>Ga0307928_10003932_pt1 | contig 11316 bp, 30 predicted proteins | sample AceLakmetagen232_FD_201815 | JGI IMG/M metagenome (GOLD analysis project Ga0307928, IMG submission 201815) | Saline water microbial communities from Ace Lake, Antarctica - #232 | ecosystem: Environmental > Aquatic > Non-marine Saline and Alkaline > Saline | place: Antarctica: Ace Lake...
TCTTTATCATAAATTATAACATTTGTAAATATTTCACAAACATTCCAATAGTAAATCCACAAGTTAATCCTATAAACCAACCAGTAAACATCCATCCTAATATTTCCTTTTTTCTTTTATCCATTTTTACCTATAATACGAGTATTCATTATTTTGATTTTATACCCATTACTCTATAATCGTTTATCTCTTTTATCCAACACCATTTTATCCAATTTTTTGATTCATTTTGTAAATCTGTTCTTAATTCTTTTTCATTTTCAAAATATAATGTTTTTTCTTTCCATTCACATCCACAACCATCACCTGGTTTACCATAACATACAAATTCTGTAACGTTAAATATTAAACAATTTTCACAACAATGTTCTAAATCACCAACTCTTTGGTGATGTAGTATTAATGTTGATTCATAACATGATTGATTTGAACTTAAAAAATTTACAATAAAAAATACTATTATGATTGATAATAATATAATCCAAGCTAAATTTATTTTATTCATTTTCGTTTAATCCTTCATTTACGAGGTTTTTTATCTCTATATGATTGCATACCTAACCAAACAAGTATTGTATAAACACCTACGCACCATATTAATACAACTGAAAAATATAATACAAATCTTATTAATTCACTTATCATTTTATTTCCTCCATTAATCTCTCAATCACGCTAATTTCTTTATTGTATCTAATATTTTCTTAACTACTTCAGGTTTAAATGCTTCAAGATTAATATCTAAAATCTCTTTAGGCATAAACCCATATTTTTGAGGTGAATACACAGCAACAGGGATATTCTTTCCTATAAACATTGACATTGCTATATATGCCTGAGTCATATCATCTGCTTCCAATTCGTATTTACTACTCATAACACCAAATTCATATTTCATTCTTTCACCTTTGTGGGTTTTGGTGATAGTTCATCTATAACTTTAGATAATCTAAATGGAGTTCCATATTTTCTATCAGTATCATTAAGTAATTTAATCATATCATCAATTTTAACCCACTTAGTTTTTGTATCATATTCATAATTTTCATATACTTCATCACTTGTATTAATTTCCATTATTCTTTCACCTTCTCTTTGGCATTTCTGATAACTCTTTCAACCTTTCAATAACTAATTCTATATTATCAAAACCATGAAATTGTTTATCAATCCATTCAATCAAATCTTTTATTACAATCACTTGAGTTTCATGACTTGGATGAACATCTTTTCTATCTCTTATTTGCCAACTATCAACCCAACCTATATCAATTTCCATTAATTATCACCTTTCGTTTTGTTGGATTTCTGCGAAGAGTAATATCCACTTATTATATTAGTCATGTCATGATATGTAGTTTTTCTTTTATAATCAATCCTTTCCGTTATTAATTCTCCTCGTTTTTTAATTGTAAATCCAGTTTCAAATCTTTTAATACAGACTTGATTACCAAGCATAGTAGTTCCTTCCCATGCACCAAAATCTTTATCTTTATCACCTTTTGCCATTTACTCCTCCTTCTTTATCATAAATTATAACATTTGTAAATATTTCACAAACATTCCAATAGTAAATCCACAAGTTAATCCTATAAACCAACCAGTAAACATCCATCCTAATATTTCCTTTTTTCTTTTATCCATTTTCTACCTTATTCTGAGTCGCATTCATTACAAACACCAGTATTTGCTCTTTGATAATCATTTAATTCATTACCACAAATATTACATTTCCAACTTGATTTTATTTCTTTACTCATATTATTCACCTTTACAGATATGCACTTCATTATATGGTATTTCTTCACCACATTTTTCACATATATATAATTCATCCATTTTGTCTGCTTTTCAGTTAATAGATTTTTCAATCTTTTTTAATCTCCTTTCTATCTTTATTACTTTAATCATACTAAACATTGCTATAAAAAAAACAGCAAATATTGATAACGTTATATCGATTCCCCCTCTTGTTGTATTAAAATACATTTTTCCTCACTAAGGTATATGTTACAAGATTTACATAACCTTCTTACATAATTACTTAACTTTGTTGGTCTTGTATAGCTGCCACATCTTGGGCAGTATTGTTTTAGTTCTTGATTTTCACCCATGTTTATCACCTACTAAGATTATTGTCATACATAAACAAAAGAAACCTACAATCAATATACCCCAAATAACTTGTAAATTATATGTAACGACCTCATTCATACCATCCAAGATATATTCTGCTTGACGTTCTTCAATAGTTAATTTTCTGCTACGTTCTAAACATCTGAAATGAGGATCAAACAGATAATTGATTTCATAATCTATACAACCATTATATTCTGCAAACTGTTTGTGTGCATTTTCATGCATAAAGTTTGATCCAAAAGCGGTTGCAAAGACAAATATCACAAAGAAAATTGATAATGCCAACATTAAAAGGTTTGTATCTTTCATTGTACTGCCACCGAATCCATGAATAAATGTAATAATAAACCTAAACCCAAACCTATGAAAAAGACTATCAAAGAATACATAATGAGTGGGGTATGTAATGGTCTGGACTTGTTCAGTTCATAATCTTTGGATTCACCAAAAAAACCTTTAACATATTCTTTATATGATAATCTATGGTCAAAGTCTATTAAAACATTTGACATTATACCTATACAAAATATCAATGATACTATTACATGACTTAATCCGTTCATCTTAAATCCCCGTTATGTTTGTTGCGTTTGTTAGATTCATTAAAATAATACTAGCATTCATTACTTTAAAACACATATATATCCCCAAAAAGAGAACTAACATTACAATTAATATTAGTGAAATATCTTGAATGTTCATTTTTCAATCACCTTGATTCTTTCTTCTAACCGATAAATAGTTTTAAAGAAGTTGTCAAGTTTATCATTAACACAATCTAACTTTTTATTTAAATTGTTAAATTCTGTTAAGTGTATTTCAAGTTTCATTATAAATCCCTCATCAATTCTTTGATCCTATTAACATTTACACAATGGGGTGGTTGGTTACAATCGTCAATCAACTGTTCTAAAACCTTATTACGTTTCTTACATTCACTACACACTGAAGTTACAATAAAGTCAGTCATTTCCCCACCTTTTCACTGATTATAAGATTTCCTGCATTATCTAAATTCTTTTTATGCATCTTTAATGCTTTAACATTACCTATTTCGATATTTTTGTCAAGTTCACGTATCTTTTCATAATACGATTCTTTCGTTGTACTATGTTCTTCAATCTTGTCAACTATACGTTTTTCTTCAATTAACAGTTTAACGATTGACATGATTTCTTCCCTAATCTTATTTTTCATCTTATTCTCCCAGGATACCCACATTATCGTTTTTCTTCTGTCAACAGTTTAACGATTGATATTACTTCTTTTATAAACCCGTTAACGATTGACATGAATCTCTTTTTAAAACCCTTCTTGTTATCTTTCATTTTCTTAAATAGGTGGTTAAATGTTTTGGATAATCAGTATAAACACTATTATAATATAATTTCCTGAAATATTCTTCAAGAAATATGTATGTCATTTGATTATTGACTATATGATATGAAGCGATAGCAAATTCTGGTTTAAATTTGTTAATAACATCCTTCATACCTACAACCGTTTGAATTTCTGCTCCTTCAATATCCATTTTTACAAAGTCTAGTCTATCCATATTATAATTTTCATATTCATCATCCAATTTAATTACATCTACTTTACTGATCCCTAATTCTATAATTTCTGATCTTCCGCCATCTTGATTAAAATTTAATATATCTTTCTTATCCCATAACCCTTTTTCAATTATTATTATATTTGTTATATTATTAATTTTTATATTTTCTTTTAATAATTTAACAGAATCAGGATCAGGTTCAAAAGCATAAACTTTATTAACAAACTTTGAAATAAATATAGAAAATACACCATAATAACTTCCTGCATCTAAAACGGTATCAACCTTTTCAGGTTTATAATCTCTCATATATCCCTCAATTACAACCTTAAATATTTCATAAGGACATTTATTATATTTAAAAACTTCATTCAAATAATGTACTTCATAATAACCATCTTTATAACGTAATTTGAATTTGTTATTTTTAAACAAATTATAGTTCCAACATCTTAATATTGGTTTCAAATCTTTTGGTATCATTTCATATATTTTTGTCTTTAATTTTTGTATCATTTTACCACCATACTATTTTTTATTGTTTCTTTTTTATTATTAATTTATTCATCTGTTTTACCTTACATTAATTTAAAACGCCCTTGAGGGAGAAAAAGAGGTGAATCAAACTCCCTCAAAGACAATAGGCAGAGAAACTCTTGGAGTTTCCCTTATCATACCCCTGTGAAGGGTTATGAACATTATCCGATATATTCTGGTAATTGTTTCTGATCTTGATTTGGTTTTGGGTGTTGGATACCCATTAACTTTACCACCAGGTTTAAACCTGTTGCAGTTTCGTTATTCTGTTTGACTATCTTATCTATGACATCCATAACTTCTGTAATAGTAGGTGGATTGTTTTCTCGTATATCATTAAAATGTTCTTTTATCTTATCCATGTCATACTTAGCTGTATCTGGATGTTGGGTTTCTGCTTCATGCATATTGAAACTGTTATCTATCATAAACCATAACTTACCATCATCTTTTGTATATATCCGGATCTTATACCCTTTCTTTTCACATTCTTCTGAATACTCGTTATCTACCTCTGCATAATGATGTTTTACCATAAGGATATTCTGCTTACGGGGTTTAATCAGATTGATATATAAATCGTTTTCTAACTGAATAAACAACCTTTGCCAATACTTCATAGATTTGCTAGTGGATGATTGTGCATCATCACCGTAAAATGAATGATTACTATATACTTCTATACTATCTTGGAATAACCGTACAGTATTACCATCAACATAGATCAGATTTGAACTTTCTCTCAATTTCTTATACCGTTTATCTTTCCATAATATCTTTAAATTAAATTCTTGACCATGTAATCGGACTTGGTTTGGTTTTAAAGTACGTCGGGTTTTATCAACACCTTGAAAATGTTTATTTATTATCCCTTTATTTTTTAAATTTTTAATGATTTTATATACTGCTTGGAATGAACATTTCCGTCTGATTTGTATTTGTTTTGGTGACAGATATTCTTTAGTGAGTAAGTGATAGATTTCTTTCTCTGCTTTTGTTAAAACTACATCCTTACATTCAACCTTATATTCAACCTTCTTTTTAATTTTTTCAACCTCTTTTAAAGTTTGAATTATATATTTAATTTGTTTTCAAATGTTTTTGGGTAATGCACTGGTCTTTCTATTTTAATACCTTGATTAGAATAATAATCGTGGTATTCTTCAAATTCTATTCCCCTTCTTTTACATACATCTTCATCTGTTGGTGGATACTTACCGATTGTGTTTTTTTAGTTTATTTCTTAAATGAAAATGGCTAAAGTTCTTCAATTCCAACTTTATTTGCCATATTTTTCATACACACCCAATGTCCAAACATATTTAGTATAAACAACAATAATAATATCCAAAAAACAGTTTTATAATCTAAATACCAGAGTATTATTAATATTGGAGTATCAAATATACATCCTATTGCATTATATTTACGACGAAGTTTCATCCATTCAAATTGCCTTTCTTGATTTAGTTTAGCCATTTTCAAAGTTTTAATTAGTTTCATTCTTCTCCTTGATTATTTGCCAACCCTTCTCTTAACAAAAGAAAATGTGTTTAAGTCAACAAGATTTGCTTCTTCTACCGATTCAACTTCTAAGAAATTCTTTTCCATTTTGTTCACCTTCTATCTTTCGGTCTTTGATTTGTTCTAAATAATATACAATTTCAAAATTCACTTTCTCCATCCTCATCACCTTCAATTTTTTCATTACATTCATCTTTGTTTGGACATTCCCAACACCAAATGTCAGGATACATACAACTCATTTTAATCTCTCCATGACATTCTGGAAATCTTTTGCTTTGCAATAACCCTTTAAATTAACCATATTTCCAACTTTATCAAATTGTAATTCTACATACCCCTCTTTAATTTTCTTCCAAATTTCGTATTGGTTGGTATCTTTATCTACGTGATACATTTGAATCACCCTTTCCTGAACCAGTTTGGTAGTTTTACTTTAGACTTGTTTATTGCCACTGGATGTTTCTTTCGCCATTCCTTAACATCCTTACCATACTTATAGGTATTTATGCAATACTTTCTTTCCGCTTTAAGGTTTATAATTGGCATTTGTTTAACCATCTACCTAACTCAAATTTTAATTTTTGTATATCTGATTCAAAATTAAGTTCCGATTTAACTTTGTATGGATCACAACACCACTCTGATACAATCCACCCATCATTAGTTGTCAAGACGCTCATCTCCTTCTCAAATATCGTTTGTTTCATTTTTATCAACCTCTTTTTTTTCGGTAAATTCCCTTACCATTTTTTTAATAGTTTCGGCTTTGCTGATGTCCCATTTCTTTGCAAACTTTATAATCCTGTTATCTTCTTTTTCATCTGTATATACAATTTGTTGTACCATTTTAATATTATTATAATTATAACAAATATATAAATGTTTCGTCTAGTTTAGAATTAGTATGTCCGATATGGGACAAATCACCACAATATTTATATACTATCCTACCTAGTAGGATAAATATAGGGGATGGGTAAAGAAATTGCCACTTCTTCTAACGACTACCCTCTACCCCTTATTTATTTAACAGTTTCCTTTTCCTCTACCCGTTTTTGGACCATTTCCTTCTGGTCCAGTTCTATCTCTTCTTGGCATTTTGTTTACCTCAATCTTTGTTTTTTTAAATCTATTCTTAAATGATTTATATTAATACCCACCCCGAATTACATTTTTCATGAACTTTTATTCCAAAAATGTTGTAAGTGTAACATTTATCAATGAATCCAGTATTTTTATTATAGTTACCTAAACCAGCACTTGAAGGTGAACCTTTACCTATACCAACATTACCACCTGTCTTTAGCATGATGTTAGGGTTGCCACCGTTCCAATCTCCAATAGCCATATCACCATCATAATAATATCCACAAAATGTAGTTTGTCTTACCGTATCGCACTTTTGACAATAATTCATGAATTGTTCACCGTTCATCTTACGGTTCCATTCAACAGCCTCACGGATTTCATCTTCTTTAATTCTACGCTGTTCTTGTCTATCATAAGGTTCTAAACGTGCATGTTCTACATGTCGTCTAGGTTTTTGATGTGGTTTCATTTTAACCTGTTATATTTAACGAACAGTTACTAGGAGTGTTAATGTTTTGACCTGTGTCTGGTCCAACAATATTTTGTGCTGTTACATTACCATTACAATTAATAGTTCCAGTACCAGTAGTAGTAATATCATAAGCACCAATGTTACAGTTAGTTACGTCACAATTATCTGAAAAGTCCCATTCCCATGCAGCTTGTGGACTTGGACATATACAAGATGAAACAGATGGGGTTTCTTTTATTGTATAATTTAAATAAGTTAAAACACGAGGAGATGATGTGACATTTGTAAATAATAATCTTACTTCATTATCTAAATTATTTGAAGCAGGAAATCTGGTTTGCTGGAATCCAGGATATGTGGCTTTTGTAGCACCCCATTGAACTGTTCTATTTGTCCATGTTACACCTTTAGTTGATGAGTTTGCTCTGTGAAGTATCCCTGAAGTAAGTGTTGCATTTAAATATATCAGTTCTATATATCCATTATCATCAACCATTATATCAACATAATAAGAGGATAATTTATCAATCTTTTTATTATCCCAATTAGTACCATCAGTAGAATTTGCCCAATATAAATCTCCAGAATTAGTAAATGCAACATGAATATCATCATTACCATCAATTACAATAGTTGGTGCTCTTTGGTTAGAACCATCAAAAATTTGTACTCTATTTCCATCACCCCAACCATTAATACAAGGATTACCCCAAATATCTAGATCATTTTGGTCTGTGCCTGTTGCAGTTATATAAACACAATCGTTTGAATCTACTTCAATATCACACCAATCTGTATCATCAACAGTATTACTATTAACAGATACTTCACTCCCCCATGTAGTAGAACTTACATAATATAATCTATCTACGCTATCAACAAAACAACAATGTACAACATTATCATTATCTGTAACACAAGATGGTGAATCATAAGTTCCAGTTGCCATTATTATTTGATTCCATGTATGTCCCCTATCTTTAGATTCTATACCATATATATCAGAATTAGAATAATTAATAAAATAAACAGTTACATTATCTGTTCCATCAATTACGATTCCTGCATAAGTTAAAGCATCTGGATTACTGGTTATATTTTTTGTAATCCACGTTTTTCCATCATCTGTAGAATTTGCATAACCAACTTTAAGTCCTATTGTATAAACTGCGTGTAATAAACCATCCGATGCTTTTACTACATTTTCATTAGTATTTATTCCTGTAGAATAATCTTCTGCCCCACTAATTATTCTTATTGAATTCCAACCAAACTTAAATTCTAAACCTGATATCAATTCTTTATAATTTACATAAAAACAAGATTCTTTTGACATATCTGCTTTACTTAAATCTAACTTTGAATTAACAGTGAAATTATTAACTTTTTCAATTTTATTCATAGGTATATCATTAATGAGTTGTCCAATCTTTAGATTTTTTAAGTATTCTGTTTTATCTTTAAACTTAACACAAAATTTAGTTGTGGTCTTATTTAATATTTCATAGTTAACATCAAGATTTTTTTCATTATCAGTTTTATTAATCACCCAATCTACACCTAATTCAATTATATTAGATGGTTTATCTTTTATCCATAAAGGATCTATATCTACATAATCACCTATGATAAAGCTCCATTTAACTGTCTCTTCAAGGTCTTTTCCAACTATCTTAATCTTATTGACCTTACCACGTTCCCAGCAGTCACCATCTTGTATAGCTCTCCAGTTGCCTATACCTCTTGCAGGTACTAACCAATCTACTTCTACCCTAGGTTCAGTTGTGATTATGTTATCTACATTAGCTAGATTTACATGTAAAGTTCTACTTCTTGCAACTTTCTTAAACAGAGTTTCATTTTCATATTTGCCATCTTCATAATGTGCAAAACATATATTCCAATAAGAAGTTGTTACGTTAAAATAAGATTCTGCTGTACCATCTACAATATAACTGTCACCTGTATGTGTGTACTCAACACCAGACAAATTAAACAAAGCTCCAAATAAGTCAGTGTATGTGATTGTACCACCACCTACTAAAATAATACCCAACATTAAAGCTATTGTTTGCCATTTCATCTTTTAACAACGAGGTCCTATTGTACCTCCGCCTGTAAGTATTATACAATCTACATCAGTTATATTTTTACCAGTAATATTTATGCGGGTAGTAATGTTTAAAATTCCTGACTGTTTTAATTTTCCAATTTCAAACGAGTTGTTTACATAGGTTGTGTCTGTATCAGCTACAATCCTACCATTAAGGTTTGATAAATTGCCAATAAGAGTATTTCCATCTTGGAAATATATATCACCTGAAACATTAAGATTTCCAGATACATTTAAATCACCTTGAATCATAACATAATTATATTTTGAATCTGCATTTTCACTATCTGGATTTAAAACAATCTGTTTATATCCTTCTAAATATGTTGAACTATCTTCATCTGATAAACCAAATCCTGCAGCGTCATCCCCTGCTCCTGTAATTTCATAAGCACCATAATTAATTAAACCTAACCAAGTAGTTTTGCTGTTTGCTGCTTCTAAATATAAATACGCTTCATCTGCATCACCTACAGAATCTATCATTAATCTTGAATAATATATACCTCCATCCCCAATAGAAGTAAAATTAAAAACAGTATTATCAGTAGTATTAATAACAAAATCTCCTTTGATTGTTAAATTGTTTAATTTGAATCTTTGTGAAGAATTTATAGCTACTCTCATTTGTGAAGTTGTGTTAGAACCGCTACTTTGTCCATTATTTAAAGTTGAAATGTTTGCTTTATTAGTTGAAATATTATCTTGATTGCCAACTATGACTTGATGATTGTCTGTAATGTTATTTAATAAAGTTGTATTAACAGAAACTACATTTGTCTTTAAATTCGATATATTAACATGAAGTATACTTATATTTGTTGTCCAGTTTATTGCTGTAATTGCTGTTCGTAATTCTGTAATGTTAATAGCTACAGCACGTTGTATTTGAGCTGTAGTATTACCTGCACCACCACCTGTTTGATTGACTGCAGCCCAACCACTTATACAAGTTGAACTTATACATAACTCTGTAGTATTTACTCTATAAGCATCCGTTATGTTGTACCTATTTCTAAAATATAAGTTATAGAAGGGAGTAATGGTGTATCCGATTACACTTGTACACAACAAAGCTATAACAAAAATATATATTATTATTTTTTTCATTTCATTCAACCCCATACAGTTATTCTTTGATTATCGTATATTGGTACTAAAAATTTAACATGAGTTGTGTTTGAGTTATAATCATAGTTTCGATGTAACATTAAATTATCTACTACTACTTGTTCGTTTAAAGCTGATTCTAAAACTCTATTGGAATCGCCAGTTGAACCTGTACAACTTGAACCTAAATAATTAGCGTAAGCGTTATTGGTGTTAGAGTATAACGTTACACGTTGAGTATCATAAAGTGCTCCATAAATTAAAACTACACCTGCAGTTACATTATAATCTAGTTCTGGTATCAATATTAGATTATCTACAATAACTTGATCTGCCGTTGCAGTTACATTACGTTCAGTATCACCATCAGTTTTAGTGAAATCTGAACCTAAATAGTTTGTATATTTAAGTTCTACATTATATCCGAAAGCGTTTGATAAATTTAAAGCTGTTTCGTTTACTGCATCTATCATCTGTTGAGTTGTGTTTGAACCGCTTGAAGTTATCCTACCATTAAGGTCTGATAGATTTAACCATACCATAGATTGGTTCTGATTTAACCATGAAAGATTTGCTAAGATGTTTGATGTATTAGTGTTAATCAATCCTAATGAAGTATAAATGTTAGTTAGATTATTATCTATTTGTGTAAGATTTGATACTAAAGCTCTCTGCATCTGGGAAGTTGTGTTCCAGGTATTAGTATCTGTCTGATTAACTGAATCCCATGAAGCGATACAATCACCATATATACAAAATCCTGTTGAATTA
>Ga0307928_10003934_pt1 | contig 11315 bp, 17 predicted proteins | sample AceLakmetagen232_FD_201815 | JGI IMG/M metagenome (GOLD analysis project Ga0307928, IMG submission 201815) | Saline water microbial communities from Ace Lake, Antarctica - #232 | ecosystem: Environmental > Aquatic > Non-marine Saline and Alkaline > Saline | place: Antarctica: Ace Lake...
CATAATCTTTATGGAGAGTAATCGACTTACTCAACTTCCAATCTTTAAATTCATTATAATGTTTATGTTTTTTTAGTGGAATATGTATCTTCATTTTTTCACCAATACAACCCAGAGTGACCATTAAATCAAATTCTTTAGTGTTTGGTTTATTTGAAATAGTTGCAATAGTTTCAGACAATATGAGTTTCTTACCATAATGTTTTGGTCTAATATAATTTTGTTTTCTTGTTTTTGCATTAGACTTTGCTGACTGCACCATCCCATAACCTTCTGAAAAAGCATTTTTTATTAGTCGTGCTGATAACCAAGTATCAAATGAATGTATATGCTCTTTCTTTAGTAAATCAAACTTCCTCTGTTGTGGAATTTCTTTTTGATATTTTCCAATAAATAAATTAACAATTCTTGAATATTCTTTGATAACCTTGTCTAACTGTTCTTGTTTGTTTTTTGTTATGAACTTCTTGAAATAACATTTAGTGCTTCGTATTAGTTTCATTTTAATAACTCGTATTTAAACAATTTAGGTGTAAGGTATTTATCATAAAATTCTTTTAGTTGTTCCTTAAATTCTTTTAACATTTCTTTCATCCAACCTGAAAGTTCTGTCTTATTATTCATATATTTTTTATATACCTCATTTCTTTTTAAAATAGTAAGGGTAGGGTGGGTTTTCTCAGAAGTCATGGAATTTTTATTTCCTAGGTTTGTTGAAAAAGTATCCCTACCCTTACTATTTTCATCAATATTGAAATTTTCTGAACAATTATTCTTCATTTTGAGTCTCCTTAAAATTAAAATTTTTATATTCTTTTACATTAAACTGGGTCTTTTTTAGAATAGCCATGGCTCTTTCGATGTCTTTTTCTTCTACTTCTGAAGATAATCTTATTCTCGCAGAAGAACCTGCTATTCTCAAGGTAGCTTCTACAAAACGTGGGTTTATTGTTAGGTCTCCATATTTACGAGAGTCATTATAAATTTCTTGTATTATATCAGAAATCTTTGTAGATATTTTTGGCTCTGGCAAACTTCTAACATATGTAAAAAACTTTCTTAATTGGTCGATAGAATATAATGCTTTAATATTTCCACATTTCCTATCAATCATAGATTTAGCGATAGCTTTATCTCTTATACTATTTGGTATATCCCTCATTATAAATATAGCATCAAAACGATTTAAAATTGGTGATGGTATATTAAATTGGTTTGAATATGGTATTCCTTCTATAAAATTACCCTTCATAGGATTAGCAGTTGCTAAAATACCAGAGGTAACTTTTAAACTTACATGGAGGTTGGCTTTATTAACAGTTATTGTTTGTTCACTCATAGCCTCTTGTAATTTTGGTTTGTCCTCATCATTTAAATTATTCATCTCATCTAAAAATAATAATTCTTTTGCTAAAGGCAAAGCACCCGCTTCAATTCTATAACCACCCATAGATTCTTCCTCTTTAACTACTGACGCAGTTATACCAACCCCAGAAGACCCTCCTCCTGATGCTTTTCTACTTCCAGGTGTAATATTCATAGCAAATTTACACATTACAGACTTTGCTATCCCAGGGTCTCCTATCAAAAGGATATTTTGTTTGTTTCTTGTAGAACTCTTACAATCATTTTTAGGATTACATGCTTGTAAAATCATCGCCTCTTTTATTTTATCATATCCATAAATATCTGGTGCGAATGATTTTGTTAATGTCACCAATCCTTCTTTATCAATTTTTTTAGATATACTTTTTATTTCTTCTATCTCTTCGTTTTTAAATTCATCTATAACTATTTCTTCTTTCTTTTTTTGTGCATCGATAATTTCAAATAAATATCCTGTTGTAGTTGACTCTACTCCCCTAATATATTGAGGAACTTCTTTTAAAACTCCAGTAATAATTATTTCGTCACCAAGATTAAATATTTTAATATTTTCTTTATTCACTAAGTAGTTTTTTATCCTCGCTTTTATCCTTTGGCAATTTGGATTTTCTGTATTCTCTTGTAAGTCTTCTATAGACACGTTTGCATAATTTATTTTATCTCTTGATAAAACCTTGAAATTACCTCGCCTACCACATGAACATCTTTTGGGTGGGTGTATTATTTCATCATCTTGATTCATACTTATAATAGTTCCACAACTAGGACATTCATAATTAATCTTCACAATTAATGGTCTTGCTGTAGATATAGAAATACACCTACCTTCAATACTTATTAGTCTATCTGTATTCTCGTCCCTTATGTCTTCAACATTTGTTAAAATAGATTTTGGTGTATTTCTTATTCTAATATCTTTAATATTCATTTCTTCTAATTGTGACTTTATTTCTTCTAAAACATCTAAAGGGTTTTCTAAAATTTCATCAGCATATTTAGTATTGTGTTCCGCTATTTTTATAAAATCAAATATTGCCTTGTTGCCTTCTCTTTCAAATTTTATATTTGAAATAATTTCTTTAGTATCTTCATATATACATTTCTTATCATATTCCTCTGTCTCTATGTTTAATTTTAATTTTTTTTCTGATTTTATTGAAGCATCTATATATTTTATTTTTTGGATAATATTTAGGGAAATTTTTTCTTTAAGATTTTTGGAGATATTATACGCAGATTTATTGTTTCCACCAAGTTTTGTAGTTTCTATATCATTGTCTCGTGAGTTAAGATTATAGAAAGATTGTTTACCATATCCTGAAACTTTTAATATATCTTCAACACTTGAATCCTCATTACAATACAAAAATAAATGTACTTTTTCTGATTTTTCTGTAGGATTATTTAGTAAAAGTAGCATGTTAGAATAGTTAGAATAGTTAGGTATGTTAGAATAGTTAGGTATGTTAGGTATGTTAGAATGGTTAGGTATGTTAGCTATGTTAGAATACTCTGTATTTTTTATAGAAAATTCTGATTTTATGTGTAAATTAACAGAGTAATCTAACCATTCTAACCATTCTAACCACCTAACATGGGGGGTTTCGGAGACCTTTTTATTTAAGTTATTCGGTTTTATTTCTATATCTTCCCCATTTTCACCACTTTTTTTCAAGTATTTTTCTCCAATTTTAGACTCTTTTTTAGGAATATATCCAACATCATCCAACATTTTATCAACATTATTATCTTTAGGAATATATCCAACATCATCCAAAGATTTCTCTTTATTATTTACCATTAGAAATCTCCCTACAAAGTATAATCATTGATTTAGATATTTCTACCCTATCGTTATTTTTATCAATAATGATGATTTTAGAATCATCTTCATCTACACAACGCCCTTTAAAGTAAAAGTTGTTAGATAAATTTATTTCAAGAATCTTATTCAATTTAGTAGTATTATCCATAGTAGTAGTAGTTCAAAATCTCAAACTATCGAGAAATAACCTCTTTTTTTATTTTGTTATTTTCTCGGTCATGTTTTAATTGATGTTGTTGCATTAAATGTTCTACATGATTGTCATTATATCCCTCGATAACCTTTCCACATTGTTCACACACCATCTTTTTCATAATTTATCTAACCTAACCTACTATTTAAATGTTACTAAAAACATATACCTCATAATGTGAGAGATTAATAAATTCAAAATAAAATACAAACATTTATAAATAACTAAATAGTTAATTAACTATGGTTTCACAAAAAAATTTATCTTTATCACAAAACATTAATCAAATAAATATTGATTAATTGATAAATAATAAAACTCACTTCGAGGAGAACTGGCAAAATGAATAAAAGAGGACTAACTACAATTATCTGTATGATGGCTTTACTAAATATAGGTTTAGCTTCAGCATATTTAATTAGCCCAACGATACCCTCTTCAATATCTTTAAATTGTGAAGAGAATTATAATCAAGAATTTATCATAACTCCAGAAAGCGGAGAAGAAATTTCTTTAACACCAATGGTAATTAGTGATGATAATATGCAAATGGCAATTACTTATATTTCAAGCACAAATCATTTTTATATATCTTTATTTCAAACATCAACATGTATTCAAGGAGATAAACACTTTTCATTTAAAATCAACGACGATGTAAAAAATATTGGAGTTAATGTTTCGGCAGATTTGTTTGAATTAGGTTCAATAACATTATCTGAAGGAAGGTCTATGGATATTGGAGGAAAAATAGAATTTTCAGTTTTAACTTCGGGGGACGATACACTTAGATATATGATTGAGTGTGATACTATAAAAGAAGGAATTTTAGATGTTGGAGAATCTTATAATATTATTTGTAATGGAGAAAGTTTTAGATTTGAATTAGAAGACTCTTTTTCTGATTTAGATGCCTCAATTATTAAAGTATTTTCTTCTGAATCTGGTTATGCAATTACGAAAACTGATACTAATATAAATAATGCCGAATGTATTTTAGGAATAGATACTCTCGGAGCTAAAGTTAAAAGGGGAAACATCTTCGCTATAAAGACAATTAATTCAAACAATAATCATTATGTCGATGGAGTTTCAGTAACGGTATTAGACCAGACTGGAGAAGAATCCCCGATTAGTGGAGTTTCTTCTAATATTGGATTTTTTTCAGAGAGACTTGCCGAGGAGTATGAGCAAGACATAATAGTTCAATTAGAAAAAGAAGGATGTGAGCCTTATACTAATGTTATTTTATTTGAAAGAAGTTATAGTGATTTTATTGAGGATAAAACTGAAGAAGAGTTAGCTAAGACATTAAAACTTGATATGGATTCATTATTTATTATGGGTCAAGAAACTACGGCTATAGTAACAAACTTAAAAGGTTCAGCAATAGAAACCGCTATTGTGAAATTAACAAAGCCAGACGATACAACTTTTGAGATTATAACTTCAGAATCTGGAGTAATAAAATTCACTCCTGAGGTTGTAGGTCTATGGAAGATTCAAGTTACTAAGGATAATTATGAAACTTCTGATTTATATGAGATTCAGTCCATAAGCGGAGAATATGATATTATTGCCCTTGTCGACGGAGATGAAAAAAACAGATTTAATAAAGGAGATAAAATTGTTTTTGAATTAAGAGATTCAGACGAACATATAGTAACATTAGATGTTGAGGCAGAATATGGAAATGATAATGTAGAATTTGTTCAAGGTATTTCTGAAGAAGTTGAATTTGTTAATGATTATGAATTAACAATTCCAGAGATAAATGGCTACGACGAGGAAGATTATAAAACAAGAAAAGTAGAGGGGAATAGTTTTATTTATTGGATTTTAGCAATAGCAGCGATTATAATAATTTTTATCCTATTCTCTAGAGCTAAAGGGTCTAATGGGAAGAAAAAAGCAAATAAAATGGAAGTTCAGTTGGGGACACATACTTAATATGGTAAAAGAAAAAATAAAAAATTTCTTCAATAATTTGTTTAATAGTCAGCAAGAAGAGGTAAGACACGTAGAGATTAATCCGCAAAGTGTTCAAGATAATCATATTATCAAGGCACAAGAACATCAGATAGCAGAACTTCAAGGCTCATTAACTAGAAAAAATAATGAGGAAGCCGCAGAGAGAGAAAGTGCTAAAGATATTGACGAAGAGGAAATTATTAAGGCTCAATTAAACGACCAAGAATTTGAAATACAAAAAAGAAGTTTTGGAAAGGCATTCTCTATGAAACAATTTTGGGCATCTTATTTTGGTGTACCAGTAGCTAAGGCACAGAATCCTGGAACAAAACTTGCTAGGGCTTTGAAGTATGTTACTTTTGATAGAAGTTCAGACATTGCACCATTTGATGACATTATGCTTTCTGGAAATTATTTTGTATTAACAACAAAAAATAATAAAGTGGTGTTAAGAACACAAGAATTAAAAGATATTTTTCAAAGCGTCGGTGCTTTATCTCGTGATATTACTTCTGGTATGATTCCAATTAATTTAGACGCTGATGGTGGATATGTTGAAAATTTAATGATGTGGAAACCTGCAGAAGTTATTAATGGCGAAGATGGTTTTGAATTTAAGACAGCTAGAAAAGAACCTCTTTATAAAATGTTACAAGATAAAGAAGACCATCTTTTAGAGTATAGAGAGAGATTAGAAGCAGAAGAACTTACAAATGTAGAACTACAAAATAAGGTTAACGATTTACAATCTTCAATAAAAATAACTCAAAAAAGTTCAGAGATTGCCAATAATGAAAAGACTAAGATGACTGGAAAGGTTAGTGATATTGAAAAAGTATTTTATAATGTCCAGCAAGACTTAACTAGAATGCAACAAATATCTGTAATAGACCAAGATAATATTCATAAATTAGAAAGTCAAATTGTTATATTGAGGGCTGAAGCAGAAAGACAAGGGGCAACAACCGCATTTTTAGACGCAATAAATAAAATAGAACAAATTGCATCAGTTACTCTTCATAAGGACGTAGCAGTTAGTAAAGTAACAGAACCAGTTGTTAAAGAGAATTTAAATGATTAAAAGAGAAAAGTCGAATATGCTGATAGTTTTATCAGTTGTATGGAAAGAAAGACCTAACGCTACTAAATATAAAGAAGTTATAAAAAGTTTAGAAGGGATTCTTAGTAGAGTTCAAGTAATGAACGCAATCCAACATTTAAAAGAGAAGGATATTCTTAAAACTTATAGGGAGGGTAAATTTTGTCTTGTTAAGATTAAAACTTTTAGAGAGCCTAAAACTGAACAATTCTTAATTGAGGCTGGATTAATATGAGATTCGATTTAACACAATTATATCATGGATGCCCAAAAGAGTTAGAAAAAGACCTTTGTGATTTATATTATTCTTGCTCGACTTTAGCAATGAAAAGTCAAATATTTCCATCCCTATCAGAAGATGAATTATTTATGCGTATAAGTATAGTTAAGGAAAACTTATTAATAATACTAGCAAGATTTTCTACACTACTCAATCAGAATAATACTCCTAAAAGTAAATATGAATTATCTGTTAAATTAAAATTTATAGAAGACCTAGGAGAAGTTTATAAATCAATCGATAAAGAATCAGCATTAAAAAATCTCAACATAAGAAATAATAATTTTCCAGTTTATTATAATATGATTAATGAATTTGTTTCTATTTTTGATTTTGTAGTCTATCAACCTATTGTAGCAGCTAATAAAAAGGAGATTCCTGTTTTGAATGATTATATTTTAGAAATTTTTAAGATTGCGTCGGCTAATTGTGCGATAATAGGTCACTCGATTCGTTCAGATAATAAAGTTACTCAAACAAGTAGAGGTATTTTATCTAAATCTTCAGCTTCTATCTTAAACGAATTTGATGCCTTTCCAGAAGATAGCGAAGGAGGAGATAGCGAAGGAGAAGAAGAAACAGAAGATAGCGAAGAGGAGGAGCCGAAAGAAATAGTAGAAGAGATACCAACTATAAATGTTAAGCCAACACCAAAAAAAAGAGGGAGACCAAAGAAAAAATGTTAGAAAAATTAAAACTTCTTATATTCGGAAAGTCTAAAGAGCAACCACAACAATATCCAGATAGCTTTTTGCTTGTAAAATATTCAAACGTAGCGACAGAGGATGGGACTGAAGACGATTCTAATAAAATAATACTATTTTACACATTCAATAAATTTAACCGAAGACTTGTTAAAACATTCCCATATTCAGATGAAAGACTTGCGACGCTTCAACGAGTATACAATGTCCCATTTTTCGACAAGACCGAGAAGAGTATTAAGTTTCCAGTCTTCGCAAAGATTAATCCAGGAGAGGCGGTGTATGTAGAATGAGATTTCTTTTTGTTAAGCGAGGATGTAAAGCTTGTCTAGAATTTAAAAGAATAATTCCTAGACTTAATTTAATTCTCCCTTTAAATTTACAAATTAGAATTTTAGAAAATTGGGAGTATGAAACTTTTGGAGTTAAGATTCATTTAATCCAGGAGAGGCTTACTGAAGAAGATTTTTCAGACTATCCTTTGCTTTATTTAGATGGAACAATTTATACTGGAGGTCAAGCTGCTGAGGTTATAAACACCTTCTTAAAAACCTATTTAAAAGACGACACCTTTATTGAAATATGAAAAACAAATGTCAAAATTGCTCGGGGAAGATAGTATATGATGTTAATCTTAGAGGGAATACGGCTCATTGTCGTAGATGTGGTGCTGAAGTAGATTTTGACGGACTGGATGAATTAACGAAGAATAAAATTCAAGAAAATAAAGAAAAAGAAAATGATAAAAACAAAAAAAGAAATTAAAGAAATAATGAAAAAACATTTGTGTTTTGGAAGTTTCGCCCACTGTTGTAAAAATAGGTGTGCTTTTAAAGAAGCTTGTATGAAGGAAGTTGGATTAAAAGCAGAAGATTTAGTTAAGATGAAAAAAGAATTTGATGATAGATTTTTTAAATTTATGAAAGGAGGAAAAAAATAAAATGGCAAAATCAACGATACACAATGAATGTAGGGCAGAAAACGGAGAACTAAAATGTCGACGTTATAGAAAAAGTTCTGATGGAACTCAAGTAGATTTAGCTTCGGCTTCTAGAAGAGTAGACGCACAATGTAAAGAAGTTTTAACACAGATGGGCGGAGAAGAAAAAGAACTTGATAAATTAAATGGATTTATGGACGGAAAGCTTAGCATTAAGTGTAAGAGAGAAAAAGCTGAAACTCCTAGTGACTATTAAAATGTGGGGTCTAATAATAATTATATTCCTAGTTTTATTTTTTATTTATTGGCTAATGAAAAAAACAAAACAGGAGGACGATGGCTATGGTGGATATAGTGGTAATACAAAGGCTAGTAGAAGTTTTTTTGATAAGATTAAAGATGCTTGTTGCACGAGGGGAAGGTAAAATGTTTAAAATAAAAGATAAAATCAACAAGAAAGATGTGGGTCTTGCAAAAGACTTTTTTGAAAAATTAAAAAATTCTTGTGGTTATGAGAATCATTGCTTTGATGACTATGTAAATACTTTAGACGAGAAATATTTAGCAGAGTGGAAGGACGCAAGGATATTAAGAAGTGACTTGATGGACGAATGCTTTAAAATATTTAATGTAAAACCTAAAGACGAATCTTGGTGCAAAATGAAACATATTTGTTTAGTAGCTATGGGTTGTCAAGAGGATGGTGTTAGATTAATCGAGGATAAATTAGTAGATTCAATAAAAGTTTTTGCATTGGCACATAGAAAATGTTATGTAATCTTTTTAGGCTTATTAGAAATAAATGAAAAAAATGCTCATGTGGGGAGTTCGGCATAGGATTTTATAATGCCTTTCACTAAAAAGAGGGAGTATATCTTTGATAAGACAGATAGGAAATTATTAAAAATACTAACAGACATAAATTCAAAAGATTTGAAAGGTTATCCAATGGCTAGAAAAGTATTCCCAAATTCAAAATCAGCGTCAGAAGAGAAACAAAATTATAAAACAGTTAAGGGTAGAATTGATAATTTTATTGAAATAGGAATCTTAATTGAAGAGCATAAAAAAGATGGAACTCCTATTTGGGTAGTATTAGATTGTAATGTTTGTTTTAATAGGTTCAAAATGCCGAATGGTATTAAAGATTTTATTTGTGTCAGAGTCGATGATGCTTGGCATAATATGCAAATGGAAGTTTAATATTTACTCCCTTTGATTTATGGTATTGTTTTATAAAGAAGTTATCCTTATAATCTTTAAGGATAGTTAAAAATGATTATCAAATATCTAAAGCATGGAGGTTAAAATGGCAAAAAAACAAACAACCAAAATCGGCGTCGCTAGAAAGAGATGTGCAGGAAAGAAAGGCACAGCATTAAGCTCTTGTATGAAAAGAGTTATGAAGGGCGGGAAAACTGGTCGAAAGAAAAGAAAGTAAATCTTTTTTTAAGCCAATAAGGTAGTTCTTCACTATTTTAACTTTTAACCTTTAAGATACTACCATTATAGTCTATAGAGGACAATCCCCTGGGATTATCTCTCGGAGTTCTGCCAGTTCTCCTCGGATGAAACCAGGGTTTATATTCAATGGAAATACTAGATTTAATTTATTACAATCCAATAAGGCTAAAAATTACCGAGTTCTTACAAATCCAATTATTTTCTGGGTTTGATATTTGGATGATTGTACATTTATTGATAGGATTTTTAATCATGTTTTTATTGGTTAAGATTTTCAAAGATAAGGACAAAAATATTTTACTAATCTTCACTATTTTAACCTTATGTGTTTGGGAGTTTTACGAACTCTTTATTTTCTTAACAACGAATAGATTCTTTATTCCAGAAACAGTATTTAACCAACTTTTTGATTTAATTATCGGAGGAATTGGTGCTTTTATTTATTGGCTATTAAATAGTTAAATTTATAAGTAAAAGAAAGCTTATAAAACAATGAAAAAGAGTAATTTTTTAGGGTTAATTATTAGTGCAACACTTTCCGTATCTTCAATTAATTCAGCAAATAAAACTAAATATCAAAACGACCTAATATAGGACAAATACGATGATGAATATTAAAAAGAAAATCGCACAAGTAGGAATTACAAAAATATTTACAATCACTTTTATCATGCTAATGGGGTGTTTTTTAGTCTATACAGTCTTTGTTAGTGCATCAGATGTAATAGCCCCTTTTATAAATTTCATATCTCCAACTCCAGCAAATGGTTCGGTTATTTCAAATAATTATACAACAATAAATGTAAGTGTTAATGAAAATGTTAGTTCTTGTATATTGAGTTGGGACCCACCATTAACAGGTTATGTTGACCCAAATGGAGATGTTGGAACTATGCAATGGGGAATATGGCCAGCTGAAGATACACATACAAGTAAAATAGATGATGCAGTAAGACAACCAGATGCACCAGAAATAGTCCAATATGACTACATAGGTGGGGATGTTGCATCACAAATTGATGTTTTTGATATGTCTACTCTTACAAATGTAGATTCAATATCTGAAATTAAAATATGGGCTTATGGTAGGGGAACCACCTGGAATGGTGATGTTACAGCAAGTATTTATGTGAATAGTGGATGGGAAGACCCTGTTTCATTTAGTTTAACAAATTCAAATTCTTGGAAAAGTGCTACTTTTAGTGGAACTTGGACACAAGCAGATTTAGATGCTTTACAAATTAAATTAACTTCTACTTATGGGGGTATGGATGTAAGTAATTGGATTCTTGAAATGTATGCTGAAATAACTTACACTGAAGCAGGAAAAACAATAACAAATTATACAATGGAAGTCCATAACAATGATGAAAACACATGGGCTAATTATACAGTAACAGATTTAGAAGAAGAAGTAAATTATACTTATTGGGTGATTTGTAATGATACTGTA
>Ga0307928_10003935_pt1 | contig 11312 bp, 10 predicted proteins | sample AceLakmetagen232_FD_201815 | JGI IMG/M metagenome (GOLD analysis project Ga0307928, IMG submission 201815) | Saline water microbial communities from Ace Lake, Antarctica - #232 | ecosystem: Environmental > Aquatic > Non-marine Saline and Alkaline > Saline | place: Antarctica: Ace Lake...
CCAACTGCTAAAGTAGCACCTGCTGTTCCTGCTGTTGTTATTCCTGACCATTTTTCATCACCTGATAATACTGCGTCTAGTTTAATATCTGTTTCTCCTAATTGAATGTCGCCAGTCATTGTTCCACCAGCTACTGGTAAATAAATTGAAGCCAATGATGTTCCACTTATTTTAATATCATTATTAAAATTTGCTATACCACCATCAACTACTAACCATGTGTGTGTATATCCTTGTTCTGCACCTTCTCCATATCTATGTATTATTGTTCCACCTGTCTTTACTTTTGTATCATAATAAGCATTGTCTCCAGAATTATCTAATGAAATACCAGTAACATTATCTGTTGAATCGCTTGAAGCCCCAACTGATAATTTTTCACCATCAAATGTAAGACTTGTACTACCTTCTAATGTTCCATCACCAGTCCATATACCTACTTGATTATCTACTGGAGTTCCTACTTTTGTTACATTTCCGGGACCAGTGTATCCTGTATATCCTGTTGGTCCTATTGGGCCTGTAACTGTAGAATCAGCACCATCATCACCTGTATATCCAGTTGGGCCAGTTGGGCCGATTGGGCCAGTGTAGCCTGTTGGGCCAGTCACTGTAGAATCAGCTCCTGAATCTCCGGTATAACCAGTAGGGCCAGTATAACCAGTTGGGCCGATTGGTCCAGTATAACCAGTTGGGCCGATTGGTCCAGTATAACCAGTTGCACCAATATCTCCTCTTGGTGAGAATGTTAAAACGATTGGTTCTCCATTAGAAAATGGAGGGTTGCCACCGCCGTGAGTAATATATTCAACTTCTATCCAAAAATAATCTCCTTGGTCAGCCACTGTAGTAATTTTTCCATCCCAAAATTCTGTATTTGGAGTAGAGACACTAAAGAATTTTACAAACCCATAGTCAGGTTCTGCTGCTCCAACACCGGCTAAAGCGGCTAAGAACTCTTGCATGTTATTACTATCAGCATCAGTCTGACTAATAACCATTTCTGTAACACTCGAAGACGTTGCACTATTGAATCTTATATCTCCTGTTCCGGGGTCATCTGTTGTATCTGCATCTGTACTTGTATCAAAATTCCACTTAGCAGAATAACCACCATATTGACCTTTTCCTCCATCGTCTCCAGTATATCCGGTATAACCAGTAGCCCCTGTTGGTCCGATTGGTCCAGTTGGTCCAGTCACATCTGAATCTGCACCAGTATATCCAGTATATCCTGTTGGTCCAGTCACTGTTGAATCTGCTCCTGAATCTCCAGTGTAACCTGTTGCCCCAGTATAGCCAGTTGGTCCAGTATCTCCTTTGGCAACCCAAAGGTCCCACCATCCAGTATCTGTTGGTAAATGATTTGTGTTTGAAGTTTGATTTGTTATGTAAGATGAGCCTAGATAAGAAACTGCGTCATTAACTCCAGTTCCAGAATCTATATCATAAGTTGTTCCGGAATCCCATTCTCCTTTCCAATCAATACCAGCTCCAGCAATCCCTTGAGGACCAGTATATCCAGTGTATCCAGTTGGACCAGTAACAGTTGAATCAGCTCCTGAATCTCCTGTATAACCAGTTGGTCCAGTATATCCGGTGTATCCTGTTGGTCCAATCACTGTTGAATCTGCTCCTGAATCTCCTGTATAACCAGTTGGGCCTGTATAACCTGTTGGTCCGATTGGTCCATCATCTCCAGTATATCCAGTTGGTCCAGTATCTCCTTGAGGTCCATCATCTCCAGTGTATCCAGTTGGTCCAGTTTCTCCCATTGGTCCGGTATATCCAGTTGGTCCAGTCACTGTTGAATCTGCTCCTGAATCTCCTGTATAACCAGTTGGACCTGTGTAACCTGTTGGTCCTGTTGGACCTTGAGGTCCAGCTGTTCCTGTGTCTATCCAAGCACTTGTACCTGAATCCCAAGTCCAAAAAGTATCGGTTGAGCCTACCATAGCAAAATAGCCGTCAGCTCCTACTGGATATGCGGCATTTAAGGCTGCTTCATCAGCAAACCATCCTAAGTTATTCGGGTCACCTAATTTATTTGCTAAATATGCCATATGTTTATATTTTTTTATTTATTAATCCGTGTTTTTGACATTCCATAATCATCTTCGGTACTTTATCTATTACTATATTTGTTTCAAAAACATTTTTTTTATTTACATCAACAAGTTCTTCAAGACTTGTTCCAAGATTAGCTACTAATAAATCTATCTTTTCTGCATTATTTTTACTAACAACAGTAACATGGTCAACAACTTTATCCAATACTATCGCTCCGTCTTTAAGTATCTCAAAATTATCTAATGATAAAGAAACATCAGATTCTAGTGATGCTTTTTGAGAAGTTAAAACTTCAATCATTTTTATTAGATTTATAACTTCTGTTTCCAAAACAGTTTTTTTGGTTTCAAGATTAGCAATTTTCTTTATGGTAAGCGGTACCAATTCAATTTCTTTTGTTAACAACTCTTTTATTCTTCCGCGTATTTCAAACATTCTTTCTTCAATGTCTGAACTAGAATTAGCTAATTCTTTATTTGATTTTTTAAGTTTTTCATAACTTAATTGTAGAACAGCTATTTCTTGTAATAATTCATCTCTTTTTTCAGCCCATGTTTTTAGCTTTTCTTTTTGTTCGTGTGTCATTTCGTTATCCATATTTTTGTTTTTAATTAATAACGGAAACTATAGTTTACAGAACCATTAAAAGTTCCGCCAGTTACTTCCAAAATGAAATCTTCTCCAGGAGGACATTCAAATCTTGCAACGTTGTCGTTTCCAGGTTGGTCTATTTCTGTAATACCTTGACCTGCATCAAGAACAAATGAAGCTAATTCAGTAGTTCCACTTCTGATGATTAAATTTCCACCAGCTGCTAAATCGCCGATTACTTCATGGACGTAAATCCATCTTTCAGTGTCACCTGCAACTATAGTGTTTGTTCCAACCGCAGCTGCTACTGGGATTGATATCTTACGTGTATGGGCGTCTTGTATCATATAATTATTATTTAATTATTTAATTAATTTTTGAAAAAATTTAGTTAATTTTTTTTCTTCGCTCGGTTTTCTTGGATGATGAGCGTGGCATAATGTTATACCATTTTTTGTTTATCATAATTTTTAATTATTATACCTATTCCTAACCCCGAATATCAGGGTTAGAGAAGGTATACTATACCATAAAAATAACATTTTGTCTACACTGTAGCTCCATCGCCATCGCTCCACATCCAACCACGAAGGTCAGAAGCACCAAGAACAGCTAAAGAGTTAAAGTTTAGTACTAAGTCCTGGTTACCAAGCAAGTCAACGACTGCTGGTTCAGCACGAGTTGCTAAAGCTTCAATATATTTAAATCCGAAATCTTCATTCATCATTGATGAATCCATCATTCCCCACATTAATCCATCCATAGCCAAACCTTGGTATGGTGATAACTCTACAACTTTGAAAGTATCAGTAGCTGGAGCGTTATTAAATACATTTGTTTGTTGTGGAGCCAACCCTTTGTCAATTGTGCTTTTAATAGTCTTAGCAAATTGAGCAGTAGTTGAACCTCTTCTACAGATTAAAGTATCTAAATCTGAAATAAGTGGCATACCACGACCGTCTTTTTTAACTGAATGTAATCTACGAGCAGCTAATAAAGATGAGTAAGTGAATTGAGGTGAACTTGTAGCACCATCAACGATAACATTAGACCAAGCTGTACCACCATCTTCACGAGGGTGAGCTTGTGACCAATATTCAACAGCATCTGCACCGACTGTAGCAATAGCAGTAGATTGACCTACAGCATTGATTGGAGTCCATGTAAAAGATGTATCGAAGCCTTGTGCTAAAAGAGATTGAGCCAAATAGTTTTTCGCATGCTCAATTGCGTTCTTACCTTCTAAAACTTTTCCTTTAACAGTGCCTTTAATTTTAGCAGCTGCTGATTCGAAAAGAAAGAAGTTAGTTTGAAATGTTAAACGTACTTTTTTAGTAAAGTGCATTTGAACATAATTTTTTGAGTATCCTTGGATTGGAGCATCAGATGCACCAATTCCGCCGTCTGGGATAATTTGTCCCATTCCAAGTCCTGTAACACCAACGTCAGTATAAGTTCTTTCGCCGTCTGTGACTTTATACATAAAGTCTAAATATTCACTTTTTACTGTAGGTGAACATTTTGGAGCAATGTATTTTAATACATTGTTTACGATGACAGCATAATCTTGTATTGTTCCTTGCATATAGTTATTTTAAATAAGTTGATTATAGTGTCAAAAATCTACCGATAATAAGTTTATCACTAGCTGCTCCGTACGGTTCGACTTGCTGTACGATACCAGTAGCACTTGTTGTACCAGTATTATTTACAGTTACTTCATCTGTTAAAATCATTGCTTGTCCATTATGAGTAACATCTGAATTATTTGTAACTGGGAATATATATGTGTCTTCGTCTGAAGGTCTTATAACAGAAACTTCAAGTAATGCGTCTGCGATTGAGATTGTTTCATTACAAACACCCAATAAATCTGCTGCGACAGTACCACTGTCAGCAAATACAGCAAGACCAGCAGTTTGAGCTAGGATACTTCCTAGAGTCATTACTGTTCCTGTTGCTTTTTTTTCAGTACGCAATTCTCTTGTATTCTTTATAGTTACTTGTTTTATTGTAGCCATAGAATTGTTTTTTGATTAATGTTTATTAATCCGCTAGAAGTTCAATGGCCTTTTCTTCTGACATTCCAGTTCCAATAAGTTCATCTAAGTCCTTACGAAGCTCTGGAGAAATGTCTGTCTTTGCTACAGTTCCACCTGGAAACTGCATTGCATTAACTTTATTTGCAACGTCTGCACCTTTTAATACTCTTTCTTGAATAGTTTCTGAAGGTTTGAACATGCTTTCACGTGCAAGTTCTAAAACTGTCATTAATTCTTTACCACCTTTGTTTTGCCAACTGTAGTTTGAATCAACGAAGTCAAAGAAAACCTCGCGTGTGTCTTCATCTCCAAGTTCAGTATGCCTATCAATAAAACTATCTAAAGTGTTTTTAACATCTGTGGCTAAGCGGTCTTTTTGGACCATGTCTTGGATGTCCTCCTTAGTCGCTCCACCTAATGCCTTTAAACGTTCCTTGTCAGCTATCAAAGTTTCATCTTCTACTTCTCCCGGTTTTGGTTCTTCTACCACCTTTTTTTCATTTAGTGGGTTTACAAACCTATCAGTTCCATTAATTGTTTTTAACTGGCTTTTTGCCGTCTTAATGCCTGCTGATATTTCGTCACGTTGAATTTCAGTTTTAGCAAGTTTGCGTTTCTTAACTAAGTCAAGTAGCTCTATTCGCTTTTCAAATGACTCGTCAGATTCCCATTTGCCTTTATTCGGGATACGAAATTCGTATGCCTCTGGCTTAGCCTCTTCGGCTACAGCCTCTGCAGGCTTAGCTTCTATAGGTTTTTCTTCGATGACTGGAGGGGTGCTGGGTTCCTCCGGTTTTTCAGTTTCAGGTTTTTCTCCTTCAACTTCTTTTACCTCGACTTCCTCCGCAGGGGGAGTAAGTTCTTTTCCAGCTTTAACAGCCTCTATTGACTCTTCCAAAACTTTATCAAGTTCTGTTTCATCAACAACTTCTGTTTCTATAGTTTCTTTTATATTATCCATATTTTTATCCGCTCGTATCGTGAACGGTACCGATGGTTAACTTAATTATATAACTTTTTATTGTCAAATGCAACTTATCTATCATTATATTTAACAAATGTATTTGCTTTGTCTAATTTTTGTCTCAATGTATCAAGATTTACCATGCCTTCATTTAAAAATGAGATTGCATGTTTTTGAAAATCACCGTCAAGTGAATTTTGGTCTTCACCAACTTCTTTTGAATATTTAAGAGGTATAATAACAATATATACTTCTTTTTCTAATTGTCTATAAAACAATATATTGTCTTCTGGTTTGAAAACCTTATTGAATACATCCAATAAATCCTCTCTATCAACTGGTCTACCACAAGTTCCTTTAAAACCTGCTGGAACCACACCTTTATAAAAATAATCTGTTGCAGGGACTTCTTCCCCACTAGAATTATATAAAGTTGGTAGTTCAAGTTCTTTTGCTGCTTCTTTTTCAGCTTTAGCATTAGCATCCTTTAATGCTTTGGCGTTTGCTGTTGCTTCTGCTTCAGCTTTAGCCTTAGCTTCTTCTTCTACTTTGGCATCAGCTTTTTTTTTGTCCGCTACTTTTTTGTCTTCTGCCTTTTTAGCATCAGCAATCGCTTTGTCTTCTGCCTTTTTAGCATCAGCAATCGCTTTGTCTTCTGCCTTTTTAGCATCAGCTATTTTTTTAGCATCAGCTATTTTTAGTTCTTCTGCTTTTTTTAGTTCTTCTGGTGTTTTTGTATTATCCATATTTTTATCCGCTCGTATCGTGAACGGTGCCGATGGTTAAATTAATTATCTTGTTTTTTCTTGTTTATCTTTAAATTTTTAAAACTCTTATAAAATTTACCTATAAAACTTTCCTGTTCAGGTTTTATTTGAGTCTTAGCTTTCTTAATATAATCTGTTGTCAGTGTAAATGCTGGTACATCCATGTTAATCTTAGCAATTCCCCACGCTTGCTCGATAAGAGCGAACTCTATAGGATAAGGATGGTTGTAGTTTATATTTATTTTATCACCTTTCTTCATGTCATTTTCCAACACACATTCAAGTTGTCTGCCAACCTCTACAACATTGATTCTTTCTGAATCAACAAAAGTAGCTTCTAATGTATCAGTATTAACACCCCCTATAAGCATTGTGGATAACTCCTCAGCACTAATTTCAAATTCTGTTCCTTCTTTGGGAATGAATTTAAGCAATTTATCTTTAATAGCTTTTTTTGAATATCCAATTTGGACTGTGTATTTATCTTTTTTAATTTCTTTTGAAGTCATAAAATTATTGAGGATTATGTAAACTACCTTTTCTAATTTCTTCTAGTAGGTTTACCATTGCCGTTATTAATGTTCCTTGGGTGTCTAACCTAATTGTATTACAAGTAGTTTCCCATTGGTCTTTTCCAATCAAAGGATTGTTTGGCATACAATCTTTCATTAATTCAATAATGATAGGAGCGTGCTCGCTTTGTGCTAAAGCAATCTTCTTTTGTTTTAAAGTTTGTTCATTTTCCATAATTATTTGCGGTTAATTATTATCCAATATTAGCAGCTCGTCCCACAGAAGCATCTACTGCACTCCCCATTGGAGATTGTGGTCGTGGTACTTCGTTTGCGTTTTGTGGTTGCATTGGGTCAGTTCCATCCCCTGCCATTTGTTGCCCCATTGGCAATGCTTCTCCTCCTCCTCCGCCTGCTCTATCTTGCATTGCTGTATTCTTTGCATCTAATTGCATTTGTTGTTGTTCCATTTCTCTTTGTGCTTCTGATGGTTGTTTGGCTATAATTGCATCGTAATCAGTTTTTGAAATGTAATCATAAATATCACCGTTTTGAATATCAAGTAATCTCTCTAAAGCCATAAGTTGAGAAGCCGCAGCTTCAGGGTCTTGGTTTCTCATTGAGAAGATTAATGTAATTTGATTTGTAATCACTGGGAATAAAGCCATATATGTTTGCTTCTGAATTTCCAATGATGGTAAAAGCATTGAATCTGGGTCAATGATAAAATCAATGTAATCAGACTTGTGTCCGTTATTTGCCATCTCATCGAATAATCCTTTTGCTGAAATCTGACGAGTATCAACATTCTCCATAACTTTTCCATCTGCATCGAAGTCAAAATTAAGTCGTAAGTTTTGAGAAGCAGCTGCAACCATTCCAACTGGAATACCATCGTCATTTATAATTTCTTGTGATTCCACAAAGTAATCAGGGTTTTGTTTAGTGAACTCTGCAAGCTGGTCATCACTATCAATCATAAAGATTTTATCAACTGGATAGATTTGTGTCATCCAAGTGTTTGCAATGTGTGCATCTCTTTCTAACCCCATAACCATTGAATTTCTTGGTGCAGTCAATCTATTATAAGCAGCCTCTTTCATAATAACTGTAGAACCTAATGTGCTTTCTGAATCAGTACCAGCTACAATATTATTAATTCCTGTATTATCTTCAATGTTTTGTTTTTGTTTATCAGCAAATAAAACACCTTGTTGAACATTTCCAGATGTTTTAATAACATCAATATCAGTGCCTGGATGTTTAGGATTAACAACGTTCGGTCCTCTCTTATATGTAGCAGAACCATTTTGAACTTGTGTACCAAAAAGTAACGGAAAGATTTCCGCTTCTACTTGTTGAGCATTAAGTGAGTTGATATATGTATAGATTGCTGTGTTTCCACGCATCATTTCATAAAGACCAACACCGTGTGGGTCATTCAAATCTTGTACAAAACATCTAGCAGTCACAATAGAGCCATGAGAACCATCATTTGGTAATTCACCGTCAAAAATTTTCATTCTACCACAAACAACTATAAATCTATTTAATAATTCGTTTTCGTAATATCCAAGAGTAACACTAGTTTGAGCTTTTTCAGAGTTTTCATCTGTAGCCTCTTTACTAACCCCTATATATTGTAATTTCTTTTTATTTTTCTTAGCTTCTGGATACATTTCAAAGAATTCCTCTTTCAACATATCTTTTTCGTAATAAACTTCACCCTGTGACCAAGCATCTCCATTGTTGAATCCAACTCCCATCCAAGTTCTTTTACAATCCATTGGCTCGCGATAAATATCATCAAATAATATTTTTGTAGTTCCTTTTCGTGGAACCTGAACTCTACGCGGGTAAACTCTCCAAGCAGCCCAGCCGTATGTAAATAAGTTCTGATAAGTAAGCATTAAAGTATTTCCACCGTTTCCCCCAGTCATAGACCAGTTTCTTTTCCACAATTCGTACATTGCTTTTCCATAAACTTTATCATCAGCCACAACTTTCGCATCCGGAAGCTTCCCAGCAAGAACCTGCGTAGCAATCATAATTTTTGAGAAAGCAATAGGTTCCTGTGAAATAGGAACGCCTGATTTATTTTGGTCTCTGTCACCCATCTTCTGTGGATAAACATTAATATCATATGAGCCATCAGTCTGTTTATTGTACATAACCATGCTCCCCCAACCACTTTTTTCGTACAATTTTTCTCCAAAAGAGACGCCAGTATTCATTAAATTCTGGTCTATTTCTACCACTAAAGCATCAAATTTAACACGATACTTCGATTTCTTCATTTCAATTTTTTTGTCCTCAATAAAATCAATTGTTGTTTTATCTTTGTTTCTTGTTACCTTTTTCATATTTTTGTAAAGATTAAAAGTATATATCTTTAATTATATACCTTTTTCTAAAAAAAAACAATTTATGTCATCATATTTGCACTAATTGTCAAGTTTGTCATCATATTTGCACTAATTGTCAAATTAATGATTGATTCGGAGCTCATTTGTCTCTCCGAACATCAATCTCATATGACCTTCTTCTCCATCACCTGCTTCTGTTGAGCCTTCATATTGACCTTGCTCCTGTAATATGGCATAACCAATAGCAGCTGCCATGATAACGTCATCGTGTTTCTTATCCATAGCCTCCGGTTTGCCCTTCATATTACGGACAAAAGTGAACATCTCGTTCAATATCTGAGATGGGAACCCCTTATCTTTTCTAAAAAACACAGCGTTTAAAGCAGCCAGTGAGAATGGCCGTGTGGCCGAAGTAGTCTTCCACCCGAAGAACTTTGTCATTTTTTTTGTTATATCATCAAATTGCTTCCTGTAATACAGATTCATGTATCCTAATTTATCTAAAGCATCGTTCACCCACAATCCATCTTTATTTACTTCAACTCCAATAAGAGCCCAGTTGTAATACTTGCCTAGTTTATAAGCCTCCGTAGCTAACTCGTCAGGAGCCACATGAGAGCGGTAAATAGCGTCACACTCCTCTGTCTTCTGATTTATGACGTAGAGTACCTGAAAATCCCCGTGAACGAGTCCTTCCGCGGTATCCCCACCTATTATATACTTCGTTCCAACTTCGGGTTCGTTGAATATCTCCAAAGAACCAGAGGAAACCTGGTTGAAAATCACTTCACCAGCTTCATCGTAGCCCATTTCACCTTTCGTACCTTTTTCAGCTACAGCCAAAAGACTCGCAGTCTTAGCTGTGGAAAAGTATGTCTGTCCTGTGGATAAAAACGCTTCCTGCTCAGTAGTCGGATATTCCTGCATCAGAGACTTCATGGCATCTGGACTGTTCTTCCCACCGAACTGCTTCCACTTCATGTAATAATATGTAATCTCCAGGTCGCTTAATTCATGTTCTATTTGATATGAGACCCAGTCAATTTCACACTCCTCCATTTTACTCGCGGGTATAACTTCATAAATCTTTTTCATTTCCATGTCATCGTACTGCCAATTGTAGAAATGTGGAAGAAACTCTACCTGTGAAAGTTGCGGAGTTATTGTATCGCGAACCAACCAGTTCTGCTGGAACATCTCGTAGAACCGTCCAGCCATACCTTCCGCCGTACTCTCAATAAAAATAAATCCATCAAAAGGAACCGTAGGGAATGTTCCACGTTCAACTTCTTCAGCTCTTTTTGGAAACTGAGCACACATTTTCGCGAACTCAGAGATATGCACATAATGATAAGTCCCGGAACGTCCCGATACTGCTACAGCTAGTGATGATGTGGAACCCTCATCCGGCCCATAATCAATTACAATCTGAACTTTTCTGGCTGAACGATGGTTGATTTTGAAAAACGCATCTTTTACATCTGTTGCCATATTACGCAATGCAAATTCAATCTTTTTATCAAAAATTTCTGTAGCATCAAGAACTTTATGAGCAATTACAATCCCTTCCTTATTCGGATTAAATAGGATTGAATCGAGTATAAACAAATCAATAAAAGTCGTGAAACCAAGTTGTCGCGATTTTAAAATAACATGCCTGTGGTACGCACGCGGTATATTTATATATGTATCATAGAAATGCTTTTGGGCCCGATTCATTTTGAAGACCTGTTTATCCCCATCCTTCGTTACAATCCAATACAAATTATCCAACCTCCATTTCTGACTCTTTATCAGACTTGGGTTTTCAGTTAGTAATTCAACGATATCCTCGTTATGTTTTTTATGAGATTTAGTTATTATCATTTGAAATAATTAATTCCCAGTATCTCATTACCTGTTTTCTGTCACTATCTTTTTCTCTTTCAGTTAAATCTTTGTAGTTAGTTTTTATTTGTCTTTCCGCTCTCAAATAAACATTAAGTGGAATTTTTTTACCT
>Ga0307928_10003936_pt1 | contig 11312 bp, 17 predicted proteins | sample AceLakmetagen232_FD_201815 | JGI IMG/M metagenome (GOLD analysis project Ga0307928, IMG submission 201815) | Saline water microbial communities from Ace Lake, Antarctica - #232 | ecosystem: Environmental > Aquatic > Non-marine Saline and Alkaline > Saline | place: Antarctica: Ace Lake...
TGTTATAATCTACTGGTTCAAAACCATCTTCATCTATACCGGTCATATCATCGGTTGCTAAATCAAATACAACCTCAACACTATTTGTAGTCCCATTTAGATTAGGAATAGGTATATATTCACCATTTATTCCTGTAATCATTGTAGGTACTTGTCTAGTAGTTAATGTTGTATATGTATTTTCTATTTTATTAGTTTCACTAAATTCATCATCATCTATGTTAAAATACAGATTAGTATTAAATTTAATGTTGTATGGATTACTATTTAGTTTTACGGCTACAAAGTTTGATAAAGCCGTTTGATAAAATACACTCATAATTTATTCTCCTCTTTTTCTATATAAAGTATCTCTACCTTGATTTTGATAATATTGAAATGTACTTCTAGAATTAACTAATCTTCTATAATCTGGATTATCTTTGAAAAGTTCTTTATTTAACTTATCCTGTGCTATAGAATTTCTATAAATATTACTTATTCTATCATTATTTCCTATAGCATCAAAATAATTAGATAAATTTATATATGTATTTTCTATAAAATGTTGTGCTTCTTGATACTCTGTTCCATCTTCTACAAATTGAATATAATAAGCATCTACTGAACTATATGTTATTGTAAAACCGTTTGAGTTACGATTGGTAACTCTTATAGCATTATATCTAAGATTTTCACTATCTATTGGTGCTAATGATTTAGCAATTCGTAAACTATCACTAATCATTTTATTAGTAATCATTATTTAAGTACAAGCATTTGAGGTTTATTAACTTTTAATCTAGGAAAGTTTAGATTAACTAAAGAATTTACACTATCATAACCCTCTGTAATGCTTTCAATGCTATATGTATTTCCATCATTTATAACTCTTATCTTATCTTTCTTTTTAAATTGAATGGGAGTAGTTGTAGATATAGCAAATTGTCTTTTACCAAATACACTACCATCTATATTTTGTGATGCGTTAGTAGTCTTACCACTAGAACTCACACCTTGACTTGATATATCTAAAGGTTTATATCTAAATTCTACTGGTGGATACTTATCCCATCTTTTTGTAGTAACATCATATTCTAAATATTCTGCCGTATAAAAATGTCCACTAAACATTTGAAATTGATTTAAGACAGCCATTTAAAATGAGCCATCTTCATCAATGTCGTAAATATATTGATAACCAGTATATAATAATCCTGATTGGTTCAACATTTTTAATGCTTGTGAACTAATTTCTATTGAACCTCTTAATTTATTAATGTCTAGTGATTTACTTTTTTCTATATTAACTCCGTGCATATCTCCAAGTAAGTTAGCACCACTTCTAATAGCATATCTAGTTTGTGCGGTGAGTATTCTTTTAAATATTTCTCTTAAATTATCATCTTTAGCGATTGAATATCTTCTTATACCTATTTGATTTATCCTACAATAAGAATAGATAAAATTATATACTATATCACTTATTTCTGAGCAAAATATTTTTGCTAACTCAGATGTTCCTAATAAATCACTTAAATTAAATCCTGTAAGTGTTTTAACTCCACTAATAGTTAATAGGTATTGTCTACTGTCTAAATCATATACCATATTCTCATCATTATATGGAAATACAGTTGTATCTATATTTGTAATTAAATTCATTATATTTCTCCTTTCAATTAATAACTCTATTGTATGCCCCAACCACCCATCGGGAGGTATAGGGATTGAGGCACACTAACAATTATTAAATTATATTATGATTGGTCTGTATTAGATGCTACACCAATAATACTAATTGCTGCTGTTGCTGGGTTTGTATAAGATGTATTTACGATTGGTACGATTGAAAGCGGATAAATTGTTTCAATTCCCCATCTTTGTTTAGGTTGTAAACGGATACCTTGACCTGCTTGGCTATCTACAGTTTTAAGTGTTGATTGCATCGCAATTCCTCTTAATGTACCCATAGAGGCACACATATACCCTACTACTGTATCTAAAGCAGTTGCTGGTAAGAATGTATCACTCATACGCATATATTTTACTGCTAAAGTCCATACTGCACTTGCAACCATAAAGTTGTAAGTTTGATTGATAGTTCCGAAGAACCCATTAGTTACTGTATTAGGAGTGCTTTCCCAATCTACAGAACCTAATTTCATCATATCTTGTGCTTTCCAGTTTCCAATTTCAAATACTGATTTCGCTGTTTTGTAGAAGTCTTTTTTACCAGAACTTCTCCATAAAGCAATTCTACTATCTTCTGGGAATGTATCTACACCATTAGTAGCATCACCATCATCTAATTTAATTGAAGCATCAAAGTAAATGTCTAGTAATTCATCACTTGAACTATCATACTCAATAGTATTATCTGTTGTATTAGCAAAGTCATAATTGAATAGTGCTGCTAATTGAGTTGCTATAGTTGAAGCATTAATATTTTTTGATACTGCTTGGTGATAGTTTCTAATAGTCGCATTAACTAAATCTAATGGGAACATATCAGTCATATTGCTAGGAATATCTATAGGTGTATCGTAAGCAAGAGTAATTCTTACTCCGTATTCATCTGATGTAGGTTGTTCTGCTGTTTGACTAGAGAAGAAATCTCCATCTACTGTTGCACCTAAACTTCTTGATTTTTGAGTAAGCGGTTTCTCACGAACTACTCTAATTTCCATAGCGTTAGTATCTAATACTACTGATTGATTAATTCCTCTACCGTTTTGGTGATATAAACCTTGTACTACATTTTTAATAATTACTGGTGATAATTGTCGTTTTAACGCCTGTCCTGCTATACTAGGGGCTGTAAACGCTGTTGTTGAACTAGTTGCCATATATTTTCTCCTTTATGTTTTCTATTTTATTTTATGATGCTGTTATAGTGATTGTTTTAGATAATTGAGTTGCACTATTACCTGCTGTATCATCTACATCATATAGTATTGCGAATGTTCCTACAGTTACCATATCTACTGCTGTATCAGTTACTACGATACTAGAAGTTACATCTCCATCAAGATTATCTGTTGCTGTAATTCCTGTTAACCAAGTTGATGGTACATCACTACCAGTTACATAACTTGTAACCAATGTTTCTGCATCAACTATTACTGGGTCAGTTACATCTGCTGTAATCGTGAATGTTATTGCTAAAGTATCACTTGTATTTCCTACTGCATCTACTACTGTAAATATAACATCAAATGTTCCCACTGTATCCATATCTTCTGCTGAACTATCAGCGGTTAATGTATATCCAGTTGAACTATCTCCATCGGCTATAGTTACGAATGTTGATGTATTGTTTGTTACATATGTAGGAGATGCCGAACCTGCTTCATAAGAAACTGTTCCACTTGCATCTGTAAGTGTTGGTACATCATTCCAATAAGAAATTATAACATATGGTTGACTTCCTATACCAATAGGTGTGAATACCATATCTCCTTTAACTACAAGTAATGTATCTCTTATGTACTCAACTTGTGATGTTACATCTGCTAGTTTCGCTTTTCTTGCAAAATATCTTTCAGCCATTCTATTTCTCCTTTACACTAATTTATCCAATACTATTAATATCAGACATAATTTTGGAAAGTCTTGCATCTCTATCATCGGTTTCATTGACAATAGGTTTAGCATCTGTTCCAAATGCTTTTGCTTTTTTCTTATCAACTTTAAGTTCTTCTACTTCTTCCTTTAAAGCGACTTTACCTAAAATTTGTGCTAAAATATCATTAAGTTTTTCTTCCGTTACGAACCCTTTTGGTTCTTCTTTTACTTCTTTAACTTCTTCTTTTTTAACTTCTGCTTTAGGTTCTTCTTTTTTTTCTACTTCTTCTTCTTTTGCTTCTTCTTCAACTTCTTTTTCAAAGAAATCAATAAAATCTTTCTTTTCTTCCTCTGATAATGAATTGAAACCTTTAATTGTTTTTGTTAATTTACTCATAACTTATTCTCCTCTGCAAAGTTCTTCTTTAATCTCTACAATACCAACATTACAAAGCACGGCTCACCTTTGGTTGCGCCCACAGACATATGCGTTTTATTGATTGCAAGATTTTATTTAATTTATATATTAATTGTATTTCAACAAATTAATATTACTCTTTAGGTTTTTCTAAGTGATTAATGTCAGTATTATTTTGTTGTTCATAATCTTCATCACTTGTACCTTCATCTTGTACGGTATCTTGTACGTTTTCTTGTATTCTTTTTTCTTCTTCTGCTTTTTCTATATTTTCTAACATTTCTTCTACTTGACGTTTATTTTTATCAACGTGTATATTAGATAATGCTGTATATCTATCTATTAAACCATTTTGCATTAATGTAGTATTTTGTTGTACAAGGTCGTTTGTATTAACTAAACCTACTTTACTAAATCTAACTCCTATTTCATCAGGAAAGTTATAAAAGTCTAATACATCTTGTAACATAAGATTAATAGGTTTGCGATATAAAGTTCTTTTGTTTTCTACAAATATACTTGTTTTATCATCTACACTAACTTCTCTAGCAGTTGCTTTTTCAGCACCATCTTCTAGAAAACTAGCAATAGTTCTTTGAGATATTTTTAAACTCATAGCAATATCTTGTAGTAATTGATTTCTAGTTTTACCGTGTTTTTCTGGTCTAGTATCAAATTGAATTGCTACAGGCTTTTGGTCTTGTAAATTAGTATAAGGTACTTGTGTATAAAAACCACTATCTAATCCACTATTAAAATTAGCACCATTATCTTTATTAGGACTTTCCATATGTTGAGGTATAATAACTCTACCTCTACCTAGATATTGGTCTGTATTCATTGAACTAAATGTATAATCATAACTAATTAAGTATGATAATATATTACTTAATATACTTTCACCAAATGGTGCTTGAGGCATAAATGATATACTATCAGTTGCTTTCATTAGATATATACCTATAGTTTTTAAAGGTAAATCAATCCATTCACCTAATTTAACACTAGGATAATCTTTCTTGATATACTTTATAATATCTTTAGGTAGTTCTTTAAATGGTACTTCTTGTATTTTATGTAAGTCAGCAGATTTATGAGTAGTTAAGTTACCATAACCTCTTTTTACATAAATACGATATTGAGGGTTATCTTTATCATCATATTTTCTATCTTCTAAGATATAATAATATTGTCTATTATCTCCCTCATCTTCTTTTGTTTGCTTATTGTAAGAATATATAAGTCCTGTAAATCCGACTACATTACCTCTAAAATCGGTATCAATAAAGTAATTGTCTTTTCTTAATACAACTGGATATAAGTCCTTACCATTACTATTAAGTTTATAACAACTATCTCCACCTGCAAGAGAGTATTCTATAGCCGTATTATTTTTATTTGTTAAATTTACATCATAACTCCATTTTTCAATAAACTCTATAGCATCAAGTTCTTTTAAATCTCTATCACTATATTTTAATCTAAATGCACTTAATTCATTAGGGTTATCAAACATTAATGTACCACCATTAACTAATTCTGCTATACCACTCACTAATGAATACGCTAATCTAGTTGAAAATATTCCTGCATCTGCATTGTGATACCACGGAACAAATCCATCATACCAATAGAACCATTGTCTTACGAACCTTTGATAAAAGTCATAATACTCTTTAGGTACTAAAGGATAAAATTGATTGTTATTTATAAAACTATATGTATACCAAGTGTTATATGCAACGGTATTATTTATACTTTTATCTCTTTCTGTATTATCCATTTAATCATTCCTTTCGTAGAACTTTTGTCTATTTGGTAAATATATGTTATCTGGGTTAATAAAGTAATATGCTAATGCGTAAGTTAAGGCATCTGTATCATCGTTAGGTATTGCTCTATCAAATGTCTTACCATCTTTATCCCATAACACACTTTCTAATGTATCTACTAATGGATGATAATTATTAATATATAAATTATTAGTGTAATTTTTTATTCCACCTACATCTAATATAAGTAATACATTTTTACTAAACGCATTAACCATTATATTAGCCATAGTTATAATCTTTTTATCACTATAAGCAAATACTCTATATCTACTAGGTAAGTGATACTTTAAATGTTGAATTAATTGACTATTGGCATTATCTACTACAAATGTAATAGGTGTTCCTCTAAACCTTAAATCATATTCATTCTCTAAATCAGCAACGAAGTTCATTATTAATGGATATAATCTATCGTTAGATAAAGCACCAAATGTCTTAGGGTCGTGGTGCATATATTCAACTGCAACTGCTTGTCCATTATTTAATATAAGAACAGGTATCAACGAGGTTGCATCTATTGTAGTCGCACTATCTGTACCTATTAATACTTGATGGATACCAACTCTTTTTACAAGTTCCATTAAATCATCTTTAGGAATTAGGTGAGTATCTCTATTGAATGTGTGGTAAACGCCCGTTTCTTTGGTTTCTGACTATATCTTACCTCTTATAGAGGTTAAAGTGTTTCGAGTATCTTATCAATAGATACCCTACGTTCTGGTCGAACTAGTCGATACAAAAGGTTTTATTATTTTTTAGTATAAACTCTATTAGCATTGTATTTTCTTCCTTCAATGTGTGATATAGAAACATTTTCCTCTAATGGTAACCATCTAAGGTTTTCTATTCTATTATCATCTCTTATTGAGTTTATGTGGTCTATTGTCAAATCTTTGTATGTTAATCCTTTATATTTTATATCTATTGGAATAAATAAACCTATAAGACGATGGTGTATTACTGTGTTTGGTTTTAAGTGAACAGATAAATAACCATCATTCTTTTTTGTAGTTTGTATAAATCTATCAAGTTTAGCATTATATACATCACCATATTTATTAACAAAATAATAAGGTTTTGTTTCTGAATACATAACGCTTACTTTTTTCCAACCTCTAAAATATAAATCAGAAGTAATCTCACCTTTGAAATAATCCCATTTCATTTGGTTTATAGAACCTATTGTTTGTGATATACCTTTAATAGTTGCTCTATAACTATAGTTTTTAGGTTCAATACTTTTCTTACTCTTAACATTTCTTATTTGACCTTTAACATTAATCTCGTGATTAAAGTTTGTTTCTTTAATCTTTTTCCATTCTTGTTTATTCTTTTTCATCTTAACCTTTCTCGGGATTAGCGTAAGCCTTCCCCGATACTATACAAGTATTTTTTACTTACTACCTTATAGGTGGCTTGTATAATATGAGTGATATTCAATAACTTTATTGTTTGGCAACGTATACACTTACCAAATAATCCTTTAGTAATTCCTAAATATAAATAGTCGTAGTTACTAGGGTTAGTAATCTTTTCTAACTCTATAGCATCTACATCTTTTTTACTTAGTACACCTATAATATCCTTATATGATGTATATAAACACAACCATTCATCTTCTTGCTCTCTTGCATTATAATATAAATTAGCCCAATGAGCATTTTGTCTTTCAGGGTTAAACGCAAGTATAACTTGTCCGTGTTCATCATCTAAGTGTCTACGGAATGTTGCTAATGCTTGGTCTAAGTTTGTTTGGTCTGGTAACTGTTGCATTTCATCTACTACAATTAACGATAATTTCTTTTTAGGTTTAAATCCTTTAGTTCTTGATAAGTCAGCCCCACCAATTCCCTCAAATCTAATCTCATTACCATTTAATTTATTTATAATCTTTAACGGTTTCCTTCGTTCTTCTATAAACTGCAAGAAACCTTCTTCTTCTATTATAGCCATTACTTCGGCAAACATAGACTTATATAAATCTCCATAGTTTGCTCTAGTAATAAGTACATCTAAACTTAATGAAACAAATCTATCGTATACATACTTAGCGATAGAGGTACTCTTTCCTGCATCTCTACCACTCTTTAACATTATATATGTTTTCTCAGTAAGCCAAATGCGATGGTAAGGTTTAATTACTTGCATTATTCAATAAACTTTAACAAAGTATCCATAGTGCTAGTAATACCAAAACCTCCACGCTTTTTAAGAGGTCTTCCACTAGGCGCTTTTCTATCCGTAACACTTAATAATTCATAAAACACTTTTTTTTTCTTTTTATTTATATCAATAACTTTGTATTCCAAATTTTCAAAAGTAAATTTTTTACCAATTTCAAATTCCTTTAATCTTAACTTTTTATATTTTCTTGTGTAACCATACTTTTTGTATAAACCATTTCCAAATTTACTCGCTATATTTTTATCGTTTAATTGTAATTTATTTAACATTTCTTTAATATTTTTATTCATCTTTATTCTCCCCTATCGCTTCTTCTCTAATACGATTTAATGCTTCATCTATTTCATCTTGTTCTATAATAGCCTCATTAATAATTTCTTTATACTCTATATATTCTTTGTCTTTATTAATGATAAACTCATCATTTTCATCAATTTGCTCATAACATTTTTTATCTCTACGCAATATCTTTTCTTCCGTAATTTTACCATTATAAATATTCTTATCACAACTTATAAATGATTTATTACCGATAAACTCTAATAGGTTTTGTGAGTTATATCCATTATCATCTCCATAAGGTGGAACTAAGTTAATCTCACAATGTTTACAAGTAGTACAAGTATGAACATCTAAATAGTTATATAGACACTCCTCTAAATGTAATTCAATGTTCTCATCATCAAACTCTCTACTACAAAAATTACATACATTAATTGTTTCTTGATGAAATCTTTTATCATCTTCTAATAATTTATCGTATTCCTCTTTAAACTCATCGCTCTCCATTTGTTCATCTAAATACTTTTTTAAATCACTCATTATATCAATCTCCCTTTTATATTATTATGGTGCTATCGTGAGGACTTGAACCCCAAACTCCTGCTTACAAGGCAGGCATTTTGCCAGTTAAACTACTATAGCACATATGTCTTACTCCCCAACGCATAGAAGCTATCTATGCGCCACCCTATATCAGCCTTTTACGACATTGGGAATAAGTTTAAGGGTGTATCTTATTTTTTGTTGGGATTTTATACCCTATCTTAATCTTGCCACTTAACGGTAGGCACTCTCCTTATGTTAAAGTAGGATATATTTATTTTTTAAATATAATTCTTAAATATAATATAAACTTCCAATTAGAATATGCACGGATTTCATTCTCATATAGAAATCCCTTCATTCCTCTATCGTTTACATATATCATATCATCTATAATCTCTATTATAGGGTATATATCATATTGTTTAGATAATGCGTATTTCTTATTCATTGTTTTTGGTTACTTGTACCGTACTACAATCATCAAATGAAACTTTTAACTCGGTAGGCATATTAACTTCAATATCACTACTCTTATCTTTCCATTCATCATTATGTAATCTTTGTTGCATCTCTAATAACTTAGGATTACTAGGTGATAATTCTATACCTCTCTCTAAATTCATATAAGTCTTTAATTTCATTATATTCCTTTTATGTGATACAAGTAAATCTAATTCCTTAAAATACTTCCTACAAATCTTAAAGGTTTTTAATGATACTCCAAATACTACTAACATCTCATCTATCGTTATATCATCACTGTTCTGAAACTTAGTGATTAAATGTTTGTAGTTATCTATCTTATTGTAATAAGTATCGTATATATATCCAGATGTAACATTATACTCAACCTCAATCTCATCACCATATTTAGTTATAAATTCTTCTCTAGTCATTTGTTACATCATTCCTTTCTATTTTTTAAATGTTATTTATAATAGATTACAATTAACACTTTGTTGCCTACACTATCATTATACATAATATTGTTGACTATGTCAAGTAAGACAGAGTACTTAGTTAATGTATTCGTCAAGTAAGGTTAATATAAGCACAGTCATTTTATAAGTAAAGTATAGTGAACTACAGTATAGGCGGTATACATATACCTAGATGAAATTTACTAGATTATATTTGTGGGTAGTACATACTCTCCTCTCTTTCATTCCCTTGCACCACTCTCTCTGTTCGTTGTAACAGCCGTTGGCTGATGGACCTTGTATATGCGTATAGATATAGTATAGTTCAATGTAGTATAGCATTCTATCTAGAGATGATAGAAGCGTTGCAAGTTATCTCATTGCTAATATAAATAAATAATCAAAGGGGGGCGTGTCAAGGCAAAACCCTGTACAGTAGTATATATAGTATAGTATATATATAAAGTAATATATAATATAGGCCGATATACTGTATATATATATATAAATAAATATATAAAGAAAGAACTATACAGAAAGAAAGATAATATCTATATTACTCTGTAGTAATGTATAGTAAACTTTACATAAAGTCAAGTATACTTTACATTTAATAGTTGTAAGTTTTAACTGTAAAGGCTTTTTATTGATAAGTGGTATTAACATAAGGCTATCAAGTGTTATGCTGTTAGAAGTAGAATAACAAGTGATTAGATAATACATAACAATAACTAAACATCTAAATAACAAGTACTACAAGGTTATTGAGGTATAAACATATAAACACTCATAAAACACAATCAAGTTGCTTACAATTCAATATAACATCATATAGATATATATCTACAAAGCGTTACAAGACAATCAACAAGACCATACGCAAAAAGGATGTAAATGTAAAATGCGAATTAAAAATAAATTATAAAAGTGTTGACAAGTGTTTTGTGATGTGATATTCTATTTATGAATTAAGAGAAGCCAAGATATTAAAAGGCTTGGAGGAAAATTATGAAAACATTAAAAGAGTATATTTTAAACAATGTAGAAGCAAACGAAAATATTTATATTTATGATTTAGATTTAATGACAATAGTTGAAGCAAATGAAGTTGTAAAATATTTAGATAGTGAAATATTAGCAATTGATAGAAAACACAAGCAAGTTATAATAGAACTATATAAAAAGGAGGAAATGCAATGAAAGTATATACCCACTATGATTATAGTTTAGATTTAATGAGAATTAAAGAAGTTGAAAAATCAATAAGATATATTAAAAGAACTTAAAAAGAATACAAAAGAATATGCAATAAATAATTGTATAGAAAGTTGGTGTTAAATGAATATATACGAGTATGTAAAATCAAAAGATATTGAAACATTAAAACAAAATATATATACCTTACAGCGTGATATATCTAAAGGAATTAGAGTTAAAACAAACGAACTATTTATCGATGTAATTAGAAAAGAAATACAAAATAAAAAGACCTGTAATGCAGGCATATAGAAAGAGGTATAAAAGAATATGAAAACTAATGTAAATTTATGGAATTTTCAAGATGCATTTAGCGATATGAAC
>Ga0307928_10003938_pt1 | contig 11310 bp, 24 predicted proteins | sample AceLakmetagen232_FD_201815 | JGI IMG/M metagenome (GOLD analysis project Ga0307928, IMG submission 201815) | Saline water microbial communities from Ace Lake, Antarctica - #232 | ecosystem: Environmental > Aquatic > Non-marine Saline and Alkaline > Saline | place: Antarctica: Ace Lake...
CCAATCACCAGCGAAGAGAACTGAACCTTTTACCTTCCCATAGTTCTTCTTGAAGTATCCCCATTGAGCTTCGTTTGCAGAACTAACCATCTTTGGTGATTGTCCTGGATATAACCTTTGATTATTCTGATTGATTAAACTTTGTTCACTAGTAGTTGTTAACGCTATTTGCCCTGCACTCTTAACTGCGAATGGATTCTTTGGTGCACCACCAACTCCTTCTTGTACTCCCGTCGCTGGGTTGTAACCTGTTCCTGTTGATTCGGTTATGGAAGATTGATCGCCCATTCCTTCAGTTGATGCAAGTGCTGATGTTGATGTAGGTGTTGATGATGAACCTCCACCACCAGAAGAACTTCTTCCTGAATCTACAGCTTTTTGTAAGTTTGAACCTTGATAGGGAGTTGTTCCTCCAGAACTAGATGAACTACTACTAGATGATGAACTACTTCCAGAAGAAACTGCTTTTTGTAGACTAGAACCTTGATAAGAAGTTGTTGGGGCTTTTGGGGTTACCGTTGGTTTCTTTCCCCATGTTGAAGGCTTCCACCAACTCATTTTATCTTAAAAAGGTTCTCCCAAACGCATCTTTAATTAAATGATATTGATTTCCATTAGGATCAATCGCAACAACTCCAGTATCAATATCCCCAAACCATTCCCCATGAACATCTTCTTGGTTTGATGGAATCAATCCTAACAAAGCTAATCCATAATAATTTGGTTCTGATACTGCAACAGGTAGTCTCTGAGAATAGGTTTTGGGTTCTTCAACATTCTTATTTTGATTTTGAACTAAGAATGTTCCTGCGACAATTATCAATAGAACAATTCCAATACCCACAAAAATCATAAAATTCATTCTCGAACTTCCTTAATCTCAACCCAAGTTTTGGGATATTTATTTTTAATCATTATTTTCAATGCTTCTGCTGATTTCTTTTCTTTAAAAGAAAATCCATCGACTACAAGGAAAAGATATTTCATTTTTTCTTTACCTTCTTCTTCTTTTTCTTGATATCAAAATATCTCTTGTAGATTGGAACCAATCTTAATTGTCCGTTGATTATTTTTAGTGTGTAATCCATAAGAAAAAGAAATCTCTTTTCTTTATAACAAATATGTAGATAATACCTATATGTTCAAAGTGAATGTTTTTAACATAGCTTTCAAGTTTTCATCAACAAAGATAACTGGTTCTAATGCAATCTTTTCAAGATAACTTGTGATTGTCATGTTAAGTTGCTTAGCTTTATCAACAAGTTTCTTTTTTGTCTCTGGTTCAACCATTAAATTGATTGGTGCTGTTTTGTTTGTCATTTTCGTCGATGTAGGATATACCCTCTAGAAAAAGAGGTCTTTATTTGGTGTCTCCATTTAGCTTAAAATCATACTTACGATTGTAGTAACCTTTTTTTGCTCTTACTTTTTTGTCCTTTGAACCTTTTGGTCTGCCTATTGGCTTACCTTCTTCCTTTGCTTTTTTCATCCCAGCTTTTACTTTGATTGATAAGTTTACAGAATAAAGATTTGCAAAATAAATCCACATTCCTTTCATAGTATACCAAGTCATTGCATTATCACTATCCAAATTTTCAAGTATAGAAATAAATCTGCACTTGCAATCAGTAATATGATTCAACATCTTTTCAGTAATACTTGGTTTTAATCTTGAGAATCTATCCATTGAATAAACAATAATGATATCATAAACTCTTTGAGTAATTAGGTTTAGAACCTGTTGGAGCTTGTCTGGAACACCTTTACTTGCAGAACCATAATAATCCACAACATCATAAGTCCAACCTTGCTTATCAGCATATTCTTTACAGGGTTTTATTTGCAGTTCAACATCTTGTCGCTTTTCATCTGTTGAACATCTACAAACTATTACTGCTCTCATCCGAAGTAACTCCTCTCCTCTTTAGGTGGTTCTGTTTTCAATACATCTCGAACTTCCAATCCAATCGCAACTAATTGGTCCACTCTCAAACTCGAACTAACTAACTTTAATGACAAGTCCTTATAACTAAGCTCCAACATTTCTCCAGTTGTTTGAGGTTCATGTGATTGGGACTTGCTATTATCTAGAGGTTCACAATCATCTGGTTCGGTATCTATATCATTCAATTCATTCTCATCTTGTTCAAGTTCTTTATTTAATTTCATTTGGTTGGTCGGTTTGCTCTTGATTATTTTCTCCATTCATAAGATAATTAGTATAGTGCGTCGGGGGTTCATTGTCAGGTTGATTTTCTAGGGTTTCCTTGTCATTTTCATCGTTAATCCACCTACTTGCAGTTCTTTCGCTGATGCCAAATGCATTTGCTAGGTCTTTTTGTGTAACTTTGGGTAAATTTGCATTAAGCTTCCTAAATAAATCTTTAATCAAATCTTTCTTTTGTATTTCAACTGGTCTGTTCTTCCCAGATAACTCATCAACCATATCTTGGTATTTCTTCCTCCTATACTTCTCAGTTTCTTCCTTACAATTTGGGAAGAAAGAATAAGCAGGTCCAAACCTTCCTTGAAAGTCCTCCTTGTGACAATCATAATCCCACTCTCGCTTTCCTTTGAAGTATAGAAGTTTCTTTGCTTTTGGTCCATAGAATTTAAAGTAACCTCTATCAAACTTCCCTGAGAATGAAACATTGACTAAGTATTGTGCTCTGTTCAATGCATAGAACTTTGGAAGTTCAAAGAATGAATGTGAAGTGATTAAAAAGATTAAATTTAATTGTCTTAATTTTCTAAATGCACTTCTTAGTTCAAATGATTTCTTTTTCATTTGGTGCTCGTTCAATTCATCTGGTTCATCCAAACAAAGAACAGAGTAAGGTTGTTCCTTTGCAAATATCGGTGCTTGTTTCAAAAGGTCATCTACTTTGAAAAAGATATTGGCACTTGTGAAAGTATTATTTAGTTTGTAAATTTGGTTAATCTTCCATGTGAGATAACATCCATCTTGTGAAAGACAAGTTGTCTTACCTGTCCCTGAAGTGTTATCCCCTGAATAAATCCCAACGGGAAAAATATCCTTGTGCATACTCTCTGCGATTACATCGAAATTCTTTGATTTTGTCTCATCGATATATAATCCTGGAGATGATTGTCTAGGATAAGTTCCCATTGGAAATAACTCTTGTGCAAATTTCATGTTGTTACTACCGACATTCCTTTATCTTTCTTAGGAGGCATGAAATAGTTCTGTGCTTGTAATAACCTTGACATATGCCTCATAGAAGAGTCTAATGTCTTATCTGCATCAGAAACAGGAATAAGAACATACCTTCCATCAGAATATCCACTCTTTTTCCAAACTTTTGTGAATAATGGTGGGAGGTTGTCCATCAAATCCTCAACTTCTTTTTGTTGTTCTTCGGAAAGAAGAGGTTCTGCATTCACTTGAAATTGTTTTACTATTTCTAATTTCAATTGGATTCTTTCAGTAGAATCGGATAGTTGTTTATCATTTCTGCAATCCATTCCATAACTTGCAGTTTGGTAATCTTTCAATAAGGCATCTAGTCTTTGAAGACTAGATATAGCCATATTGAAAACTGCTGGGCCTTCTGAAGTTTTAGGCACATCCATCTCAGTTAATTTGGAAAGAGCTGTTTAAGATTGTGAACTAACTTTCCACCCTCATTACCTGCTTCAATACAATAAAGTCCACCGTCATCATCTGCAAGGATAGTTAATCCATTCGCTTCTGAAATCATCTTGTAACTTCGTTTATCTTTTTCTTCCATTTTTATTCTCCTTTGGATTTAGTTGGTTCACAACCCCTGGAACAGAGATTCTTGTGAGTAGAATAGGTGTAGTTAGTGTAGTTTGTTTCATTCTATTTTCTCCTTTAGGAACTCTAAGAGTTTAATCCCTGTCTTGACTAAGTTAATATCACAATCTGGGTTTAGATCAATTATTTCTTCTTGCTTTGCACCATCAAAGGCAAAAAGAGTTGCTTGGAGGATAGTTGTTAGTTGTATTTTATTCACTTTTTGGAACCTCCATTTCTGAGAAATCTATGTCTTTTTTTGAAGTGTTCATGTTCTTAGTATCGTCATTATCGTCATTTATCGTCACTATCGTCACATCTTCATTTTTCTTATCATCACATATCGTCATACTATCGTCACTTGTTTGTTGTTGTTTTACACATGAATGTGATGATGGTGATGATGGTGATGATATAAATGCTAATATCGGACAACTAGGAGCTACAATCTCATTGAATATATCTTGGTTCACAGAAAAGTATGCCCCATTTCTATCCCTATCTCTTAAATCTCTAAACCCTAGATTATCCAAATGTTTGGAAATATTTCTATTCAGATAGATATCTTTCTTTCCGTCTTCATCACCTTTTGCATCACAAAAAGCATATTTAATTGATTCAACATAAATCTTCTCCGATGAACTAGAAATTATCTTTTCTTTTAATGCAGCTAAAATCATATAATCAAAAGAACTTTCATGGATTAAATCATCTATCTTTCGGTTAGTTAATTCTTTTGCAAAAGATAATATCTCCTGGTATAGTTCTTCATCTATGAATTTTGCAACAGATAACAAAGGCCTCCATAATTGCAAATCTCTTCTTTTCAATCCAACATCTTTTGGAAAGTTCATATAAATTTCTTTTATTTCTTCACAATGATCTAAAGCAAATCTATAACACCTATCTCTAATCCCTCCCCAGATAGGTTCTTGCCTATCATCTTCTGGTTCTTTTTCCCCTCTATTATCGTCATTTGGAGATTTTGTAGTTATCCTGGTTAATGCTCTTGTAAGTGTTGCTCCAAATAGACCATTAATAGAACCAAGTTGTGTTGGCCCATAAGGAGAATACCATTTTGTCACAAATTTATTTCCAATCTTTTCCTGTCTTGGAACTTGTCCTGCTTTTGAATAACTTGCATTAATTAGTTCTGTCCTTGTATCTCCTTCATATTGTCTAGTTGCCTTATTATAAATCCACAATTTTTCTGCTTCATCAAAATAAGTTGTCCCTCTAATTTCTTCTTTCTCCCTAAACAAAGTGCTTTCAGATGGATTAACCATAATCTCTGAACCATTAAAAGATACTAAAGAGGAGATAATCATACTCTTTGTTTTCCCTGTTCCAGCAATACCTCTTAATTCAATAAAAGGATAAGCTGAAAATAACATATGCAAATAAGTTCCGATATCCCAAACAGCATGAACCTTATACCAGATTGGATTTCTTATGAATAGATATTTTTCATATTGGTTGGAAATAGAATTTATCAATTCTTTTTTATCAACATCTTTCTTTTTTCCATCTACATATTCTTTTATATCTTCTAACTTCCATCTTCTTGGAAGATAAGTTGGGGTTGTTCTAAATTGAATATTATAATCTTCTCTAAATCTTTGTGTAAGTGATTTAACTCCTAAACCTGAACTCACTATTCTTGGAGTGAACACCTGGTGTTTTCCTGTAATATTTCCCATCTTATCTTTCTTTTCTTCAATCTTTGGGAATAATAAACCAAAGAATATTTTATTCTTCAATAAATCTTGTGGAAAGTATTTTACTTCTTGAACTTTATTTTCTTCCCAGATGTAACCTTCACCACTTTTGCTTCCACTTTTTTTATCAATCCCCCCCATCTTCCTTGCAATCTTAAACGCTTCTGCATACTTCTTCTTTTCTTCAGGAGAGAGTTCTTTCTTTGCTGGTTTCTTTCCAGCGATAAGTTCATCAGTTAGTTTAATAATATCCACTTCAGGCATTTTTTAATTCCTCCATCATTTTAATAAATTTGACAAGATTCCCAGAAGCCCCACAACTCCAACATTTAAATCGATTCTTCTTATCATCCAACGACAAAGAAGTCTTATTCTCTCCATCATGGAAAGGACACTTGCATCTTCCTTTGGTTAGCTCTAGTCCATATCTTTTTCTTGCAACCAAAGAGATAGTCAATCCTTTTTCCTTAACCTGTTTGGAGAAATCACTTTCCTCCATCATAACTTTGTTGTGTTTCTCCCAATCATAATTCTGAATCCATGTGTAATCATTATCTGCAATCTCATAAATCATTTGGTTCATCTTTGAACAAACATAACCAACCCCAAAATCTCTGATTAGTTTCTTAGTATTAACATACCAATAAGATAACTCCTTTGGAGGCCATATTCCTTTTGATTTTGCAAGTTCCCTCATCAATCCTTGAACTAAGGTAAACCCTAATGGGTCAGCAATAAACTCCTGCATTTTTGCTACATGAACAGATTGGGGATTTGCATAAGGTTCAGCCATTATTCTTCTCCCTCCAAATAATCTTTAGTTAATTCACTAAGTTCTCCAAGAGTAAGATTCTGCTCAATTAGAAAGTCAATCCCTACGCTCATTCTCTCACCACCTCCGAAACCCCTACCTCTCGCACACCTGAAGGCATAGTTTCCTCTTTTGTATGTGGATTCTGAGATTGACTTTGTTTTTTGGGTATAATTACACATCCAGCATCTAATAGCTTAGAAACAGGAGATAAACCGCGTATTTTGTCTATTTTTGCTTTCTTCTCCGATTCAGGCATAGCATCCCACATTTTCTTTGCAGAAAGTTCTCGTGGCCGTAATCCTAAGTTCTTTAATCCAAAAGCTTTTGCAATAGCCATCCTTCTCCTTTTGTTTGTGCATTTGTTTTTACAAGGATCAGAAGCGTCGTTTTTTAATTTCTTATAATCTGGGTGGAGCGGACAAGCATTAATTTCACAATAATCAAATCTAGGACAGTTTTCTGGGGGAGTTAATGAGGTATCTACTTCAATTGCCATCAGAAATAACCTCAGCAGTTGCTTCACAAGACAAAATGTCTTCCATTAAGATTTTAGTAAAAGTTCCAAATTTATCAAACCCAGAAATAAACGCATCGTTTTGTTCAGAAACTTTAATAGTAAAAAGTTTTCCGTAAATTGTCTTTATCTTTATCGTTGTCATTGTATCACCTACAATTTGCCGTTAAGCAGAAATTGGAACCTCCTGTTGTAGATTTTTTATTTTTGGAATTAAAAGGAATCTTAATAAATTGCCTCGAGTTTTAACACCATAAAATCGTTTTGCATTTTCAATTAAATTCCATTCTTCATCGGAGAATCGAACATTGATTGTTTTTGTTTTGTTTTCTTGTGTCATCGTTATATACCTTTGTAACAATTTGTAACAATTTGTAACAATTCAAAGAATTCAAAGTTTATAAATCTTTCTATTGATGTACATTGTTACTTTAGCGGTTGATGACCGAAAGATATATTAAGTAATTGCCCGTAAAATTTATAAGGTAAGTCATACCTTAAAAAAATAAAGAGGAGTAAAAACAAAATGGAACAAAAAGTTATGAAAGTGGAATACATGAAAAAGAAAGAAATAAATTTTAATGCAGAGAATGCATCAAAGAAAGCGGTAGCTGTATTGGAAAAAGCAGGAGATGAGGAAAACCTTGTTTTAAAGGTGAGTATAAATTCTCCAGTATATATAGAAGATGCAGCACCATTAACTCCTGACGGAATTCTCTCTATTTGTAAGGAAGAATAAGATGGTCTATGATTTAATAGTCATAGACAGCATTATATGTGAATATTACCTTGAGATTATGTATGATGGAAATAATCCAAATAGGAAAGATTTACTGGAAATACAAACAAAATCTGCAAATAAAATTTCGGATAAAAAAGAAGCCCTATTATTGGTATGTTATTAGGGATGGAAACCTAAAACCAATTAGTGATTTAAGATTTGCTTATGCAGTAAGAGATCGTGAAGATGAAGAAGATGAACCCAAAAAAACCCCTAATAAACAATAAACTAAGAAAGAAGATAATCACAACAATGGGTAAGGCCTTTATTGGAATGGTTATAGGAATAGCTTATATGTTATTTTATCAATCTACAGATTCCCAATTAAGGATTGTAATGGCCATTGGATGTATTATAACTACTACAATTATCTTTTGGGAAATAGAATCAAGAACTATCCAGAAAAATTAATATTAGATAAGTTAAAACTACCAACAAAATTTCTGGTACAAGTATTCCCATAGCTTTCACATAACTTACAAGCACCTTGTAATAACTGCATCTTAAACATAACTCCTATTAATTGATTGATTGCTATAGCACCTATTGTTATTACTACCAGGATGTAAGTCAAGAACTTTATCCATTCCTTTTTATTCTCCGGGATGTTTGGTTTTACCCATTTCTTATAAAATTTAATACCCCTGTCTCTTATATAGTAGTCTTCTTCTGTCATTTTTTGTTTAATATGGTTTATTTTATTATCCTCTCCATTTGGAATTTAACTTTCTCGTGTGGGAAATTAGGATTATTAGCCCTTGATACGCCCAATTCTGGCTCTTTTGCACCTATACCCTTTCTTCTCCATCCTTTTGATAGTTTCTTGTACAGTTGGGATGGCACAACCACGAATCTTAGCGACTTCCTTCATGTCTCCATCATTCTCTTCAAGTAATCTCCTTGTTTCTAACTCAACTGAACTTAAATCCTTCCTTGCCATCTTGTTTACTTTGTCTTGTTCTGTTCTTTCAAGTTCCATCGTGAAGTTGGTTGTTAAATCATCCAAGAATTTTGCTTTCTTTGCTTCGTAAGCATCACGCAACTCTTTAGATGGTAGGCCAAACTTCATTCGCTGGATTGTTATCACTTTCTTGTTACGCTTTACTCTAAGAAACTTCCAATACGAAACTCCGGAGTGTTGGTTCAGTTGATGGAACAATGGTTTAACACTTACAGTTTTATTATCGAAATTTATTCCACAGGTTTCCATGTGAAGATGAACCAACTGCCTTCCTTGCTTTGCTAACATTGTCATCACTGGCAAGTTCATATAAATTATAATATTCATACTACGAAAACTTTGAAGAACATAATTAAACATCTTAACAATTTTGTTTTGCCAGTCACCAGAACCAGCATTAACTCCGGCCTCTTCTAATATCAATACTTCTCCTGGCCTTAACTTTCCAGTACTAATTCTTTTGATTAGTGTACCGATACTGAAACACACATTTTCTATAGGAAACTTCTCCTTAAATTTCATTTTATATCTTATCTCTGCTTTCCTTAAATCTAACATACTTTTTCCAGAACCAGTTGGGCCAGTAGTTATTTCAATAACATTCTTATTTTTCTTTATACGATTCTCTTCCCATTTAAAATGTATTTCTCCCTCTTCAAAATTAGGCCTCAAATCTATCAGACTCATAGTCATTCAACCTCTTAGCTAATTTATTTAGTTCCTCAAGTATATCTCTCCAAATTTCTAATGAATCATTTATACTTTGATCTAAGAAAGTATGTTTTGGATTATGCATATCTTTTACTACCTGTTTGCCAACTCTTGTTAATTCTTTTTTATTTTCATAACCTAATTCATCCCACCAAGCGACCTCTTTATCCAACCAATATTGTTTATTGGTTTCTACTTCTTTCAAGAATACGTTAATCTTTTTGTCTGCTTTATCATCAAAATCTCTAGACATAAAGTTCTTCGCTGTTTTGACACACTCAACAAATTTTCTTCTTGTATCTTCAGTCATAAAATCTATTACATCACCATTTCTATTTTTCTTAGTTGCTGGTTTACCCTCGTTCATTTCAACACATCCAGAATCAATCGCTTTTGATAAACATTTCATAATAAGATGTTGATGCGAAAACCCTTTATCACCACCACCAAAACTTTCTATTGAACCAATCTCTAAATCGTCGTTAGATGTAATATCATTTCCCTCTCCTTTATTTACATTACTCACTTTGTTCTTCCTCCGATGGTTGCATGAAACTTTGTAACCATTGGATTAAAAGTTTTTCTACTAAACCACTTAGATTAGAAGAACCAACTAAATTCTTCTGAACAATAGAAATATTTTCAACAACTTCCTCATGCAATGTTATTAAGTATCTTTTCTTCTCCATCTTCACTATTAGTATATATTTATGATTTAAATATCTTGTGTATTGAAAAAAACATAAGATATTTAAACACAATTTACTTAAAGAAAATAGTATGCATACATCAGAAAATAAAATGAATACATTAAAAAACTTTAAAGTGTTACAATGTTACAATGGGTAAGAAAAAACCTAAAACAAAAGAAGAGAATGGTGTCTTGACTGCCTTTATAATTCTCTTTGTTCTCGTAGGTGCATCAATATTTATGTCTTCTGGTAATGTTGAAGAAAGAAAATTTGATTGTGATGATATAGGAATTTTACAACTAAGAGTTGAAGAGTTAAGCCATGCTTCTAAACTTGCAGATGAAATTCAAGGAGTGGTTTATATTCCAGAGAAACAACAGATGATAGCACGAACAGAACTTTTAGATTGCGATAACTTTGAATATTATAAAGAACATTTATTCGGAGGATTTAGATAATGGCATGGTGGCATAGATTTAAACCAAAATGGCATAGATTTAAACCAAAACCCAAGCCTAAGCCAACTCCCCAGATGGGAAGAAAATTAGTAACTCCCTCAGAATCTTCAGGCGGTTCAAGTGGGACTGTTGTTACTGGTGGAGCTTCTAATACGGGTGGTGGGGTGGTATATTCTGGCGGAGGTTCAAGTGGTGGAAGTGGAGGAGGTTCAACACAAGCTCAAGCAGAACAAAGTTTAAGAAATATTCAGGCACAACAACAAGCTCAAGCACAGGCACAAGAAGCAGCGAAGGTTGCAGAACAGCAAAGACAAGCAGAACAGCAACGACGAGATCAACAAACTGAAACAGTAGTTGTTTCTGGTGCAGGTTCTGTAAGGATTGGAGATACTAAATATGTTGGAAATGCAATCGTTCCAGACACAGGTGGTTTAACAGCAAACCAATATACTAGGCAGATTAAAAGACAAGCAGTAGAATCAGAAATTATTCAACAGAAAGATATTGGTTATGCAAAATTAAAAGTAACTAGAACACAACCAACTCCGACACCGACGAGAGATGTTGAAAGTGATAGGCCAATAACAGCCCATCTTCCAGGAGGAGATCTTCCAAGCTTTGATAACTTTGCTATTGGTAATAATGAAATAACTCCGCAGAATTTATTTGGTGCTGGTGCAGACAAAGAATATTATAGTCCAGAGTTTAATGCAGTAATGGAATCTTCTTATGGAGGACAAGGAACTTCAACTTATGTTAGGCCATTAACAGCGGAGGAACAGAATAAAATGATGCAAAGAGATATTAAAGCTGGTGCAATAGTTGCTGTTCCAGGACAATATGCTGGAACTATCTTTGATAAACAACTTGATGAGGGTTTACA
>Ga0307928_10003939_pt1 | contig 11310 bp, 9 predicted proteins | sample AceLakmetagen232_FD_201815 | JGI IMG/M metagenome (GOLD analysis project Ga0307928, IMG submission 201815) | Saline water microbial communities from Ace Lake, Antarctica - #232 | ecosystem: Environmental > Aquatic > Non-marine Saline and Alkaline > Saline | place: Antarctica: Ace Lake...
CCCTGACTTTTTTAACTACTGCCTTTCCACTTTCCAAAGATTCCTTAACCTCAGGCACAGGCAATATAGAATTCACCTTATCATTTTTATAAAATAGAGATAATACAGTTATAGATAACAAAAATGCTGCCAGAGTCCAGAATGAGATATTCACAGCTATATTGTATTTTTTCATATTTTTTCATCCTCTTTTATATAGTTTTGCCTAAAATAATAATAATTTAATTAAAACATCTTTCAATAATACCATACAAAGTTTACCATTATATATAAAAACTCCAAAAAATCAACCTGAAAATTATTGGAACCAGACAATTTGAGAAGATTTTTCATTTAAGCATACATAAAAAAAAACAACAAAATCAGCAAAAATCCTGAGATTCTATAATAAATTAACTGGATTAATTTATTTTGTTATTATCTTAAGATAATCAAATTCTTCGCAGTAATGGATATCAGGGGAAATTGGATATTATTTATTCCTCTTCCAAAATTCTTATAAATTTTTCAATTAATTTTGGATCAAACTGTACACCGCTGGATTTTCTTAGTTCTTCTGTAGCTTCTTTTTTACTTAATGTTCTTTTGTAGAATCTACCACTTCTCATAACATCATAAGCATCAGCAATAGCTGTAATACGTGAGGCTAATGGTATATCTTCTCCTTTTAATCCCTGGGGATAACCAGCTCCATCCCATCTTTCATGATGGGTTAAAATATACTCAGCAATATGCGAAGTTTTATATGATGAATTTGCTATATTATAGCCTATTTCAGGATAACTCTTTAAAACTTTCCAATCCTTCTCATTTAGTTTATCTTTCTTTTTAACGATATCATCGGGTATAGCTATTTTACCCAGGTCATGGAGATCAGCAAGTAATGATAATTCATCCAATTTACTTTTTGATAATTTTAAAGCACGTCCCATTTTTAAAGCCCATTTTCTAACACGTTTTCCATGTTCTTTGGTCTCAAAACTTGTCTCCATTAAGGAATCTACCACTGTTGATATAATGGAGTCAGGAACATTTTTAGACTCGTATAACTTCTTTTTATACATTTCGTCTTTAGCTTCTTTTATGACACCCTGTAAGTTCTGATCGGCATTCTCTTTTGTAGATGTTCCAATAGAAAAGTTAAATTTGGTTTTCTTTTTATCAGTTCTTTGACAAATTTCTTTAATTCTATTTACCACATTCCTGGAATATTCCTTTGAAGTCTTGGGTAAGAGCATCGAAAATTCGTCCTCTCCCCACCTTGCAATAATATCTTCTTCCCTGCAGCATTCCCTCATAACTGCTGCAATACTCTTTAATATCCTATCGCCCTCTTCATTGCCAAAAGTATCATTTATTAACTTTAATCCATTTACATCCCCAATAATTAAACTTAAAGGCAACTGCCTTTCAGAATCAAGCCTTTTCATCTCTTCTTCAAAGTAGGATCTATTGTATAAACCAGTCAAGTTATCATGAAATCTTAAATATTTTAACTTTTTCTCAATTTCTTTTCTTTTAGTGATGTCAGTTATAAATATCTGGATGGACTTGATCGCACCCCCCTTTTTTACGGGTCCGCAGTACACTTTCCCAAAAAAAGCTTTCCCATTTTTATCCAGACGGGTAATTTCAAATGGCATATCTTCTTTATTATTTGAATCATGAGAAAATATCTTAATATATTTGGGGATAATCTCTTCACTTAAGAACTTATGTTTTGTAAAATGCTTACCGATTATCTCTTCTTTAGATTTACCGAGGAATTTTAATGCATTACTATTACATGAGATAATAATTCCCTTTTCATTAAGAGTAATAACACTAAAAGGAGCTGCCTTAATCAAAGTTTCATATTTTTCTTTACTATCTTCCAGCGCTTTCTCTATCTTTTTGAAATCAGGCCTAGATTTTTCATATTCGTCTATGATATGACGTAATTTTTCTAGTTCAGAAATTAATTGTCCCTTTATTTTATCATTATCTTCCATTTTCTAAATCTATTAGAAACTTTTTAATTATAACCGTTATTATTTTATTATTAATATGATACTTATTCAACTCAACTGATATTTATATTTTACCTGTCTTCTCCAATATCTCTATCATCTTCACCCTTAATATCACACTTGTATTTATTAATATTATAATAAATACTTTTATTTTTTACATTTATGTATTATATCAAATAATTAATATTTTATACTATTATAATTATGTTATTTAAAACATATATTAATAAAATACTTATATCCTATTATCATATAAATAAAAACTTTTTTACACTCTGTTAAAATTTATATATCCTACCATACAAAGAAGCAGGCCATAATGAAAACACTAATAATTTATCCAACCAGATTCAATTATGCTTAAAAATATGCAGCAAAATTTACAAATACTTAGAAGATGAACTTTGCTGTAAAAACACTTTTTAAAAAAATGACTTCAAGTAGTAGTTAATTTGATACAGCTATAAAAAGACTCCAGACGTTCAAGAAACTAAATAATAAAATAAAAATAAAGTTTTTTTCTAAACAAGTCCCTGAGCCATCATTGCATTAGCTACTTTTAGAAAACCAGCTATACTAGCGCCCATGACCAGATTATCCTCTTCTCCATACTCTTTAGCTGTCATGCTGATATTTTTTAAGATATTGGACATAATTTCTTTTAGTCTTATATCTACTTCTACTCTTTAAAAACATTCATAATATTTCATATACACAAATTTATATCAATTAGCAACTTAGTAAAAATTATTTTGACTTATATATTTATAATTAAATATGCTAAATAATGGAGGCGGCACCCGGATTCGAACCGGGGATAAAGGTTTTGCAGACCTCCGCCTTACCACTTGACTATGCCGCCCAACATTCAACAGGAAAATATTATAGAATATTTTTATTTAAAAGTTAAGTAATTATTCAGCTATCTTTTACACTTAAATGTGACAACCTTACAGCAATAAATTACAATTCATTACAATATTAGAAAGCGTTTCCTATTTCACATAACTAACTTATCTATTTTAAAAAGAAAAAACAGCGTTTGTTTCCTCTACAGTCTTAACTCTGGGCATATCCTGCTCTTGTTTTAGACACCCTAATCTAAGATTTATAAAATAGATGATTTCCACTTTTATTACCAAAAAATTTCGAAGATTAAATGTCAGGATTAATCTTCCTGGAATATTCCATCTATCTTCTGACCACAATTTGAGCAAGAATTAAGTTTTACTTTATTATTTGAAACTAAAAAACCAGATCTTTTTATTAATATACTACCGCAATTAGGGCAATAGGTGTTTTCATATGAGCTCCCAGGGATATTACCCCCATAGACATATTTTAGTCCCGCACTTTTTCCTATATCGATTGCAATTCTTATCTTTTCCACACTTGTGGGAGGTATATCAGATTTATACTGAGGATAATAAGCACTGATATGCCACGGTATACCTTCATCAATTGCTGCTAAAAATTTTGCTATTTCCTGTAATTCACTTTTGGAGTCATTAATACCCGGTATTATTAGAGTTGTAACCTCAACCCATATGCCCAGCTTTTTCATTAAAATAATATTATTCAAAACAGGCTTTAACATCCCTCCCATTTTCTGTTTATAGGTTTCTTCTGAAAAACTCTTTAAATCTACATTTGCTGCATCCAGATATGGCTCCATCATCATTATACATTCTTTGGTCATAAACCCATTAGTTACAAAAACATTTTTTAATCCATTTTTACTTGCCAGTTTAGCAGTATCATAAGCATACTCAAAAAAGATAGTCGGTTCGGTATAAGTATATGAAATACTCTTATCACCATTACTAAGAGCATGCTTTATTAATTCTTCAGGTAATACATCCCTGCCATCTATACTATTCAAATCACACGGGCTTTGAGAAATATTATAATTCTGGCAAAAAAAACATTTAAAATTGCATCCAACTGTCGCTACTGACAAGGAGTATGTACCAGGCAAAAAGTGGAACAGCGGTTTTTTCTCAATTGGATCAGAATTTTCGGCAACTAATTTTCCGTATACCAGGGAGTATAGTTTTCCATCAATATTCTTCCTGACGCAGCATTTACCTTTATTTTGATCTTTGATAAGACATCTATGGTTGCAAAGATCGCATCTTACCTCTTTATCATCAAGTTTTTTATATAAATATGCTTCTTTCATCTTCTTACCCGAGTTTTTAAAGAATACTTAATACTTAATTATATAATCCGAATTAATAATGATAAACTATAAAAGAATTTTGTTCGTTTTTAATATATAATTGTATTACATAATTATTATAATACTAAAAGGGAGATAATGATATGTCTCATATACTAGTTGGATTATTTTTCTTAAGGACAGAATATCAGAAAAAACAATTAACCAGTGAAATCGTAAAAGTAATAAAAACAAGCATTAATATCCTTAACAGTTCTATTTCTGTATCTTTAAGAAGTACCAGAAAAAGTGTGGTGAAGAAGCTTACGAACCTGATATAATTGAAAAAAACATTTACTATATAAGAAACAAGGTTGCAAGTCTTCCTTATAGTTAGTTTTAAATAAAAATATTTTAATATATAATTCATTAGATATTTTATCTTACAAGGTCTATCTGAACATATGGAAGAAGAAAAAGAAGCATGGGTATATTTTGTTGAAATACTTATCAATCAGGGCAGGTATGATGAAGCTGATAACGCCTGTAGTGCTGCATTAAAAATAGACAGAAATTTTAAAGAAGCATGGTATTATTACGGCCTTAATTATTATAAGCAGAGTAAATACAGCGAATCTGTTAAAGCTTGTAGGAAAGCATTGGAAATAGATGTTGATTATGCCAGTGCCTGGCTTTGCCTTGGCGCTTCTCTATTCAAACAAAATAAATTTGCACAATCCGAAGAGGTTATTAAGAGTTTATTAAAACTTGATGAAAGTAATAAAGATGCCTGGAGAGTCTTAAATATAATATTACAAAGACAGTCTAAATTTAAAGAAGCAGAATTAGCAAGTAAAAAAGCAAAAGAATGCAAGTAGACCCAGACTCCCTCGCCTTCGGATCAGTCCGTCTTTTCAAGTCCCTGAAAACATGCACTTGAGGCATGTTTTCATTAATTTAGCTTCATAGTCTCAACCATATTTGTTAAATTTACTGGTGTCGGAAGGGGGACTTGAACCCCCATGAACAATACTGTTCACAAGGCCCTCAACCTTGCGCGTCTACCAATTCCGCCATTCCGACCTATTATTAATTTTGTTAAATTTAAGTTTCAAGATTATATAATTTTTGGCTTTAATAATTATAAAAATAAAATTTTTTATTTTCAACGAACCATTATTCTACTAAAGCACTATCATTAAACCTTAAGAATCTTTACCCTTCTACTTGTTTTAAACAGATAGCTATATGCTCAAGCATATTACCTGGCTTCACCCACAAATTCAAATCTTCATTTTCATCTAATCTTCTCATTAATTCCAAATCGAAATTAATATTAAGTAAATCTATCTCTCCATTATTAAGCATTCCAACAAGTTTATTAAAATCAGTATCAAATAAAATTCTAATTTTATCTATTTCTGGCGATTCGCCAAAATAAAAATTGTTTTTTTCTAACAATAAATATTCTCCACTTACAAAATCTGCCACTCTATAAGGACCATTAGCTGTAATATCCTCCACAGAATAATTACATATATCCGTATCTTCTAATGATCCTTTCTGAAAAATAATACCGAAAAGCTTCTTCCAGTCTTTAACATTTTCTTTAAAAACAATATTGAATTCTTTCTCATTTATTATATCTATTCTTTCTATCTTTGAATAATCTTCATCAATATTGTTAATATTTATTATGCTGTCATTTTTCAATAGGATATCATAGGTATACCCTACATCCTCAGAAGTTATGGGAGTTCCATCTTGCCAGAATATTTTATTCTTAAGCTTAACCTTCTTTTCCAAACCAGGTATACTGGCTGTAATACCATTAGAAGAAATATAATTATCTTCTACCAGCACTGGCTCGTAATCTCCTCTTTCGTCAATCTCCCAAAGACCTTTCAATACCAGATTATTTATATAATTTAAATCAAGTGGATTTGAAAGTATATAATCTTCACCTTCATATCCTATAACTATTTCATTTATTTCATTTTCACTTTTATTTTCTTTATTCGACAAACTCCAATTCTCGATATTAAAAATAAATCCCTTATTTTTAATACTAATATCTACGTTTCCTATTTTTTTGTTATTGTAAGCAATAGAAATTAATCTGCTGTACATTGGTAGTATCACTGCATCCTGCGTCAGAGTATCTTGAAATTCCTTAAATAACTCTTTCTTCTTCTCAATATCACTTTCATTTGCAGCTCTCATTAGAATTTCATCAACATTTAAATTATTACACCAATAAAAATTTTCACAATTTTTATTTTCTCCTGTTTTATAACAAGGTATTTTCTCTGAATTAAACATAGAATTTAATTTGCCGCCATAAGAATTTTCTATTCCCCACACACCAAGTTCGTAATTACCTTTCATAACACAATCCTGATACCACTCTTCAGAAGATTCATTTAAAATCAATACCTCTATTCCAATTTTGTATAAATCTTCTTTGATAATTTTTTTTATCTTTTGCCTTGAAATTCTGTCGTCAGAGCCTATGGTAATATACAGTGGATTATCAACACCATACCCTGCTTTACTTAAAAACTCTTTTGCCTTGCCTAAATCATAATTATATTCTGACCATGATGGGCTATAATAATATGAATCTTTTGCAAACAAACTATTAAGTACCTCATTATATTCACCAAATAATTCATTAACAATTTTCTCTCTATCTATTGCATAAAATATAGCCTTTCTGACATTAACATCATTATTTAAAAGATTTTTATTCTTTTGTTCCTCTCCCAATTCAAGAGAAAATTCTTTTTTACCAACACCCAATTCATCGCCAGCATTTTCTTTGCTGCTAATCCCTTCTTCATCATCCAATGTATTTAATAGCCCCAAATCATTATACTCGCAGGAACACATATAAATGCTTATAAATACCAGAATCAGTAAAACAGTTAATATTATTTTCATTTTTGATTTACTCATTTTTATATCTATAAAAGCTCTTCTTATTTTAAACAAACTATAACACAAGAATATGCAGCAAGATCATCATTTAAACTTTTTGAATAATTCTTTGATACATTAAACTTGCTCTACCACTTAAATGTTTTCTCTAGAAATATGGTGAGTAATAAATAGGTCAGATAAAACTAATCCTGTGTAAATCAGTTAATATTCCTATTAATTTATAAGAAAATAAATAACATTATAGTTGTAATAGTAAAAACAATGCTCAGCACAACTGTAACCCTGTCAAGATTTTTTTCGACAATTCCTCCACCGTCAAAAGTTTCTACCATGCCAGAGAATAAACCAGAGATACCCCCACCTCTACCGGCATGCAATAAGATTAATAATATCAGCCCTATACTGGCAATAATATGAATCGTAAACAAAATATTCAGAAAAACAGAACCCATTTTTATTCTTCCTCCAAAATCACAATAAACACAAATTGACTTTTAATCTACATCTTATCAATAACCAATACAGTAAAAACACATTTTTACTGTAAAGGTTATTATAAAACTTCTTATAGCAAAATAAAACTTAATTAAATATAATAGATTCCCCTGTCATTTCCTCTGGTTTTTCTATTTTTAATAAATCTAATATTGTAGGTGCAATATCACCTAATTTAAAATTGTCATTTTTATCTTTCAACTTTGTTTCCGTTCTACAGACTACAAAAGGTACCGGTGCCGTAGTATGAGCAGTTATAATTTTCTTTTCAATAGGATCTATCATTTTCTCTACATTACCATGATCTGCAGTTATTATTGCCAATCCTCCAACTTTATTTAATCCTTCTACTACTCTTCCCACATATCTGTCCACTGTCTCAACAGCTTTTACAGCAGCATCAAGATAGCCAGTGTGCCCTACCATATCCGGGTTTGCATAGTTTAATATTATTACATCATATTTCTTTAATTTAATCTTATCTAATACAGCATCAGTAATTCCGGAAGCGCTCATTTCCGGCTTTAAGTCATAGGTCGCAACCTTAGGAGAAGGAATCAATATTCTATCCTCTCCTTTAAATGGTTTTTCAATACCGCCATTAAAGAAGAAAGTGACATGAGCATATTTTTCAGTCTCAGCAATCCTTAATTGTCTTAAATTATTATTTGATATAACCTCTCCTAAAGTATTTCTGATATTCCGGTAAGGAAAGGCTACAGGAACATTGTATGTTTTATCGTATTGAGTCATACATACAAAATTAACTCTTGGTGGTTTTTTACCTCTATCAAATTTATTAAAACTTTCACTTATAAATGCTCTGGTAATCTGTCTTGCCCTATCAGGTCTGAAGTTAAAGAATATTATAGAATCTCCTGTTTTAATCTTCGCTTTTTCTTCATCTCTGCTTCTAACTAAAGATGGGATAACAAATTCATCGTTTATACCATTGCTGTAAGATTTTTCAACAATATCAGTAGCTGTTTTAAATTTTTCCCCAATCCTGTATACAAGAGCATCATAGCTTTTTTTAGTTCTGTCCCATCTATTATCCCTGTCCATGCTGTAATATCTACCACTAACCGATGAGATCTCACCAATTCCTTTTTCCTTTAAATAATAATCCATTCCCTTCAGGTATTTTATTGCACTTCTGGGAGGAACGTCTCTTCCATCAAGAAAAGCGTGTATAAATAAATTTTCTATTTTATTGTTATTGACCAGATTAATTAATGCTTTAAGGTGTTCTATATGACTATGCACACCACCATCTGATACCAGTCCCATAAGGTGGAGACTGGTATTATTTTTTTTTACATTTTCGATGGCTTCAGTTAATACTTTATTTTTTAAAAAAGTGCCGTTTTTGATTTCTTTATTTATTCGAGTTAATTCCTGGTATACAACTCTTCCGGCTCCAATATTTAGATGACCTACTTCTGAATTTCCCATTTGACCTTCTGGAAGTCCTACTGCTTCCCCTGACGCATCTAGCCTGGTATTTGGATAAATTTTATAATAATTATCCATATTAGGGGTTTTAGCAAGTCTAATAGCATTGCCCTCAATCTGCGCTGAAAGACCCCAGCCATCTAATATCATTAAACAAATTGGTTTTATCGTTTTAGCTTTATGTATCACTGCTATCCTAATAATTAATTATTGCTAAAAAATCATCAACTTTCAAACTCGCACCGCCAACCAATGCTCCATCAATATCTGACATATTCATAAGTTCTGAGACATTGGATGATTTGACACTTCCACCATACTGAATTCTTATAATTTCAGAAACCTTCTTACTGTAAAGTTCTTCTACCTTCCTTCTTATACCCAGGCACATATCATTTGCATCTTCCGATGTCGCAGTTCTACCGGTACCAATAGCCCAGATTGGTTCATAGGCTATAGTAAGATTAACAATATCCTCTTCATTAAAGCCAACCAGACATTCTTCCAGCTGTCCCATAACAAATTCCTCAGCTTTACCGCTTTCTTTTATTTTCAATGACTCTCCAATACACATAATGGGCTTCAAGTCCGTGTTAAAAGCAGCTTTTACTTTTCTGTTAACATTCCCATTAGTCTCACCGAAATACTGCCTTCTTTCGCTGTGACCAACTATTACATATTCAACACCTAATGCTTTTAGCATTTCTGGCGAAATCTCCCCTGTAAAAGCGCCTCTGGACTCGTAATACATATTCTGTGCGCCAAGTTTAACTTCAAGATCACCAGTGTCAATCATGGTTTTTACGCTCTTTAAAGCTGTTGCAGGCGGGCAGACTGCTACTTCACAATTATTTTTATTCTTATATTTATATCCAAGATCATGCATAAAATTTACAGCTTCCGAATGAGTCATATTCATTTTCCAGTTTCCAGCTATAAAAGGCCTTCTCATTTCTATAATTCCTTTCAAAATAATTTATACTATTTTCAATTATTTATCTAAAAGAGCTGTTACGCCCGGTAATTCTTTACCCTCAAGGAGTTCCATAGCAGCTCCCCCGCCACTTGAAACATGTGAAAACTTTGAGGATAAGTCATATTTTTTTAATGCCGCCAGTGTATCTCCACCACCTGCCACAGTAACTGCCGGGCTTTCAGCAATTGCGTAAGCGATACTTCTGGTTCCATATGAAAAATTATCCCATTCAAAAACACCTACGGGACCATTCCAGAAAATAGTCCCGGCACCTGAAATTTCTTTTTTAAATAATTCTACGCTTTTATCTCCGATATCCAGGCCCATATAATCTACCGGTATTGATTGTACAGATACCAGTTTTTTTTCTGCGTTACAATCAAATTCTTTTGCAACAACAATATCTACAGGCAGCACCAAACTAACATTATTTTTTTGTGCCAGTGCAAGCATCTCTTTTGCAAAGTTAATCTGATCTTCTTCACAAATCGATTTACCTACCTCATAACCCTGCGCTTTTAAGAAAGTATAGGTCATTCCTCCACCTAATATTAAGCTATCCACTTTACCTAATAAGTTTCTTATAACTTTTATTTTGTCCGAAACCTTGCTTCCTCCAAGTATAGTTAAAAAAGGCCTCTCCGGCGATTCCAGAAGAGATGTTAAAATCTCAATTTCTTTCTTCATTAGAAATCCTGCTACTGCCGGAAGGTATTTGGTTACTCCGGCAACAGATGCATGGACTCTATGCGCCGCACCGAAAGCATCATCTACATATATATCTGCCAGGGAAGCAAGCAATTTGGAGAATTCATTGCTATTCGTCTTTTCTCCGGGATCAAACCTCAGATTTTCAAGCATTACAATTTCTCCATAATCCATTTCAGTATCTATATATTCTTTAATTTGCACCGAATAAATCTGGTCAAATTTCTTAACTTTCTTACCTATCAGTTTCTCCAAACTTTTTGCTGCTGGATCCAGTCTGAATTTATCTTCAGCCTCCCCTTTGGGCCTACCCAGATGTGACATTAAAATAATCTTAGAATTGTTCTTAATCAGATAATTAATAGTTGGTAAGGATAGCCTGATCCTTGTATCATCAGTAACATTCAACTCACTGTTCAGAGGAATATTGTAATCAACTCTGACCAATACTTTTTTATTTTTAACATCAATATCTTCTATTGTTTTTTTATTAAACATTCTTACCGTCAATTCTATTTTACAAATAACCGGAGCTTTAAAACCTCTGTTATCTACTATCT
>Ga0307928_10003940_pt1 | contig 11307 bp, 13 predicted proteins | sample AceLakmetagen232_FD_201815 | JGI IMG/M metagenome (GOLD analysis project Ga0307928, IMG submission 201815) | Saline water microbial communities from Ace Lake, Antarctica - #232 | ecosystem: Environmental > Aquatic > Non-marine Saline and Alkaline > Saline | place: Antarctica: Ace Lake...
ACCAGGTTTACGGATTGAAAGTCATAGATGCTTCGGCAAATGAAAGCTCTGGTAAAATAATCGCATTCACTATCCCATCACCAGACAGGACGGGCCGGGCGTATGGTTCCGGGCGCATGTTAGGCACAGGGAGGAGCACCTAGTGAAAAGTATAAAGCTAACAACATTACCAACACAGATTATTGTGCAGATGCCAGATAAAGGCATCTCAGCTATTAATTTTACTTTGGTGGGCTTCGATGTTGTGGGCGTGGTTAGCGTGCTCAGAGAAGGCAAGACGTGCGATTACAACCGTATCACAGATAAAGAAACGAAGCTTATTGTGTGGGGTGGTAAAGATGTTATTGATAATGCAGATAAACTGATCATCACCGGGTATGCACTCAGGTATCGTCACGACTCCATTTGGAGATGTGGGAGCTCCTCCAGAGTCCTCACCAAGCGGTAACTACAGCGAATGGAGTGCGTCAGGAGAAGGAGTGTCAGAAATGTCAGCCAGTGGCGAGGGTGTATCGGAAATATACGGTAGCCCATGATATTACCAGCAACACAGAACCAATGCAATCCAGAAGTAATTATATGTATAGGATTATTTATATTATTAAATTCAATAGGATTTTCATTAATGAAAATAAGTAAATTAAAGTAGTGAAAGGAGTTGTTCATGTCTGAGAATTTATTAAAAGAGTATAGAGAAAGAATTATGTTATTAAAAGATTTTTTAGATAAAAATATTGGAGATGAAAAAAGTTTAGATATAAACCTGTTTTTTTCGTTACAGAATAAATTAGAAAAAAACATATGGCAGTTGAGCACTATTTTAGATTTATTAGAATATAATTCATCTGAAGAGTTGGAACGCCCTATTATGGCTAATTTTTTTTCATCTGCGTTTCCAAGGACATCATCTCATTTAGAAAATATGTTGAGATATAGTAGAGAGAAAAAAGAAAAGAAGGAGGTGAAATAGTGAAAGATAAACATAAAAAATTTAATATAGAGTTTGATACTGATTGTATTATAAGAAATTCTTATACAGAAAAAAGTGAAAATGAAAATGAGGAGGTAAAAGAAGAGAGATGGTTTGTTGAAGGGAATGTAGCGACTGACGATTTAGATTTGCATGATGATATTATAACAGAGGAAGCATTAATTGGTGCAGCAGAGAATTTAATTGAGAACAGTACTGTGTTATACAATCATGACGATAATGTTACTATAGGAAAGATTGAATCGAGCGAAGTTAAGGACGGAGGATTGTGGGTAAAAATTTTAATTTCTAAAACTGTCCCTGAAATTTGGGAACAAATTAAGGAAGGCGTCTTAAATAAATTTTCTATCCGAGGGCGTATTTTAGATGCTGTAAAACAGATGGATGAAGAAGTTGGAAAAGTTGTACGTGTAATTAATAGTATGTACCTGGTTGAGTGTTCTTTAGTATCGGTTCCCGCAAATCCGAGGGCGCGGGCAATGGCTTGGTACGTTGAGAAGGCTCTTAATAAGTTTGAAGAAGGAGGAGGTGAAATACCTATGGACAAGAAAATAAAGAAAAACGAAGATGTTCCTGCTGTTGAAGAGACACCAAAAGCACCTGAGACTCCTGCTGTTGAAGAAACACCAAAAGCAGACGTGACTCCTGTTGTTGAAGAAACACCAAAAGCACCCGAGACTCCTGCTGTTGAAGAAACACCAAAAGCACCTGAGACTCCTGCTGTTGAAGAAACACCAAAAGCAGAAGAGGAAAAGAAGTTTACGCAGAAAGATGTTGATGACGCATTAAAGAAAGAACGAAAAGCAACTTCTAAACTTGAAGATAGAGTTAATGATTTAGAGAAGAAGTTAGAAGATAAAGAAGCAGATGTTGCAATAGAAAAAAAATGGAATGAAAAATATGCTGGAATGTACGCAGAAGAAGATGCGGATGAAATTAAAGGTATTTTAAAAAAGAGTACGCTTGGTGTTGCATTAACGCCAGAAGAAGCTGACACTATGATTGAAAAGAAAATGACGTCTGAGTTGCCAAGCGGAACACCATCAATAACAAAAAAATCTGATGAAATGGACGAAGAAAAAAGAGCCAAATTAATTAAGATGGGTGGTTTAAAAATTAAGGCAAAGAAATAATAAAGGAGGTGATTTTAGATGGATATAATTAGTACTAGTCGTGAATTTGGAGTAAAACTTGCCGCTGGGCAAACTTCATCTCCGGGCACGTTGATAAATGTTGATTCAAGTGGTACGGGAATAGTTGGTAGCGATACAAGTTCATATCATGCGCACGGGATAGCATTAACGTCTGGTGCAGGAACAAAAGCTACTGGAATCTCTCAGTACATTAATTGTTATCGATCTGCACAAGTGTATAATTCAGATTTTGCTTATACAATAGGAGGTATTGTTTATCTCGGTGAAAATGGTGGATATACACAAGCTTCTGGTGGAACATTAAATCAGCCAGTTGGTTTTGCATTAAAAGCTGATACAATTTTTGTTGATTTAGACGCGACAGGGTTAACAACTACTTAAAGAAATATGATAGGAGGTGAATAGATTATGGCAGTATCGAATAAAGGTTTTACCACAACCGATGGTATTGATTTAAATGAAGTACTTTACGGAACTGTTTTACCGATTATTGAGTTATATAACACAGAAGAAGAGCTTGATATGCGTGGATTGATAACGGTAGACGGTGACGAGTCTTATTTTAAATTCAATGCTGCTGGAAAGTGGAAATTTCAAATACTTGGCGAAGCAGAAAAACCTACTTCTAAAAAGAAGGTATACGGTAAGAGACAGAAAGATACATTGAAATATGGTCTTGATATTGATTATACGTATGATTGGTTACTTTCTGAAATGGCAAGTTCGACTGAAATTGCAAACATGGCTGCATTAGCTGTTGAACGCGACAGAGCGTTACAAACATCTGTTATTATGGATGTTTGTGTACAAAGTACGACTGATGGTTGGTATAACGGATCTTTTTCATCTGATGAAAAGATGGATCGACCGCCGACATATGGAACAAGTACGTTTGCAACGTCGCATTCTCATTATGTCGCATCAGGAGCTACTACTTTATCGTTGTCTGATATTACAGCTGCTAAGAAACATTTAAAGGAGCATGGATACAACGGACGTATTTTTGGTTTTTGTAATGCTGATTTTTACAATAAAATTGAAGATTTGGCAGGTTTTTACTGGAGCACAACTGCTACGTACGCTATCCCTACACCTATTCAGGCAAGTGTTTCTGTTGATGGTTTTCAGGGTCGATTGTTAGGAGTTGACTGGATTAATACTGAATGGTTTGTTGATGACTATTTTATGTTAATTGGAACTACTGCTGGACAATCAAATCCAGTTCGTTTTATTCAGAAGAAAAAGGATATGGCGAAAGGGTTATTGTTAATGAATGGTGCATTTGATCCAACATACCCAATTATCAATGCTACGTATTTACATTATCTTGCAGCTCAGGTTCTTCATAGAGGCGCAGGAGTCGTGTATTATCTTAATACGGTATGGGCAGATCCAACTGCTATTACGACTAATGTTGTAGAGTAGTAAAAAAATAACAAGAGTGAATGATATTTAGTGTAGTTGGGGGGAGCGAAGTCTCCTCCCGACTCATTAAAAATCGAACGAAAGGCAAAAAAAATGGCAAAAAGCATTGAAAAAAGATATCGGATAATTAAAAGTTTTATTTATAAAGGTGAAGACGGAAAAGCAAAACAGAAGGAATGGGTTACGGTAGGTCCAGGAGAGAGGATACCCGAGCTTGATTCAAATGAGATTGCAAGGCTTATACATTTTAATAATATTTGTAAAATTGATTCTCATGGTGAAAACATTCCAAATATGAATAAAACGAAAATGAACAATGAAGAAGTCGATCGTTTGTTTGAGGGTAAACATCCTGACGTGATAATGAAAATGATTGCAGGTGGAAATTTCGATGATGACACGTTAGCTATAATGTTAGTTTACTCTGAAAAGAAGCAATTTAGGAATGTTGCAAGCTACATTGAACAAAAAATGTAAACGAGAATGAATGTATATAAAATGAATGTATGTAAACGGAGGATAAAATGAGTAAAAAAAAGAGATTATTGATATTGACAGATACGCCTACAATTTCAACAGGGTTAGGACGTATATGTAAAGAGATATCTGAACGATTTAAAGAACGTTACGAAGTTGCAGTTGCTGGTTGGCATCATGTACCATTACGCAGGAATGATGTCGGGTACCATATATACCCAATTGGAAAAGCACAAAACGATCAGAATTTACAGTTACAAATTATTTTATCAGATTTCCTCCCGGATGTTTTTCTTTGTATTGGAGACATTTGGGATTTTCATTTTTTGTTACAAACTATTTCAGATTATCGCGATAAAGCTAAAAAGTTAAAAACAGTTTTATGGGTAACGGTTGATGGCGAATATTTAGAACTTAGTTGGGGTGATATCCTCAGGAGTTTTAATAATGTTGCGACTTTTAGTGAGTTCGGCGTTAATGAACTTAAAAAGATATCATCTGACGAACGTAATTTTGATGTTATTTGGCCGGGGATTAACAAGAAATCATTCTATGATTTTGGAGAAGAACATGACTGGAGTAAGACAAATATTATTGATGTAAAAAATACATTCATAGTTCTTGCTATTGGACAAAACTGTGACAGAAAGAATATGCCCGCTACTATTGAAATTTTCTCTGAGTTTCAAGAAGATAAAGAAGACGTTCTTCTTTTTATGGTTACTAATGCGCATGATAGTATTGGCTATAATTTATGGGCCATAATAGATAAACACGGCAAGAGAGAAAAAGTTTTAATAACAAAAGACGCGAATCCTCACGAATCATTGCCTGATCAAAATTTAAATATGATTTATAATATGGGTAAATGTATTATAAACACAAGCATTGGAGAAGGTTTTGCAATGCCTCTTTTAGAAGCACAAGCATGTGGATGTATACCAATAACTGGTAATTATGCGTCTGCTGTTGAAACTGTTGGCGACAGAGGAATAGTTATTGATATTGGCGCAATGTTTTATGGACAGTTTGGAGTTAGACGCGCTATTGTTTCTAAAAAAAGTGGAGTTGAGGCTTTGAATTTATTATATAACGATTGGAAAAATAATTCAGAATTAATAAATAGTTATAAAAATAAATGCAGTTCTTTTGTTGATGAGAATACGTGGGATAAAACGGTAGAAAAATTATCTGAGATTATTGAGTTAGAAGATAAAACTAATAGAAGTTGGATTAAAGAAAAAGTTAATATTACCGATATAAAACTTTTACAAATTGTTCCTTCGTGGGGTAAAAATTGTGGAATAGCGGAATATTCGAAAGAGTTAATTGAAGGAATTGAAAAGACAGGTATTAAAGTAACAGTTTTTCCGAGCAATGATTTAATTGATCTTGTAAAAACTATAAAGGAAAACAATTTCAATGTTGTCGTTTTTCAACATGAATATTCTTTTTTTCAAGATAGACTTACATTAGAAAAAGCGTTAACTGAAATAAAAAAAGAGAATGTAAAAATAGTATTTGAGTTACACAGTTTTTCTCCAATCAAAGTATACAATGAAATGTTACTTGAAAGATCAGATGAAATTATTTTTCATTGTGATCATTTTAAAAACAATTTCACAAAAGGTGGCGAACATTTAAAACAAATAAATGTTGTTAAGTTAGGATGTAAAGATAAAGTAAGTTTAGACGTAAGAGAAACGAGAAAAAAACTTGGCATTTCAGATAAACATCCTGTAATAGGATCTTTTGGTTTTATGCGTGACCAAAAAGGCTATCATGAGATTGGGTTAGCCATTAAAGATTTAAAAGATGAATATCCAGATATAATGTTTTTACTTGTTGCTCCGAAACATGAATTCGGAAGTAAATCTTACGAAGAGAATTTTTATAAATATATTGAAGATATTGGTATTTCAGACAGAATAGTAATAATACATGAGTATATGGAAGAAGAAAAGCTTCTAAAGGTTTTATCATGTGCTGATATGTTTGTATTGAATTACAAACCGAATCGTGTTGGCGGTGGTAATTCAGCAGCAATAAAGACGTTAATGCGTGCGCAAAGACCTATTATTGTAAGTGATACTTTTTATTTTGCTGATTTAGAAGATGAAGTTTTTAGGATGAAAGGGACGAGTGTAAGTTACGTAAAGGAATCAATAAAAAAGTTATACTCAAACCCGGCAATGCGAAAAAAACATGTTGATAGATCGAACGAATTCATAAAAGAAAATTGTTGGGATAATATTGTAAAGAAACATTTAGAAATTTATCAATAAGAACGAACGAACGTATTTTAAAAGGAGAATTTTAAATGAGAAACAAAAAAGTTAGAGTTGCGATTGGAGCGCCTACGTATAATGATCATGAACGTATAAGAAATTTATGGACTTCAATATTTACGTTTACTGATTTTTCGTGTATTGGTGGAGAAGAGAACGTAGGTTTTGTTATGCTTGATGACGGAACGCCTGATAAAAGTCATGTCGAAAAGTTGAGGGAAATGGGAGAAGAGTTTAATATTCCATTAATAGAAAATGAAAAAAATATGGGAATACCTCATGCATGGAATAGATTAACTGAGTATTATGATGCCGATATTGTTATTTTATGTAATGATGATGTTATGATCAATAATGAAAATTGGTTAAAAGCATTAGTTTATGTTTTTGAGAATAATGAAAATATTGGAAGCATTGGATTTAACCTTATACAAATTGATCCAAAAACAAATAAATTGAATTCAAACTATACGTTACCTAATTATGACGTACCTGTTGGTAGAGTAGGAAGTCCCGTTGGTTGTTGTTTTGGTTTTTTAAAGAAGAACTGGGCTAAAGTAAGTATTGACAGAACAGTTGGATTCCCTGAATCTGTAATAAGAAGTTTTTACGAAGAGACGTGGTTTAATTTTGAGCAATGGAAACAAGGATTGATGTCTTGTCATGTCCCATATCCAGCTTTTGAACACTATGGTTCTCAGACTTTTGGTAATAATACATGTTTATCAACAACAGAATTTAATGAGCATATGAGCAAAGATGAATATTTAATTATATTAAAACAACATCCAGAAAAACTTGCATTAAGTATTGACCAGCATAAAGAATTAGCAGAAAAAGGATTGGCATATAGGATGGATTATAGTAGATGTTTATTCGCTAAATTTTGGAGATGTAGAGATTATTGGTCAGCTCCGCAAGTTGAAGTTCATGAACAGTTAGTTAATACCGTTCCACGAAGAATGATTAAATATTTAGACAAGAATATGAACGAGTGTGAGGTAATGGCATGAAAATACTTTTATTAGCAAATCCAGAACTTGACTATTTAGAAATGAACATTTTTACAGGTTTTTGTGATTTAATAGGGTCGGAGAACGTAGTGACACTCCCTTATAAATATTCATATTATGGAAAAGTAGATACGTCATATACGCTCCCTGACGGAAAAATCGGTATGACCGCTCCGGCTTCTCAAATGATAGCGCGCGAAGAAAACAAATGGTCTTACGAAGAAATTATAAGCCGAATAACAGAATTTGATTTTATTATTCTCGGATCTCATCGTCAGTATGCAATAGAATATCTTGATAAATTAATCAAAGATTTTGATGGCAGTTCTCCACTTCCTGTTATTTACTGTGATGGAGAAGACGGAGCTAATATACATTTTGAAGTCATAGATAAATATAAAGATATAGTTTTGATGTTTAAGCGTGATTCTATTAAAGAGAATGAATATAACAATATTTTTCCATGTCCATTTTCTTGTAATATTGAAAGTTTTCCAAAGTTTGATGATACGCAGAAAAAGTATGACATTTTTTCTGTTTTTGGAATGACGTGGCCGTTACGGTTACAACTAACAGAGAAGTTGTTTGAACTGGGGTATCAAGATAATTCTATTATTGGAATTGATACGAAGGCGATAAGAGAAGACTTCAAACCGTTTAATAGTAAACTCTTCGGCTATAACGAATATTTAGAAAAAATAGCACAGTCGAAAATTGCAATAAGTATACGGGGGAATGGCTATGATACGGTAAGGCATTGGGAAATATGCGCGTATAATACTTTAATGTTGATATGTGATCACGGCATAACAATACCAAATGATTTTGAAGATAAAAAACATTGTATCTATTTCAAAAAAGATTTAAGTGATTTAAAAGATAAAATTGATTATTATTTAAAGAACGATAAAGAACGCGAAGAAATTGCAAAGAACGGAAGAGAACATTTATTAAAGTACCACACGTCTAAAAAACGAGCAGAGTACATGTTAGACATTATTAAAAAAAAGATCGGAGGATTGAATGGATGAAGACACAAGAAAAGGTCAAATGACCGTATATGCGTCACAAAAAGGGTGGTGGGATAGTACGGCTCAACATCAATATGTAAATCGTAATGTGGTATCGACAATTCAAAGAGATAAGCTTTTTGATATTGTATCAAAAATTGCTCCTGGTCCAATAGGATTTGATATTGGCGGACCTGGATTTTCGCGTAATGGAGTTAAGGTAATGGGACTTAATATTGTTCCCGGTTGTGATATTGTTGCTGATGCATGTGAATTACCGTTTAAGGATGAATCCATTGATTTTATGGTTTCTAGCCATTCTATGGAACATGTTAAAAATGTATGGATGACGTTACGTGAAATGTTAAGAGTTCTTAAAAAGGGCGGATACATCGCTATAATAATGCCCGATTTAAGGCATTTTGTCCATAGCGATGGTCCTGATATTGCTGAACCTGATCTTGCACCGAATGAGATGGTACCAGAACAGATGAAAGCTATATTATCGCGTATAGTTGAATATGAATATGAAATATTAACCTTTGATAGTAATCGAAATAATTTTGACTTTGATATATTGTTAAGAAAGAAGGAAGAGTCATGAAAGAACGAAAGAGAATATTGATTACTGGGGTTGCTGGATTTATGGGATCTCATATTGCAAGAAAATTTTGTAAGATGAATAAATATGATGTGTTTGGTGTTGATGATTTATCTGGTGGGAAAAAAGATAATATTAAAGACATAGATAATTTAAAATTTTTTCAAGTTGATTTAAGGAGTGATAGGGCGAGTAGGTTTTTAATTAATGAAGTAAGACCTCATTATATTTATCATCTAGCTGCTAATGCGCGTGAATGTGCATCATTTTTTCAACCATTAGACGTAATGCAAAGAAATATAGTTGCGTATATGAATGTGTTACAGCCATCGATAAGTAATGGACTTGAAAAGATAGTGACATTTTTGAGTATGTCTATATATGGAGATCAAAAACCACCATTTGATGAAACGTATAAATTCAAGCCAGTTGATCCTTATGCTGTAAGTAAAGTATCGATGGCAGAAGTTACAAAGCAATTAGCTGACGTGCATGGATTCAAATGGACATTAATTGTTCCGAGAAATGTATATGGATCGTTTCAGTCGCTTAATGATCGCTTTCGCAATGTTATTGGAATAACAATGAATCATATTATGCGCGGAGAAGATGTTGTTATTTACGGAACAGGCAAACAAGTACGTTCTTTTTCTTATATAGAGAACAGTTTACCGTGTTATGTGAAATGTTTAGAACCAAAATTTGATGGAGAACTTATTAATATAGGTGGCATGGTTCCAGAGACAATTAATGCAGTAGTTGATATGATCATTTCAAATTTTCCAAATTATAAAGGTAAAGTTGTTCATTTACCCAAAAGACACGGTGAAGTTTTTAAAGCATATGCATCATATCAAAAATCAATTGATATATTAGGATATAAAGAAAAGTATTCATTAGAACAGGGAATACGTAAAATGGCGAAATGGGCTAAGGAAAAAGGTCCGCAAGAATGGACGAAAGAAAAATTAGTTTTGTACAATGATAAGGCGCCAATAACATGGAAATGAGGAACGAATGAAAAAGATATTTATTACAGGTGGGACAGGTTTTGTTGGTAGTCATCTTTTAGATTTATATTTAAAAGATGATAATGTCGAACTTTTTTCTATAAAGAGAAGGCGCTCTAATGTTGATAATGTAGAACATATAAAAAATAGAGTTACGTGGTTTGATGTTGATATTACTGATGCGCATTGTATAGAATCAGTAATCAGAGAAATTAAGCCGGATGTTATTCATCACTTAGCAGCACAATCTTTTGTTAAGGCAAGCTTTACGAATCCCGCTGCGACAATAGAAGTTAATTTACTTGCAAGTTTACATATATTAGAAGCTGTAAAAAAATTTGCGAAAGATTGTATTGTTCATGTTGCGAGCAGTAGTGAAGTATACGGAATACCAGAAGAAGTTCCAATAACAGAAAAAATGGTACCGTGCCCGATATCACCGTACGCTATAAGCAAGCTTGCTATGGACCATGCTTCAATGCAATACCATAGGAGCTACGGAATAAAAACCGTTATCACAAGAACGTTTAATCACGGTGGACCTCGTCGTGGTAAAGAATTTGTATGCTCGTCGTTTGCAAAGCAAATTGCTGACATAGAAAAAGGATTAAAAGAACCAATTATTGAAGTTGGTAATTTAGAATCGTTCAGAGATTTTACTGACGTAAGAGATATAATTGTAGCATACAGATTAGCAATAGAAAAATGTAATTACGGCGAACCGTATAATATTGCAAGTAATAAAACAATTTCAATAAAAGAAATATTGGATAAATTATTAAGCTTTTCTTCTTTTGATAATGTAGATATAAGACAAGACAAAGATAGGTTGCGTCCATCTGATTTAAATATATTACAAGGAGATGCGACAAAGTTTATTACTGCTACAGAATGGCAACCAAAATATTCATTAGATGAAATGCTATTGGATTTATTAAATTACTGGAGAGAAAAAAATGCCAAGTGAAGAACGAACGATAAAGTTAGATGACCGTGACGAAAAAAGAATAAGTCAAGCTTCTGCTAATTTTTTATTAGCACAAAAACAGCTTCATGATTTACAAAATTTATTATTACCTTCATATTTTGAGAAAGAAGATTTGTTGAAGAATATAACAGTTAAGACAATGAATTTAAACGAAGGCGAAATTGTTGTTTCAATTGAATAGTGAGGGAGGTGAGTTTTTATGCCTATGGATACAAGCGGAGTTAACTGGTTACAGTTAAAAACTTTTTTTGCAATGTGCGTTACTGTATTCGGAGGATTATGGGGATACGGAATGCATAATGAAAGAAAATTCATGAAAAAAGATGTCTTTGACGAAAAAGAAAAAAATT
>Ga0307928_10003941_pt1 | contig 11307 bp, 18 predicted proteins | sample AceLakmetagen232_FD_201815 | JGI IMG/M metagenome (GOLD analysis project Ga0307928, IMG submission 201815) | Saline water microbial communities from Ace Lake, Antarctica - #232 | ecosystem: Environmental > Aquatic > Non-marine Saline and Alkaline > Saline | place: Antarctica: Ace Lake...
AATCCTGCATCCATAAGAATGTCGAGATTAAACGATTTTAAAGACGAGAAATCCCAATCACCGCCTAAAGCATTACTTGCTATTAGGTACTGTTTTGACTCGTCTTCTGTTAATGGTCTATTAGGCATACGGGTATCAATAAATTCATTGCCTCGTCCAAGAAGTTGAAGAGCCCTTATTCTTTGATGGCCTGCGAGTATTTTTCCGTTCAAATCAATCGCAGGTATCTCCACAAGGTTATATTTTCTAAGGCTCTTTTTCAGATCCGACATTTGTTTGTCGGTTATAACGCGAGGATTAATCTCTTGTGGAATAAGATCATTCACTCGTTTTTGCACGGTGTGCCATTGTAATCTTTGCATATCTTTATGTTTACTTGTTAATTATTAGAGAGAAGCAAACAAAAAGCCCACTTCGCTCAGAAAGTTTAAAAATCAAATATTTAATTTCTAAACTTTTAGTACGAAGTGGGCGCGACTAAATGTGGAGCACCACCTAGCATTATGAAATTGTAGTGTATTAGTTGTTCTTACGCCAAACTCGGGTTGAATTCTTTAATCTTCTCTTTTCTTTATTCGCTATTTTTATCTTCGTTTCCTTGTCTATAATAAGTGGCGTATTTAGTTTCATTGTCAGTTTGCCACTTTGAATCCGTTTAGAAATGTCCTCGGAAAAATCAAGTTTAAGATATATGAGCTTGGTTTTTGGGTCCATAACTAATTTGGGAATACCATATACGCGAACAATACCGGAACCTTCCTCGCGCGCTTTTAGACATGCACGTTTAAAACTTTGAGTAGGTCTAAGACACCTACTGTGAAAGGTTATATCCTTGGACATGAATTCGACTTTTTGTGGTTCCATATTCTTAGTATAAACCTTTAAAAACTATTGTCAAGAGTTAAAGAACGTTAACAACTTTATTGACGCCATAAGTTATTTTTGCTATACTTTAAGAAAGTAATTAATTATATTTTAATACGTCCTTACCGCACGTATAGAATGTTTATCAAAAATATGAATGAGAATCAAAAAGAAATATTGAAGTTGGCTCAGAAAGAAGACATTTCTAAATTGAAATTTAGAGAGATAGCCCGGAAACTTAATATTAAGAATCCCCAAACAGTAATTTATCACATAGATCAGCTTAAGAAAAAGGGTCTTATTTATTTTGATGCTAAAAATAAACAGAAAGTAGCCGAGTCAAAAGCATTTGCCACAGATAAATTTTTTAGTATTCCTGTGGTTGGGACAGCTAATTGCGGCTCAGCCACGGAGATAGCACATGAACACATTCAAGGGTATTTAAAAATATCTCCAAAACTAATTAAAAAATCTCGCCCCGATGGTTTAATAGCGGTTAGGGCTGTCGGCAAATCATTAAACAGGGCTAATATTGAAGGCAGAAACATTGAAGATGGTGATTATGTGATTGTAGATTGTAATCAGGAACCTAAAAATGGTGATTATATTTTATCTATTATTGATGATGCCGCAAACTTTAAGAAGTTTTATAATAACGACGACGAGATAAGATTAATTTCTGAATCAACTCTGAAAATACCTCCTATGATTTTTCATAAAAATGAAATTGATGAGTTTAGTTATTTAATTAATGGAGTCGCAATTAAAGTTATTAAAAAATAATGAAAATTAATCTTAAAAAAATATGGAAGATAAAAGATATAAACAAATCTTTACAATAATTTCCTTAAGTATTTTGGTTGGATTTTTAGTTATTTATTTTTTTAGTAATCTTTGGTATTTTGAAACATATCCAAACGTAGAAAGGTACTACCTAAGATGTAATAAATATACTGGAAAATGCTATTTTGATTCAGCTGACAAAGCCTATGATACTGGACCTCTAAAAATTGGCGATTAAACTATAAATTTATGAAACCAAAAATTAAACCAATTCTTACAGGTATTTTAATCGGTATTATTGCTTTTCCCACCATTACTTTGGGCGGGACATTTGTTTCTTCTTTAATTCAAGGCAAAACTGTGGAAGAAGCAGTTCAAATTTTAACCGGACAGATAGATTCTTTGATCGGTAGGATGGGGGTTGTTGAAACCAAACAAGCTGAACTTGAAAAAGAACAGATCAGATTGGACGCATGCAGAAAAAGAGACGAACTCCTTTATCCTCCTGCGGGTTGGTTAGAAGTGCATGGTGGAGCCGGAGGAGGGGCGACAACGAAACGACAGATTGATTTCCTCCAAGATATTTTAGAAGAAGGTGAAAAGATTACTGAGGAAGAGTTTTTAAATTCCACATACTGGAGCCTACATACCTTAGAAGATGTAAGAATTGCTCTTGTTGAAATTCAGGATCGTTGGCAAGAATATCTTAAATATAAGGAAATTTGTGAAGAAGGAACAGAAATGGTGGATGAAAAATAAAGTAAAATTTAATATAGCGAGTCAAGAAATGCGAGACAAAAAACACGGGCATTATAAAATCGTGGAATTTGGATAAAATTTTTAAGAAATATAATTAAATAGAATATAAATAATAAAATGGATATTCAAAAAATTAAAAAAGTTTCGTTACGTGAACTTTGGGAAAGAGAAGATAAGGATTTTACAAAATGGTTAGAAGAAAATATTGATTACCTGAACGATGTCATTGATTTTGATATAAATATTGAATCAAGAGAAGAAAATGTTGGTCCTTTTCGTGTAGATTTATACGGCGAAGACAATAACGGGAATAAGGTTATTATTGAGAATCAGTTAGAAAAAACTGACCATACTCATCTTGGTCAAATTATTACGTATTTAACAAATTTAGAAGCTAAAACGGCTATTTGGATTTCAAGTGATCCCATAGAAGAACATAGAAAAGCAATTGATTGGTTGAATGAAACAACTCCAGACGATATTTCGTTTTACTTGATTCAATTAGAAGCAATAATGATCGGAGATCAAAAAGTAGCTGCCCCGCTTTTTACTGTCATAAAAAAACCAAGCACTAAAATAAAGCAGATAGGAGCCGAAAAGAAAGAATATGCGCAAAGACATATTGTCAGGAAGGAATTTTGGAATCAATTTCTAGATGAAATGAATAAAGTAAATTCAATGTGTAGCAATGTAAGTCCAAGTACAGGAAACTGGATTCCGGTAGCATTGGGCATGAGGGGCGTTAGTATTAATTTAGTAATTTCTAAGAAATATGCCCAGTCAGAGATTTATATCAACAGGGGGATTAAAGAAGAGAATAAAAAGATATTTGATTATTTTTTTGATAACAAAAAGAAAATTGAATCATCCCTTGGATATGAATTAGAATGGGAAAGAATGGAAGATAATGTGACCTCTAAAATTAAAAAGCAATTAGATCAGGTAGATGTATCAAAGAAAGAGGATTGGAAAAGAATGAATGAATTCTTAATCGAAAACGCCATAAAAATGCAAGAAGTTTTTAGAAAATATATAGCAGGCATAAATATACGTTGATAAAATGAACAATAAAGAGAGTAAAAAGTATCTATTTCAATAATTAATATCTAAAATTGTGTCTGAAATAATTGCTAAAATGCATGGTCCCTTTGGCTTAATAGGGGAAAATAATCTTTTTCAATCAGAAGAGTCTTTCTTTCCTGGTATATATTTTTTTACTTTTGAGATTAACAATAAAATACTTATTGAGTATATTGGAATAACAACAAGGAATTTTAATAAAAGATTTTCAGAGCATATAAAAGAATTATGGTCTGGAGGTTACCAGATATATGATTTTGAAAAATTAGAAAATCATCAAGATTTTGTTATCTGGAAAGGTAGGTATGGTAAGGATGTCGATGATATAAGTCTTTTCTCAGATGAAAAGAGCACTTTCTCTCGTTCCATTTCTAAACAAATTGAAAAATTTAAAATATATTTAATTCCACTGGACAGGGATAAAAGAATTTTAGAAAGAATTGAAGGAAAACTTTATGAAATTTTAAGGGGGAAAAATAATAAAATTATATCAACCTTTATTAAAGGTGTTAAATCAAACCCAAGATATAGCAACGAAAAACTGCTGGATTTTGAAATATTAAACAATTCTTTATTACAAGAAATACCAAGTAAATTTACTATCTAATTATAAAAATGGGGTTAACTAAAAATTTAGAAAAATTTATAGAATCTTCAAGTTGGATATTTGCAAAAACTTATGCAAAAAAATGGCCCCATGAATATATCGTACAAGGGGAAACAAATAATGACTTGTTTTTAGAACTAGCTAACCATATTGATAAATATGGATATGAAGATTTTTTTTATAAAATAAAGCAAACATATTTTAAATATGATGGATATACATATTGGCATATGGAAAATATTATAAATAGGTGCATGAATAAAGATACATATCATCAAAGAAAAAAGAGAGGTATTTCCTAATCATTTCAAGGTTATAAGCGGTACGATAAAATAAAATAAAGTAAATTCACGAAAGGGGAAATTAAGAAAATTATATGGATTTCTGGTAGATCCAGTTATGGCAAAACTACTTTTGCTTATTCTATAATTAAAGAGTTTGAAGGAAAAAATATATGGAAAAATGTTATCATTATAGTATTAAGTTAAAAAATAAAAGGATTGTTTCGCGTGAAAAAGAGAGGTGTGACAAGAAAATGATAGAAGTTGAAACTTTCGAAAAACCTGTTACAAAAAACAATCTACCAAAGTTATATGTTGTAAAAGACGCTAACAGCATTTTATATGTTGGAATTACTTGCCAAAGCATAGCAAGTCGCCTTAGAGGTGGATTTCAAGCAAAGGGAGAAAGAGGATATTATGGATATGGATGGAAAGATATAATAACGCCATTAGATTTATTCATATTTTGTTTTGAGGGAGAAGAACATAAAGAAGAATATAAAAAAGCAGAAACCATTGAAGCGGAATTAGTATATCTGATCCGTAAAAAAACTGGGAATTGGCCTAAAAATCAAACAGAAATTCACTTTCATAATACAAAAAAAGAGGAATATCAATCAATAATTGACTCTATATATAAAAAAATAAAGTAAAAAATAATTAAAATTTAACTAATGCTATACGGGACAGTGATATTATTTATTAATGCGTAATAAAAAATAAAAATACGAATATGAATCCAGAAAAAAATAGAAAAAAAGAGGAAGATGAAAATATGCAAAAATTGAAATCAGCAAAAACTGGGAAACCAATTACCATTAGCAAGTCTTATGGGATTATTGGTCTCGATGGCAAAGATACGGGCAGGAGATTTGTCCGAAAAGAAGACGCTGAAAAGTATCTTAAAAGAACAAATCTATGAAACCAAAAATTAAAACAATTCTTACAGGTATTTTAATCGGCGTTATTTCTTTCCCAACTATTTCTTTAGGTGGCACTTTTGTTTCTTCTTTAATTCAAGGCAAAACCGCAGAGGAGGCAGTTCAAATTTTAGCCGAACAGATTGATTCTTTGATTGGTAGGATGGGGGTTGTTGAAATAAAACAAGCCGAGCAAGGGCAAACCGTTTCTGAATTACAGAATCTTATTGATCAACAAAAGGAAACAATTGATCAATTAGAATTACAGCAACAGACTGCTCAGGCTCAAATTACAAGGGATCGATGGTGTAACAAAATGGAGATATTATCAAGACGTGTTGTAGCTGGCAGAGAAGTATCAATACAGGAAGGGGTAAATTATTATGACCAATATCCACCAACCGCTGAAGGGGTTTTAGAAGAAACACAAACTCAATACCAGCTTTGGTTACAGGCCAAGGAAGAATGTGAAGATAGAAGTGAGGAATAAAATTATGAAAATTTATTATTCCGATATTAATTATAGTAATAACTGCACCTTTAGCTTATAAGTTTGGAATAAAATAGTATTGATCGAGGGGGGTCAGATTTTACCTTTTTTTGTAGTAAAAATTAATTTTTATGATTGAATACATATTCGCTGGTGTTGTAGCTGTTATCGGTTGGATTTTAGCTTTTTATTATTATAAAAAGAGTAATATCATCCAACCCAAATGGTATAACAGGGGGGTTTCGAAAAAAGATATTCAAAAGATTTTAACCAAATTTTTAAAGGACAAGAAAGAGGATGAGGCGATAGGAGGCATTCAAGAGTTATATGATCCTTTTGATTATAATAATTGCCCGATATGTAATTCCACTGATTTAGAAAAGAGTTGTTTCGTAGATGAAGAGAGGGATAACGTATGTCTTAGTACTAAATGTAAAAAATGTGGTTGGTCAACCAGCGGTGAGGCATGAATATTTTTATGAAAAAAATGCTATCAACTCTAAATTTTGTGAGAAAATATAGTGAGTCAGGGGGTGGAGTAGATTAAGCAATTGGTCTTAAGTCTGGGATATAAAACCCGTCTGATTGCTGAATTATGGTTCTATATTGTTCACGATGGGGATAACCTTTGTTGCTATCTTGGGAATAATAAGTCACTTTAATAATAAGAAATTTGAAGCAATATGGATTCATTTGAAACGTTAAAACAAAAAATTAAAAATGCCAATAACGAAGAGCTCGCAAGAATAATTTCTGATGCTGCTCTTCGTCTTGACAAGGAACAAACCGACACAGTTTCTTTCGTTTTTTGGCTTAGCTTTATGACGGAGAATGATCTTGATCAAGTGCTTTGTGGGGCATGGAAGATGGCGAAGGAGTACGGTCCCTCTAGCGAAGAAGTGATTAAGATTATAAAAGAAAAGTATAGTATAGATATCGCAAAGATTGACCCCGATGATCCAGATTATAATCCAACGACGGTTTATTTTGGCGACAAAATAAAAATTTATGAAGATATGTTTGGTACTAATAGTAATGTTGAGTTATTTCGTAAAATTAAAGGTTTGAGAAATGACATTAGTCATGGCCGTATAGATGGATTAAAATATGAGGGCTTAGATTTGAAAACGAAAGAAGGAAAGCAAAAAATTCTTATAGATTATTTTGGAACAACGACCAAAAGGGATTCCGTTGAACCCTTAATTTTTCAACAGATGTCTGAAGCTGAAAAAGGAGAAGTTAAGAAAATATTTGAAAAATGGAAAAAAGACAAGGGATATGAAGAATAAATAAGAGGAAGTTCGATTTTATGCTATTTTCGAGAATAAAGTGACAACTGGCTGTGATTTTAAGATGTGTTTTGTGTCACTTTTGTCACTTTTTAGCTTGCTCGAGACCCGTCGTTTCATTATACTAAAAACAAGACAGAAAAGCCTTACTGGGCTTAAAATGAATACGGTTCTAGCCCGAGGTGGCCAGCCAACTTGAGCTAGCACGAGGAGCGTCGTGTAAGTGAGAGAAGCCCGATTTTCCAAATATAGTGGGCAAAAATTCAAATTTAATAACAATAATTGATGGTTTATAAACACCAACAATTTGTTTTAAATACCGAAAGCAAAAAAGTTTTTGATGAAAATGCTAAAGAGCTTCGTTTAACGGGCAATGCTTATCGTATGCTCGTTTTTTTATGTAAAAACAAACATGGAAACCTTACAGAGATAGGCGAATATCTTGATTTTGCTAATGATTATACTGAAAATCACATAAGGCAATATAGATATAAGATAAATACTATTATTGGTAACGATATTGTTGAGTATAAAAACGGTATTTATTCTTTAGTTGGCGATGTAAAAGAATTGAAAGAAATAGATCATAATACGGATTTATTACAGGGCGATGCTGTAAAATCAGGAAAAAGTATTATGGAAAAAATAAATACAAAATTTACGATGATTCCGGCAATAATAGCTTCAATTCTATTATTGTTAAGTTTTTTTGATTGGCCCTATGGCTACTATACTTTCTTGAGAGTAATCGTGAGCATTGTGGCGGTTTATTATGTATATTATCTTTATACGATAATCAAAAAACAATTTTTTTTGTTTTGGGCGTTAATAGCCATTGCAATTCTTTTTAATCCAATTTTTCCAGTTTATATAGGAGATAAAACAATCTGGGGAATAATTGATGTAATAGTCGCAGCATTTTTCGTGAGTTTGATTATAAAATTTAGAAAAAAATAGATTTATGGAAAATAAAATTATAAAAAACGAAAAAGAAATTGATAGAGATCCTTATCTCGAAGAACCTCCTAAAAGAAAAAGTATTTTCAAAAAAATCTTTAAAGGGGTTGGATACGGAGGTTTCTTTGTAGGTAGTGGAATAATCGGTATTTTATACTTTATCTTGAACTTTTTACTCATTGCTTCCGTTGGGTTAGGAATGATAGGAATAGCAATAAGGATGTTTATGGAAGGTTCAATTCTCTGGGGGATATTGGTTCTTTTAGGAACGCCTTTAGCTATTGGCCTTGCTAGTTATCTCTTTTTCTTTTTCATGATTTTAGGAGTTTTCTCATTGATATTATGGGGGATTGCTACAATTTTAGGCTTTGATATTTCTTTTTGGACAGCGAAAGATATAGTTTGGCTAATCGGAAAAATAATAATTTTAGGGATTATGGCGGGCCTTGGTATTATGGGATTAACAGAGGCAATCAAAGAAAAGAATATTCTGGGTTTCTTCAAGGATTTTTGGTGGGGAATTCTATTTTTCTGTTTCCTTTTTTGGTTGTTTTTTATCTAATAAATAAACTATGAAAGAAAAAATTAAAGAAATATGGGCATTGCATTATTTTCAATAGCAATAGGGGTAATATCACTATTTTTGTCTTTTCTATTTTCTGCAAATGCGGCAGGGTGGTTTGTTTGGGGAATTTATGGAATTATGTCTTTGTTTCTTTTTATAAAAAGTTTTACTGAATACAGCTCTTTAATAAAAGGAGAGCCAAAAAGCGTTACTGATATAATGGGGATAGCCTCATTTCCTTTCATCACTTCAATAATGAGCATCGTTTTGATAATTTTTCTTTTCTGTGATGTAAATAAATTACATCTATTATGGATATATCCTATCGTTGCTCTTATTTTTGATTTTACTATAGGAAGGAGGGCGGGAAAAAGGGTCCGGCCAGATTTATTTGAAAAAATAGGAAAATGACAAAAAGAATAGTCAAAAAATTAAAGATGGATAAAATTGTAATATATAAACCCCAGAGAGGTGGGGTGGAATTAAGCGTGCGTTTTCAAAATGAAACGGTTTGGTTACGACAGAACGAAATAGCAGGATTATTTGGCAAAGATCGTTCAGTTATCACGAAGCATATAAATAAAATTTTTAAGGACAAAGAAATTAGTAAAAAGAACAATGTGCATTTTTTGCACATTGCAAATTACCAATAGACCCGGCTTAGTGATATACAAATACTTGGCTCTCGAGGGTTTTTGGGTTTCGAATATAATATATGGTGATTGACTTTTTAGTGTTGACATAACCATCATTTGTCGGCAGGATGAAATTAGTTTCTACAATGGGGTAGGAATGCGGATACAAAGGAGGAAGAGTCCATGAAAAGTGGAGAAGTTCCACTCGAACAGTTCATTAAATTAGTTAGGATGTTGTTGGGAGGTATCTCCAACATATCATCAGCGGATGTACAGTATCTTATGGCCCTTCCCGGAGTTGAGGAGGAGATAGATAATCTAATAAATTCTCTCTTGCCCGAGGAAGGTCCTGGATATGGTGCGGATTGCGACGGAACGATGACATGGGAAAACCTTTTGTTGCAGGGTAACATCACCTTCGGAGGGTCGTTGGGCAACACGGTAATTTCCCCCCATACAAAGGAACAGGTGATTGTTCGACTTTTGAGGCGGGATGAGTCTAGTTCAGTGCCTTTTGCTCTCGCAGAACTCATAATTCAGTCAAGGGGTTCGATCCGAGCTTGTAATCCTGAAGAGATGCTATCCTGGATTATTAAGAACTGGAAATATTACCTGAAACCGCTCAATCAGAGCATCGTTTTTCCAGATCCAGAAGAAAAATGGCGTCTCCTTGATGTGAATCTGATACTGCGGGCCGATGAACATGGTAACCCGGCGCTTAAAGTGGAAACCGATCGAAATGAGTGGGATCCGGGAACTTACTTCGCAGTTGTGATTCGGTAGAATCATATTTCTCCTGGCGTGTATTGTGGCGCCAGGAGCTATTTTTTTACAAACGAGTTCCGAAGGTAAATGGGAATGTTTCTGAATTTTTGAAAATTAAAATTTGTAGAGTTAAAAATCGCTTAAAAAGCGATTTTAGCTACAATAGACCCGGCTTAGTGATAATGCAATGAGCGTACCTTATTAAATAAGAAATGATTTGACTTTTAATTTGTTGTGTGTTATAATTTAACTGTATTAAATCAAGTCAGTTGTTCTTTAAATAAGCAGAGATACGAAAACAGGAGACCTTAAGGGGGTGTAGGAATTGGAAAAGTATTGTGATGGATTGATAGTTTTAGGAGCTCAAATAGGAGTTAAGGACGGGAATATCGTCCCTGCCTTCTTCACTGAAATGAGAGCGAGAGCCGCAGGAATAGCTCATCAGTTGGGCATATGCCCAAGGATTATTCTTTCGGGCGGTTACAATATTGGAGTTCGGTATGATATTGATCTTTCTGTGCCCGTTTTTGGTACAGCAAGTTCTGATAGAAATCCTGACTTTAGCGAAGAAGCTCGCGTAAAAGCAAGAATCTATCGTTCCTAGGCTTCCGTAATGGCGGAATTTATAACTCGCCATTACAAAGTTCCTCCAGAGGATATGATTCTTGAAGAAGAGTCAAGGAGTACAGAGGAAAATGCCCTTTATTGCAAGGGTATAGCTAAGAGAAGCGGATGGAAAAGGATAGGGCTCTTGACACAATTGTATCACATGGAAAGAGCTCTTGGGTCGTTTGGAAAAGTAGGACTGGAAGTAATTCCCCTATTTGCGGAGGACTTTCTTCCCATGGAAAACAATTCGTGGATAGACAAAATCTGTAAATATTATAGTGTCCCAAAAGGAGGAAAGCAATGGGACATACAGAAGATGAGTACTCTTCTAAGGACAAGATGGAGGAGTGTAGAATCTCTCGCAACATTTTTGTAAGAGTTAATAGCACTGGCGATTTTTGTCAGTGCTTTTTTATTCTATTAAGATATAAACATACAAGCCGGACAAAAAAATCGCTTAATTGGCGATTTTATTTTAAATTAATTTGTTTTTTTTTGAGAAAAAAAGTAAAATTAAATAATGATAGATTATTATCTTTTTCAACAAATAAATCAATTTGCGGGGAGATGGACATGTTTAGACAATTTTGGCATTTTTTTTGCTGAACATAGTGGCTATTTTTTAATACTTTTACTTTTTATTTTTTTACTTCTTAAAAGCAAAAAGAAATATAGCATAATGATTTTGGAGGCCTTTCTCGCA
>Ga0307928_10003942_pt1 | contig 11306 bp, 15 predicted proteins | sample AceLakmetagen232_FD_201815 | JGI IMG/M metagenome (GOLD analysis project Ga0307928, IMG submission 201815) | Saline water microbial communities from Ace Lake, Antarctica - #232 | ecosystem: Environmental > Aquatic > Non-marine Saline and Alkaline > Saline | place: Antarctica: Ace Lake...
GAGCATGGAGAATATATCAGTTGCATGGATAGAAGAAGCACAGAGCATAACTAAACAGTCTTTAGATATACTGATACCAACGATAAGAAACCCTAACGCTAAGGTGTTTTTCACAATGAATAGGTTTGGGCGCAATGATCCGGTATATGAGCAAATGATTAACAGGGATGATTGTTTGGTTATGTCGGCTAATTTTGATGAGATTGAACCTAGATATATAACTAAAAATGTGTGGAAAGAAGCCCAAGAATGTAAGGATAGAAGCGAGAAAGATTACGCACACATATGGGGAGGACAACCCTTAGACGAAGTGGATAATTTTCTATTTACGAACACTGAACTTGAAGCATGTAAACACTTTGAGTTTTTCCATAAAGAATCACTGTATGGATACCGGATAGGAGCTTTTGATATAGCCCGGATGGGTGACGATCGGTGTGCTTTTGTTGTTCTTGAACAGAAAGGGCCGATGCAGTGGGAAGAAATATACACTGAAGTGTGGGAAAAGAAAGATTTGGCACACACAACAGGCCGGATAATTGACCGGATAGGCAAGTTTAAGCTCGATATAAGTGTGGTTGATGGTGATGGATTGGGTGCTGGTCCGCGGGATATAGCGGATTTCTTTATAAATTCCCCCAAAGGTATAGTAGAGTTCAGGGCAAATAAACCTTCTCCAGACGATGTGAATGTTACCACAGGTCAGCGAAGATTGCGAAGGCACAGGAATATCAAGTCATGGGCGTGGCATCAAATCAAAGATCTTATTGAAAATTCATGGCTTAAAATAAATCACGAAGAAGTGTTAGAGGATTTGGGAAACATTATGTATGACTTTAAGCCCAATGGTGAAAGATTTATAGTTTCAAAGGACAAAATGAAACTACAAGGATTAAGAAGTCCCGATTGCGGGGATAGTTTAATGATGGCAGTAAGCGAGATACGCAACATCAACAAGGTATCAGACACAAAGGTTAGCAACCTACCGAAGTATGCCAACATGGATGATGATGTGATGGCTGATGGTCAGAGGTTGAGGAATTTACCACAATACACGACAGGGATGTAATGAAGATAACACTCACACAATTAAATTGGATACGAGTTAAACTTGTAATAGCTATTCTTGTGTGTGTAATGGTCATGGCTTTATTGGAGGTATTATGATGGATGAAACTATAATGTGGACAATAAGAGCAACCGCAATATGTGTAATGGTTACAGCATATCTTCAATGGAAGGCAATAATGGGGATGTAATGCAATATTTAATCAGAAGAACAATACAAGCAGACTTACCGGAGATATTAGAGCTTATACATGAGTTTCACGGTGAGATATTAAACGAATTGGGTGCGTTCTGTCAAGATGATGTAGCCAATGAACTTATGCCTAAGATGGTACACACATCAATGGTGCTTGATATAGACGGCAAGATAGTCGGGGTGATAGCGGGGTTCATAACAAATCATATAGTTAGCAAAGACCCGTTAATGCAAGAGGTGCTTTGGTTTGTATCAAAGGAATACCGCAAATATGGGTTGAAGCTATACCGAGAATTTGTGCAGATGTGCAAGGAAAGAGGCATAAAACAGCTTGTCATGGGCAACATGGGCAACACTAAGAACAAGACGTTTGAGAGGTTTTACGAATCGGAAGGGTTTAGGATACTGGATATTCAGTACATTAAGAAATTGTAGGGGGTATAAAATGGGCGTTGTAACATCTTTAGTGGCGGGAACAATAGGAACAGCGGCACTTTTGGCGGGTGGAGCGACAGCGGCAACAATGGCGGCAACTGGCTCAACCAAAGAGAAGTTGGATTATTTGGGGAAAGGCTCGCAAGCACCAACACCTAAAACCGCAGAAGAAAAGGCGAAGGACGAACTTTTAAAGAAACGCAGGATGCAAGAGCGAACAGGCGGGAAAACTATACTCACAAGTCAATATGGTAGTGCTGTCAACCGCACTAAAAAATCCCTATTAGGTGAATGATGAAAAGAAAAGAACATGAATTCCCTGAAATTTCTATACACAGTCGTATAATTATAGTTGACGGGCTTCCTGGTTTTCTTATTTATGAACATTACGACACATGGTTTTTAAGGAGATTATAATGGCAGGTATAATTGAAAAGATTATCAGACGAAGTAAACAGATAAATGATGATAACGCCAACTGGCGTAACTATCAGGAGGAACTAAACTCGTATGTTATTCCCCGGAAAGCATGGGTGAATACCATGAAACAGACCGGGGCGAGGTTAAAGTTCAATTTCTTGTTTGATTCGACAGCTATAAGGGCGTTGAAGATTATGGCCGCGGGGTTTCACAGTAACCTCACGAATCCGTCAACGAAATGGTTTAACCTCCGTACCCGGAATCTTGGTGTTATGGATGATAGGGCAGTACAGGTATGGTTTAAAGAGGTTGAGGACATTATCTTTGCAACTTTAAGTTCGTCTAATTTTGATACAACTATGCAAGAGTTCTATTTGAGTGTGGGGAGTGCCGGAACAAGTGCGATACTTACGCAACGCGATCCAATAGAAAAGGTGAGGTTCAAAGAAATACCTGTCGGACAGCTTGCTTTTAGTGAGGATGCTAATGGCAGGGTAAACACTATGTATCGGACATTCCCCATGACTGCTGAACAGGCATACGATAAATGGGGTGAGAAGGCAGGTGCGGCAGTTAAAGAACTGTACGAGGATAAACCCGGTGAGAAGGTGACGTTCTTGCATTATGTGGGGCCGAGAGATAAATACAATCCCGGTAAGATAGACAACCTGAACATGCCGTATATGTCGTTATGGATAGAAATATCCAAGAAAGAGAGGATAGCTGAAAGCGGGTACATGGATTTCCCTTATGCAGTAGGTAGGTTTTACAAAGATTCTACTGACCCAATGGGGTACTCACCGTCAATGGATGTACTGGCAGACATTAAACTCGTAAACGCCCAGACAAAGACGATGTTGCGAGCTTCAATGAAACAGGCCGACCCAGCCCTGATATTGCCTGACAGGGGCTTTATACTGCCTTTAAACGCCAATCCCGGTGCAACCAACTACCGTAAAGAAGGCACAAGTTCGGATGATATATCTGAAATGCCGAGTGGTGGGGCGATACCAATAACGATGGAAGTTATCCAGATGGTGCAAGGTAACATTGAAAAAGCGTTCTTTGTACCCTTATTTCAGGCATTATCGAATGTGACCAAACAAATGACCATCCCGGAGATACAGAGAAGAATCAGTGAGAATATGGTTTTACTTGGCCCGACAGTAGGTAGGTTCACACAGGATGTACTTGACCCGATAGTGTTAAGGACCTTTGGTATACTCTTAGAAGATGGCGCGTTACCGGAAGTACCTGAAGCTATCCAAGACGAGGAACTTGATATAGTATACATTTCACCATTAGCGAAGGCACAGCGAGAAACCGAAGTATACACAATAGAGAGTTTCTTGGGTGATGTCGCGGCAATAGCACAGTACAAACCCGCAGCATTGGATATAGTCAATGAAGATAAGATTGTCAAGATTATCGCACGGGTACGGGGAATCAACCCGGAACTGTTAAACTCTGATGAGAATGTAGAAGAAATCAGGAAGGCAAGAGCTGAAGCCGAGGCGATACAGATGCAGATGGCGAGAATGAAAGACGGTGTGGAGATTGCCAAAACTGTGAGTGAAGCCGAATCCAACATGAAGGAGGAATAATGCCAATGAGTGCAGATATACTCTATGACAACGACAGGCGAGAAACCGAGAACGAAGAACGATTATCAGATGATTCGATAAGCATGATAATTATGTTTATTGTTGGTATATTTATAGGGATACTTATTATTATACATGTGATGTTGGAGTTAGTGGCTTAAAGGGGAAATGATGACCGGAATAATAATGAAACAGAGGTTCGTTTTACCGTTGCCAAGACTGGCGGTTATAGTGTTACGATACGTATATGACAAGAAACATATGGAATCTGAAGATATAAAGTCAATGGAGCGCAGTATCGTACATTGGAGCAATAAAGTTGATATAACCGAAGATGAAACGTACAAACTTCAGTCGATCGGGAAGGTTTTAAAAGACTTTCAAGATGGCAAACTTGATGAACGTAAAGAGTTATTCAAGGAACACGGTATAAATTGGGCGAAGTTTCACCGGATGCCACATTTAAGGGAGCTTGGCAATGAGATTAGTTAAGGTCAACAAGACAGACTATATCAATCCCGAACATGTTATTTGTATAAGGCATGAGAAAGAAAAGGATGACAAGAATATTGACATTGCAGATACAGGGGCGTGGTGGATATATACGATAGACGGTAAGGTAAAAACAGATAACAGGTTTAATGTTCAGGCTTTTATACGAGGGAGCAGATAATGTTAGAACAATTTGAAAGAGAGAATACACTTGATAATAAGTTAGTTAAGATGAAGGCAGAACATCTTGACCAGTTATATTTGAGGGTATTCAACACGAAAGACGGGTTGATGGTACTTCGTGACATGGAGAATCGTTGCTACGTTAATATGCCGACAAAGGGAGAACTTGACGAAGGTATGCGTTGTGCGTACCTTTCAATCGTTACAAGAATGAAGAACGCAACAAAGGGAGGTAAGTAATGTTAGTTGATACTCTTAGTCTGCATAGCAGACACCTAAGACCAACGAGAAACGAGTTCAAGGAAGCAGTAAGTTTGTTTAACATCAGGGCAAGATGGGATGATACCGTTGACCCACCAGTTACAACAGCCCTACCGGAAGGAATGGTACATGAGGGGATTGAAAATGTTGAGCAAATGAGTGAAGCGTTAAAGAGCCATCAAGCTAAGACCTATATAGATTATATGGGTGATGAAGCCAAAAATGACCCAAATATAACCCGATATAAGACTGGCGAGGAATTGTATAAAGGGTTTAAAAGCCAGTCAGAGCTTGTCGGCAAGAAAGGTGTAATCATACCCGATGAAAACTCTGATGATGGCGTAAGGAGTAGTTATCGCAAGGCAATGGGTATACCGGATGGGGCAGAAGGATACCAGTTAGGGGAACTTGAAAACCTACATCCCGAAGCCAAGATAACACCGGAATCATTGACTGCGTTTAAAGCATTTGCACATAAACACGGGATGTCACAGAAACAGGCTGAAGGTGCGTTTGCTGATTATTACGGTATGATTTCAGAAACATTAAACAAACGGGATGATACCAATACAGCCAATAAGAACGAAGCCGAAACCGCGTTACGCAACGAGTGGGGCAAGGATTTTCCGGAAAACGCTACTGTTGCTCGAAGGCTTGTTGAGAAGTTTGGCGGTAAGGATGCGATGGAGGCGTTTGGCGAGTTGGGCAATAAACCGTCAGTAATGAAATTTTTATCAAATCTCGGTAAGACCATATCAGAAGAATCGTTTACCGGGGTTGGTTCAATAGATTTATCAACTGATGCAGTTGGGGCGAAACAGCGGATAAAAGCAATACAAGCTGACCCGGATTTTATGAATCCAGATAGTCCACGACACAAAGCATTGGTTGAAGAAAATACTCGGTTGTTTGCAATAGCATATTCCGAGTAAGGATAAAGTACAGATACCCATACTTGGCCTGTATGAGTTCTTAAAAGATGGTGGGATACTCTTTTAAAGACCCCAAAACAGTGTTAGGTAGACCCTTTAGTGGACACTCTACTATGAAAAGAAACATTTATTTAACTACTAAGGAGGAATGATATGGGTGCTCCAACGACAGCATTTGTAAAACAATATCAGGCCACAATTACGCTACTTGCACAGCAAATGGATTCACGGTTGAAACCCGGCTGTCTTGTAGATAATGACTGGACTGGTGAAGAAAAGTATTACGATCAGTATGCAGAAGATAGTTTTGAAGAAATATCTTCGAGATTGGCTGATACACCGATCCAAGAAACTGACCACAGAAGAAGGAAAGTTACTCCAAGTAACTTTGTATCGAACACGCTTGAAGATCCGTTTGAGGCACTGGCCATGTTGGCAGATCCGAAATCAACGTATATGCAAGCAAAGATGGCATCAGCCAACAGGAAGATTGATTCTATACTCATCACAGCTTTTGATGCTATTTCGTATTCCGGTAAGACAGGGACAACGGAGAATACGCTTGGTACAGCCAACAAGGTACTTGTTCAGGGTGCGGGACTTACCCTAGCCAAGTTGCTTGAAGGGTTGGAAAAGCTCAACGAGGAAGAAATACCGATGAATGATAGGTACATTGTGCATACTGCCAAACAGTTGACCAACCTATTAAAAACCACAGAAATCACAAGTTCAGACTATGCAGGTGTAAAAGCATTGGTTCATGGTGACGTTAAGACGTTTTTGGGTCTTAATTTTGTACATAGTGAACAGCTTGCGGTGGATGCTTCAAGTGATCGGCTGTGTTACATGTGGCAGAAGAACGGTATGCAACTGGCGATACAGAAGAATCCTGAAAGTAGACTTACTGAAAGGTCGGACAAAAACTACTCATGGCAGGTATACATGAGGTTAGTTCTTGGAGCAGTAAGGCTTGCGGAAGAATATATCGTTCAGATTGCATGCAAAGAAAGTGTGTAAAGTTAATAATAAAAATTAAGGGGGTTTAACATGGCAGCTCAAGATGTAAAAGGTGTAAACCAAACAGCTATTGATGCCGGAGGATTGGCGAATCAGATTGCTGCTGGTTTAAGAGGTGGAAGGGTAAAGGTTTGTCACGATTCTTATGTGGCAGACGGCACAGAATCAATCGGTTCAACGATAGAGTTCGGAGGCGATTTACCAGCCGGAGCGAAGATACTTCAAGTGTCATTAGCAGCAAGTGTGGCTCAATCATCGGTGACGTTTTCCATCGGTACAACCAATGATCCTGATAAGTTTGCAGTAGCGGGTAACACCTCGTTACAGAACACATTGATTCCGTTGATAGCAAATGGATTGGGTTATGTTGTAGGAACAGTGGATACGGATAGTCAGGTAATTGTAACAAACGCAGGTGCGGCACTTGTAGCTGGCACGATTTATTGCACGATACTTTACACAACCGATTAAACAGGAGGGTAAGATGAGGAATAAAAGAATATTTGTAATCTTGCTTGCTCTAGTATTCGTTTGTGGCGTTGCCTTTGCAAGTGTAGGCGTTAAAGAGGAAGGCACGATGGTTGGTGCTGCGACTGACTTAAATTTTGTCGGTGCGGGTGTTACTGCAACGGGAGATTATGGTAGCAAGACAATTACCATAGCTCCATCGGTAGTGGAATTCCACGATACTACCGATACAACTCTTATTACAGCCGCAGAATCAGGTAAAAACTGGATAGTTACACAGAACACCAAGTTCCAGTTACCAACAGCCTCGTTAGGATTGACTTACTCGTTTACTTGTGGTGGTGATTATGAAATCGAAATTCAGGTTGAAACTACACCGTCAACAATTAAATATGTAAGTGCTGATGACGCTACTCAAGTGGATGATGGTTCGGGAACTATATTGTATGGAGTAGTTCTTGAAACCATAGCAAACACAACCGGAACAACCATTACGCTTGTATGTGATGGAACTGACTGGTGGCCGTCTAATGTCGGAGGTACAATCTCATATCTGACAGAACCTCTCTTTGGAGATGGTGGCGTGTGGCTTACTCTCGACAGAGGAGCGCAAGACTAATGATACATTGGCTAATCTATGTTGGGTTGGCAGTAGTATCTTTCATGTGGGTTGACGGGCAGGTTGATCCTGCCCGCCAGCCCAAAATGGCGTGGGCTGCTGCATTTGCGTTATGTATAGGTTTATATGCTATATGGAAAGGCAAACTCAAAGCCTTCCCCAACAAGTATGTACCCATTCTGGTGCTTTATATTTTTGTAGCGTACTATCTTTCGCCAAGTGCAAAAATGTTATACTTTGGTATAAACTCGGCAAGGTTCTGGTCATGGCAACCAATGTTTTATGCGGTGGCATTTTTCTTGTTTCTAATGACTATATCGAGTATACATTTCTCAAAACGTAAAATTGATAGATTGTTCACTGCGATGGTATGGTGTGGTGTGGTGATGGCAGGTTTGGTGTTTTTCCAGTCGCTTCATCTTATGCAATTCTTTGAACACCGATTCGGAACGTATGGGAACATGGGCGGCACACTTGGTAATCCCACTCTCGTTGCTCCGTATTTAGGTATAATCATACCAATAGCTCTATATAAAAAGAAATATATAATGGCGGGGTTAATGATATATTCGCTAATAGCGACATGTTCAAATGTAGGGTTAGCAGGTCTTATAGTATCAATGAGTTTCTATTTCGCAACTAAAAGCAAGAAGTTGTTTATAGCTATATCAATTACTCTTGCGGTTGCAACTACATTAATTATAACAGCTTTCGCAACAAGCCAGAGAGTGCGTGAGTTCATCCCCGATAATCAGAGATTCGTTATGGCTAAGTACGCTATGCAAGATTTAACAAATCCTGTAATGAAAGACAGTAACGGTGAGAAATCAAAGAAAATATACACAATCACAGGTTTAGGGTTTGGCAGTTACAAATATTTATTTCATGCTTTTCATAACAATACTTATACACACGCACACAACGAGTACGTTCAAACTATTTATGAAATAGGGATAATCGGGTTTCTTATATTCTTGGCTTCGATTCTTAATGTGTTCAGTCTTAATTTTTCTATACACAGGATATTTAAACGCGAAGAAACACGGTATAAACGAGCGTTGATGAGTTCGTTTATATGTTCATGTGTGTGTGCCGGAGGGATATTTATATGGCAATTCGGGACAACAATTTTTTTCACTTTGGTAATTGTCGGGCTTTTGCACAATTCTTATAACGATAAGTATAACATAGGAGAGTAACAATGTCAATAGATGCTCTTACGATTTATAATGATGCGCTTTCAATGATTGGTGGTCGGAGGTTGTCTACCGTAACAGATGCGGTTGAGGAACAACGTATCATATCAGAAGTATATGACGATTGCCGGGATTTGGTGCTATCAGAACATCCTTGGACTTTCGCACAGAAACGAGCCGTGTTGCTTGATATGACTACACCTGACGTTGATTTATGGGTAGCTGCAACAGCATACGCAGTAGATGACGAGGTGTCGTATAACGGTGTTTTTTATATCTGTTTGATTGCGCATACATCTACCCTGTTTTCAACAGATTTGGCTGCGGTGAAATGGGAGTTAATAACGGATTGGGTAACTGCAACAGCTTATAAATTGGGAGATCAGGTATATCATACAGGGGTAAGTTATTCATGTTTAGTTGAACACACTTCCGGGACATTCGCAACAGAATTAGCGGCAGTTGATTGGATTATATCAGAAATCCCAGCAATGGATGAAGATGGTATGGATGTTGTGTATTACAGACCAACAGATTTTGTTGAGTTAAGTCTAATATCAGATGCTAACGCGATTGTTAAATGGGAAGGATCGAGGATATTATCGAATGTAACTGGTCTTAAAATTATATACACATATCAGAACGATACGCCATCAACATACACAGCATCGTTTCGGAAGGCATTAGCTAATAAGATAGCGGCAGAAATAGCGTTCAGTATAACGCAAAGCAGGTCTTTAGCGGAAGCATTACTTGAAAAGTACACAAAGATAACTTTACCGAAAGCATGTTCAAACGACAGTTCACAAGGTACACCGATGGAAATGAGGGCTGACGAATGGGAGAACGCACGAATATCGGGATCAGGTGCGACAGTACCAAGAGCGAACCAGCAAACATGGCATCCAATTTCTTAAATAAGGAGTAGATGTATAATGGGCAAGGTCACTACACAACAATCCAATTTCAGTAACGGGGAAATCTCTCCGTTAGCTATGGGAAGATCAGATATAGCCAAGTACGCCAACAGTGTCAAGATAATGGAGAACTTCCTTATCAATCAACTTGGCGGTGGGTTGTATCGACCCGGAACACGGTACGTTGCTTCAACCAAAGATAACGGTGCGGCAAGGTTAATGCCGTTTCAATACTCCGCAGACCAAGATTACGTTATGGAGTTGGGCGATCTTTACGCTAGATTTTATAATAACGATGCTTCAACTGTAACCCTGACAACTTGGGGCAACAGGGTAATGCTAATGCACTTTGATGGTACGGATACTTCAACCACTATGACTGATGAACTTGGTCATACTGTAACCGCTATTGCAAACGCTCAACTTGATACAGCACAAAAAGTATTTGGCACAGCATCGCTGAAGTTAGACGGTACGGGTGACTGGCTGACAATAACAAGCGGGTTTAGTGACTTCGCTATGGGTACAGGAGATTTCACCGTAAAAATGCGGATAATGTGGGACACTGCTGTTGCATCATGTTATTTCTTTTCAGTGGATAATACAGAACTGGCAGTTAAGTTTGAAGATACCGTACCGGGGATGGAGATATACTTAAATTCTTCACAATACAATTTTAGTTGGAATCCTAGTGCTGATACTTGGTACACGCTAGAGGTATCAAGAGCCAGCAATAAACTTAAAGTATTCATTGACGGTACACAACTTGATACAGGTCAAACTGCTGCGGATGTTGTTGAGGTAGGAACTGCGGCAAGAATAGGGGCAAGGACAGATGATCTCATACCATTTAAGGGATGGATAGATGAGTTTACTGTATTCAAAGGTGAAGCCGAACACAGTGCAAACTATACGGTTGAAACTACGCCATACGCGATTACATCATCAAGCGAGTTGGTAACAACTTATCTGGAAGCGGATTTATTTGAACTCATGCAAGCACATAAGAACGATGTTAAATATATAACCCATGAAGATTATATACCAAGAAAAATATCAAGAACGTCAGCGACAGCTTTCGCTATAGCAGATGTGGACTTTGTGCGTGGGCCGTTTCTTGATACGAATACTACTGCTGTAACATTAAATCCTGATGGTGCTACTGGTGATGATATAGGGGTTGTTGCTTCTGCGGCAACTTTTGATGCGACACATGTCGGATCGTTATGGCGTATAAAAGATGGCGTAATTAAGATAACAGCCGTTACAAATTCAACGACAGTAGTGGCGGATGTTCAAGCCGAACCAGATGGCACAGCAGGTGACTTGAACGGTACTGCTGCGGTCACTGATTGGGCGGAAGGAGCATTTTCAGGTTATCGGGGTTATCCCAAGGCATGTGCTTTCCATGATGGATGTCTTTATTATGGCGGGACAACACATGAACCTCAAAAGATATGGAAAAGTGTTGCGTATGCTTATGACAATTTTAATACAG
>Ga0307928_10003943_pt1 | contig 11306 bp, 18 predicted proteins | sample AceLakmetagen232_FD_201815 | JGI IMG/M metagenome (GOLD analysis project Ga0307928, IMG submission 201815) | Saline water microbial communities from Ace Lake, Antarctica - #232 | ecosystem: Environmental > Aquatic > Non-marine Saline and Alkaline > Saline | place: Antarctica: Ace Lake...
TACAAACTTATCATTGTTCTTCTCACCCATACATCGTTTGAATGTTTTAACATAATCAAAGTCTATAGGATGCGGAATATACTCAACTTCTCTATTGAGTAACACCTGTAATGTATGTGTGCTGTCATGGTCTACGTAGAACACCTTATCAACACCTGCTAACAATGTAACAATGTCACCAACTGGGTTAGCGTAGGCATCAAATACAATATCAAGTGAAAAATCTATGTTTGCTAGTATTTTCTTGCCCTGCTCTTTTGCTACTTTTTTAGCTCTACTAACCCAGTCAGAAACATTACTTGCTATATTGAGATACACCCAATCAGCATCATCTATGAGTGTTGGGTCATCTTCTATTGCTTTGACACTATAAAAAGTCTCGTTACCCTTCCCGTTAAGTGCTGCCATTAGGGTTGGTTCGCCAATTATGCGTGTGTTCTCTGCTACATGCTTTCTAAACATAGAAGCAGTCCTATCAGAAATATCATCTATTTCCCCACCCTTCTCCTTAATAGCACGTAGTTCGTTAATCGTGTCTGCTTCATCAGGAGTTAGCTTCATACCAACCTTAAGTTTGGCTTCCAGTTCGTCTAAAACATCGCCCTTACCATCGGGACATATACATACAATCTTCATGTAAATACCTCTTTAAGCTGCTGGGAGGAATCGAACCCACAACCTAGGGTTTACAAAACCCTTGCTCTACCATTGAGCCACAGCAGCGTGTTTAATAGTTATGTAGGAGTAGTATATAAAGATATCGCCGAATAAAAAAGGTGGGGTCTTTGGGCTAAGACCCCTGTGGGTGAAGTATTTACGTAAATGCGTTTACGGTTTCAATGCTTACGCATTCCCATGGAGCTTCAAAGGATATTTGAAATTCAATCATACCACCGCCTTTTGCTTCCCAGTCCCCAACCGTCCATTTCACGTTTGCTACGTATGTTGCGTTGGATGAATCAATCTCTACAACGGCATTCTTGTTATCACCATCTGTAGTTGTCTGCACATCCTGTATGAATTTGATTTTACACTCATTCGGGTATTCCACAAACGCTGTTAGAAAGTCTGCGATTGAAACACGGTCTCCAGTAGTTGTGTTATAAGAAAGTATTTCTTCCTTGATAACCATGGTAAGTGACCCTGTGAGTTTTCTACCAGTCATCACATAGATTTTACCATCTATGGAGCCATTGAACTGTTTATCGTCATACTCAACATCAGGCTTGAATGTTGCTGAGGAGAAGATGATGTCGGTTGATGTGAATACTGTTGTTGAGCTATCCGTGGTTGATGTGCTTGTGTTGTAGAAACCATATTTGATTACCATACTGTCTACAGAAAAATTGCTTGATAATATACCTACTTGTGTCATGTCATCACCTTACGATATTGTTACTTTGTCCATCTTGATTACTACGTCATAAGCCATAGCACCACCCTCTAGGGTTATTGTGCCATCGCAATATATTAAACACGAACCAGCACCTTTGACTACCCTGAACAAATCATCACTAGTATCATTATCCTCGTCAAGAGCATAAGCTATGATGTCGTTACTCGCATTTCTCGAATAATCAGTTGTGCCTGTTAATCGTTTAAAGAGTGCAGCTGTTGTTGTCGTCAGTATTACTCTTGCTCTAACATCAGCTGAGAATGACCTAGCATTCCAGTTTAGTCTTGTTCCGTCGTGTAGAACGATATGACCACTCTCATTAGGGTCAATAGTCATCTCAACACTTTCTGTTAGTAATTGTGTTGACGAAAACGTATACGTTGACGATTCTAGTGTTATACTTTCTAAACGAGAAAGCTGTCCTACTCCAAATCCTGTGAAAGCCATAATATCATCTCTCAATATTTTTTATATGAACGCTCTAAGCGTACCCCTCAAACGTCATTGCTATGGTTGAACCGAATATACGTTTGTCCTTTGTTACGAGTGGAAAGTCAGTCACGGCTAAACTCCGCAGTACGTATTTTCCACCTGTTGTGACTTTGGTTAAAGCGTCTGCTAAACTTTCCGTGTAAGCGTATAATGCTTCTATGGTTTTTCTAGTCTCACCGGAATCAACAACATTGTCATTTAATGTGAGCATAATTGTAGCTGTTACATTGGTTAACCTACGAAAAGCTCCCTGAAGTAAATTATAATCAATTGCAGCTAGTTCCAGCACTATACTTTTTGATTTTATCTGGTCACTGCTGGAATATACGTCGTTTGGCGTATACATTGTAAAACTACTAAATGTTGTAGTGAGCGTGTTTATATATGTTTCAATACTTGTTATTAAATCGTTACACTGGGACATTAGAAGTTCTCCCTATTATCACTGACCGACATATCAAAGAACTTGTTATCTGCTGTAGAAGGGACGAGGTTGCCCGTTAAGGGGTCTCTCTTGACCGAACTACCGTCGTAGGTCATTAGGAGACCTAGACCCCTCTGATAGTGCACCTCAGGGAGATATAGGCTTTCTCCGTCACTTGTGTCTATACGGTTCTGGTAGTTCCCTAAATAAGTAAAGTAACATGTGAATTGTGCCACAATCGCATCTAGTAAAGCATCGCCTGTACTGGATAGTGTGACTGTTATCGTTGTTGAAAGCAAGTCATCTAACCACGCTAAAGCCTGTATGATGTAGGTATTATTAACAATGACATCGCTAACATCAGTGGATGTAATATCGCTGTATTCCCGCATCAACTCAAGTATGGTTAGTGTAGTCATTGCTCACTCCTTTTTGCCTTTCTTTCTTTTTTTACGAGCCTTGAGTTTCGTGATTTCCTCACGTGCTTTTAAAAGCTCTCGGGTTAAAAAATCGTTCTCTTTCTGGATAGTAGAAATGTATCCTTCTGTGTTTGCCCTAGCTGCTTTCTTCTCTCTAATCTGAGCAGAAGATAGTCTTGAATTATCATCATTCATTCTTACCATAGTTTCACCTCACAATAATTTAAAATAAAAAAAAAGAGGGGGGACGTATCCCCCCGAAATGTCTAAGCTATGTCAAAGTAGCCGATATAACCTGCTCCCCTGTCATCAATACCATACCCTGCTCTGTAGTAGAGTCCAGTACCTATAACGAGGTTGCGGTTTGCGGATACATTCACAACGCCAGGTCTGTTGGAGAATATTCTAGTAGCTGGTTTAACACTATTATCAACAAACAATGCGAGTTTTGCAGGCATAAATTCGTTAACTATAATTGTCATGCCAAGTACCATACCAACAGGTGTACCAGCTGAAAAGGAAGTTTCCCACATCTTCTGGGGAATTACGCCTGAAGACATATTCTCTGAACCAAGTAAGAGCATCTGACGAGCAAGCCCGTAGTTACAGATGAGGTTGATTCCACCCTTAGCCTTACCATAGCCGTGATGCATTAGATGCTCTTTTATGGCACTAATATGCTCAAGACTGAGGGTCATGTTGAGGGTTGTGGTTTCAATATGTCCATCAAGGCTGGTTGTGTGGCTAGCATCATAGTAGAATGTCACCGTATGTGCTGAACTGAAGTCATGTGCTCCATAGTTCATAGGGAGATTGTCTCCAGCATCGGATGAATTGTACCAGTAGCTACCATCGCCTACCTGTGGGGTGTTGCTGTTGTCTAAGATATCAGCAATGAGTGTGTTTGTCATCTCATAGTTCATCTTTTGGACAAGATGCTTTCTAGCTTCAGCAAGGTTACGTGCGAGTGTGTCTGGAAGAGGGTCGTTTGTTATTGCCTCAAGAGTCACATCAGCACAGTAATACACCTTTGGGTTGAGTGTGATGCTGTAAGTGGTGAGCTTTTCCTTAATGGAAACAGGACCACCACCTTCAGAGACATACCCAGTTGTACCAAGGAAGTCGGTTGCGGTCTGGTTCCTGAACATGAACATAGTATCGCCTGAACTATTAAAGTCTTTCGTCTTAAAGTAGTCAGCCCATATTACGTTTTCATCAGGAAACTGTTTAATGTTTCTATCAGCTGCTTTTATGATTGAAGTAGCTGTTGCGTAGTCAAGTGATGTAAATGCACCGTATGTATTAGCCATAATTTAATCCTCCTAAGATATCCTCTCAACAAAGAGTCTAATCTGTCTGCCACTAACGGCATAACCAACAATCCAACCTGTTGTAGTTGCGGATGTTGATATAGTACCATCATTGTCAGAGTAGTATGTAGAACCGATTGTGAAATCAGCACTTTCGTTGCTGTTGATGTTCGCTTTATCTGTGAGGGTTACGTAGTACAGTGTACCTTTTAACTGATAACCTACACACATATAAGGTCTTCCCATATTAGAACCATCCACAATCTGTGCATAGCCACTGGAATTTACGACATACATTATCCCATTTACGGGTGTCGTACCAGAAGCACAGCGAACTGTGAAGGTATCTGCTTTATTGTAGTCTGCTACACGATAAGTTGTTGTCATGTCTATATCTCCTAGAAACCGTTTTCTTTCAGAAGTGCGTCATACTTAGCGATTGCTCCATCAGCATTACCCTCAACTGGTGCGGGAACGTCTGGTTCAGTGCTTGTTGCCGTATCTTCTTTCGTTACTTCGGTCTTGTCTTTAATCTCAGCTGTAGACTTAACCTTGTCTGTGAACTCAAGCGTCTCCATGGAAACACCTTCACAGTCTTCAGGTTTCAGACCGAGCTTTGAAATAAGCGTCTGTCTCTTCTCTTCGTCCACACTTTCTTTGAATGTGGAAAGAGTCTTGTTGTCAGTCTTCAGCACTTCAAGTTCTGCCTTGATTGTGCTATTCTCCTCGGTTAGAGTAGAATTGGCTGTTTCAAGTTCGTTCAGTTTTTCTTGTACCTCTTTCTCAATCATAGAGTCCACCTCTTTTATGTCCTCACTATTTTCTTTATGTGAACACCCGTCGTTTTCCACTGGAGTATTCACAACATCATCACCTGGGAGCTGGTCTTCTTTACCATCTCCTGAGTGCATGACAGCTGTATTTGCCGTATCGGGACACGCTGGTGATTCGGGCAAAACAACTAATGCTACGTGGTCAGGCTCGAAAGCCAATATATTCTCACCATCAACCACAGTCGGAACCGTGCCAATAGAGAATCCCTCGTAATTACCGTTTTCTATGTATTTGGATGATTTTTCGTCGAAGTTAGCTGTTTGAAACAGTTTACCATCAACATAAAAAGCATCCGTAATATCACCTGATATGTATTTACCATTGTGATTTATGTTAGCATCATAACCAACCCATTTCTTAGGGTTTTCAGCTAGTGATTGTTCTGTGTATTTGAATTTCTTACCAGTCTTAGTTGTTCCAACTGTACCCACCTCACAAGCAATAAACGTAAAGGTACTGCCTTTACTAGATAATACCATACCTCTTTTATCCTGTGTGTGAGTGGAGCAGATAAGTCCATCATCAATCTCTTTTGCTTGGTCTACGGGTTCCACACTGTCTACCTCTTTGTTTTTGTTTGCTGTTGCCCATGCTATTTTTAAAGCACGTTCCTCACCGAATTTGTCGTGAGCTGCGTTGAATACCGTCATCCACACACTTTGTGTCTTTTCTGGTAGACCTTTTACGGCAGGTGGTAATTCTGAAAGGTTATCGTATGGCATTATATCTCCTCTTCTACATTCAGTAGTATTTTAATAGTTATTTCCTCTTCTTCTGTGGGATTCAATACTGAATCAACAAAACACCGTTCTTCGGAGTTAATCATATCGGGGTATTCTGCCACCTTGACAATTATCTCCACACTTTCTTTAGATGGTGTGCTATCAATATATTCTTTAACTGAACGCTCAAGTGTCGCTAACTTCGACACGATTGTGTCAATCTGTTTATTGACTGGTGTTAAATCGACAGGTGTTGAAACTAAATCATCCATAACAGTTTGTATCTTATCTGGTATTGTGGAGTATGCTTCTCTATCCTGTATAATGAATTGTATAAGTGTTTCCTCTTTTGCTAATTTACTATCATTGATGTAACATTCTGTGTGAGGGGTGCTCTTCACGTTCTCTGCTTCGTCAACGTGTATCAACTTAACCCTATCAATTTTTTCATAATAGTCTCGTTATCAGGTTGCTGCACTGTCCAGTCTCATCTGTATTTGATATGTCACGCTGAACCACCGTCTACTGGGTTACTAATCCTGCCATTAATAGCGAAACGCTGTATGGTTCTCCTAGTTAAAGCGTTTACAATATTTGACATTACATCCTAAAGTGTTTCAAGAATGTTATTCTAATGAGTTTCACAACAATCTTCATAAATATGCCTAGAAGTATGGTGAGGTCGATGTCTACACTTACTTCGTCTTTTCCGTCACCGTCTATGTCAAATGTTATTTTCAATTTCTTTGCTGTTTTTAGTACGTCCATATCCATGTTAAAACCACCCTGTTGTTAATACTGATAATACTATTAGAAATACGCTTGTTATTACACCCGTTATGACTTTCCAAGCTAAGTGTGCTCCCATGTGTTTGTCCTGACAGGTTTTCAAATCCCTGATTCTTTTCTCATGGTCTTCGACGTGTGCCTTTATTTCGTGCACCACTGTTTTTGTTGAGACAGCAGCATCCCTCGTTTCCATAAGAGCATCGAACTCAGCTTGATTCAGTGCCATCAGTCATCCTCGTTTACTGCTTTATCGTCACCATCATGGTTATTGTCCCCAGTAACGGTTTTGTTGCTGGCTGGCATGATGGGTTCTGATGCTGTTACAATGTTTGGCAACATCTTCTTTTCGTCCACCTTTTTAGGAAGGTTGGGATAAAATATTTCTCTGTATTCTTCTAGTGTTATCACACCAGCTTGAACTTCAGCAAGTGCGTTTTCCCTGTCTTTCTCAGGGTCAAGAGGTGGGTCACGGCATAATACCTCTACCCATCCCTTAGTGTCAAAAATATCGTTTATAATGAGTGAGAACCAGTCTGTAAAGGTTTTTCTCAATGAGTATATCATGTATCTGGATGCTTTCTCAGCTTCCTGAAGGATGCTTTTATTCGCACCAGCAGGCATAAGAAGTCCCATACTCATAGCGAAAGACGACATAACCAGACCAAGTGGTGTTTCTATTATATCTCTGAACGGTTGTACACGTTGTGGAGTACCACCACTCTTTGTCCCTAGGTAGAATATTTCGTGCTCTTTTGGTAGAACAATCATGGTCTTAGTATTGGAATTGTACAACTTGAAATTGTCTGCCAACTGGTCCATGTATATCTGCTTATTGGCTGGTCTAACACCTTCGAGGTCTGCTGATAGTATACGGTCCACAGATGATAGTTGTTTCAGTGCTGCGTATGCGTCCCTGTTTATACCCTGTAATGATTCAAGGTCGTGGATGTTAGACCGATAAATGCTCATTCCATACACGTCGTCTGGATAGTCTAAGAATGTTAAATGCTTAATGTTTTTTTCACTGTATTTTGTTCCTACATTTGCGAAAAGTGATTTACCAGCATCAAGTATAGTCATATCAGAATCAATGCTTGAAACTGTAAAACTTTTAATACCTTTACCAGTTCTGGTTATTTCGTAGTTCTTAGCGTTTACACGCCTGTAATCCTTGGTTTTCTTATCTACAAAGAACATACCATTACCGAGAACAATAGCTTGCCTTACGACCTCTTTAATCTGTTTGAGGAGACCACGTTCTAGCATGCCTTTTTTAATGATTTTCTCATCAGCATCGCTTCCTCTAAACGCCATCTCACCAATAATCCTATCAACAAGATGGTCAGTTAGCCGTTGAGCGTAGTTATTCTCCTTATATAGTAGCTCATTTGTGTCATAAAGGTCGTAGTTACTCTTTCCAGCATTCGAATAATTGACATCATACGCATTATCATCTTTGTATGTTGTCGTAGCAGTGGAAACAACTACTGACTGTGCTGTTTCTGTTTTCCTTGAAAAAACTTTATCTAGCATACTATCACTCTAATTTATATGAACACTCAATAATGACCAAAATACTCGAAACTGCCGTAATCTTCGCTATAAGCAACTTCTTCGCACGTAGTCTTCATCAAATACCTATCACGTTGGTCATTCACTTTCTCTACGGATATGAGGTGGTTATTCTCCAAATCGAGCATTATCTTGTATCTGAAGCCCAATATATCCGCTTTTGCCCTCATAAGGCTGTTGTAATCCCCGTTTTTTCGCTCCCATGTGAGGATTCCGTGTAATGTTGCTCTCGGAATCCCAGTAGCCTTAGACAGTGTAGTGTATGTCTGATACTCGTTGGGGTGTTCCGATACGTAGCATAACAAAACCTCAATATGTTTCTGAATACGTCCTTTGCTTCTCATTAATATCTCCTAAATAATATCATTGTTGGTGCTGGTTCATGTTCATTCTCTTCAGCGATATGCCATGACATATATACTGAAGCCATGGCTAAATCGTCTGGATGTGAGGTGCTTTTCTTATACAAATACTTTGTTCTACCAGATTTACTTGCCTCAACCTTAATACTCATGTGCTCCAACCTCCACTCACGCCTGAACTTCAAATCTATGGGTGGTAATAGGTTGCCATGCATTAATTGAACACGATGGTTCATGTGTAACCGTTCCTTCTCGAAATCGTTACCCATTACTATGCCGTACCTATCCTTTTTCAACGCAGTCTCATTTGAATATATATCACAGGTATCTACTGCTGGATAATCGCCATCACAGGTTAAATTCTCAACATCCGAGGCGTTATTCCCATCGCAATATATTCTAGGTTTCCCAAACATATGATATATGCGTTTAGCAATGTCTGCACCGCTTTTTGGAGTCAACTTATCATCTGGAGTGGCTTTATACCAGTAGATGTAACGCAGTTTTCGTGTTTCTCCACCCTTATCATCAATGTCTTTTATGACTTCGGCTACTAACACCTGGAAATTATCTTTATAGAATCCCCAGTCAGCACTCATAACTAACTCATTGCTTGATTTATAGGGTTTATCTAACCATTTGTTCATCCCAATTACGAAATCGTGAAATGCCATGTCACCAGCACGGGTAAAGTACTCCTTTTTGTAAAATCTTTGCCCCTTTATCGGGAAAATAGCTCTGTACATCATACAGAACGAATCACCCTCTTCTCCTTCGACTTCCATAGCCTCCATCACGTCCTCTTCACGTAAAAGACCCTCTTTCACACCGATTTTCCAGCCATAACTTGCTGTATGCCTGTCATCACGCAATGACCACAGGTCCCACCAATCCTGAAGGTTGGGATTGTATTCCAAGTCAGGTGTACATACCAGCATAACCATACCTTCCGAGAAAGCTGACGCTAGTATGGGGTTGATAACCTTTATGAAAATAATCTCAGGTAGAAGCTGAATCTCATCTATGGATATACGGTCAGCAGTTTCACCCAAAGCGAACCTACCCTCTTCTTTTATACCAAGTGTAAGGTTTTTAATGGTGTTACCATTGTCTAACTGTATATTCTTGCTATATATATTACTTGTATCCTTCGATAAGTAGTACTTCTTGTAGAACTCTCTATTCTCCAACTGTTTATGAAAATCAAATATATAACTGTATATGAAATCCTGTCTTCCTACTGGAGAAAAGCAGATATGTTTGAAACTTCTGTCGTGAGTGAGCTGGTTATTGAAGCAAATCTCAGCAGCACAGGTAAGTGATTTGCCACCACGTCTGTGCATCATGTGCCATACACGTCTGTGATTGCGGAATGCTAGTACCATCTCTTGCTGTACTGGAGTGAATAGCATGGGTTTACCGTCTATCCTTAGCCATAGAGCATACCACATAATAGGGTCTTCCTTTGACACCTCGAATACTTCTAGCATTGTATGACCCTCTGCGTCCTCCAGCAAGTCGAATATACGATTCAGTATATCAGTCCACGCATTTCTATTGATGTCTAGCTCACAGGTCTCTATGACCGCTTCTATGAGCTTTATCTGTTCTACCACATACTCATCATCACTCATCATAACCACCGTAGTAGCCTACGTAGCATACTCGTATGTCACCATGTGTAGGGCAGTCATACGTGACAATCTTATTGTCTGGGTCTTTCCCATCTGTTTCCTCAATCTCTACAATGTTTGTTATATTGTCTGCCCAACACCGAGGGCAATATCCATGTAATTTAGGCATATTATACACACTCCCATTCGTAATACATATCTGTACACACTATCTCACCAAACTCGGTTACTGGCATGTATAGTACAACCAGACCTTCTTCAACGTACATACCGTGTAACAGGAAAACTGGTATACCCGATACAATCATAGCTGGCATCATTCTTCCAACTCCTTATACTCTCCTTCGTAGGTGGTACCTTCTGAACGACTCCTGACTTTGCGTTTAATCACAACTATCTCACTGTTCTCAAGAATCTTACGTATAGCACTGTTACTATCATTACTAGCACGGCTGTTAGCTATGTGTCTCATCATAAGCCCTTCCTTTCTTTCCAGGGTATCTAGGAGGCGGGTTTTAACCTCTAACGCTAATATCTGCTCCCTAGTCATTGCTTCTGAGCCTAGTGCTGTATTAAGAAGTTCTAACTTTAATTCCTTTGCTCTCACGAATGAAGCAGTATCAAGTGCTATAAGTTTCTTCTCATAGTCTGATAGGTGCTGAGACTGTCTACTCAACTCTTCCATGGCTTCGTGTACAATAGCTCTATCGTGAGCATCCATTCCACGCATGTATGATTCTATTAACTCCTTCGTAGCTATTTTATTCTTCTTTAACTCCGAGCGAAATTTGATTAGACCACCCCTGCTGGGTTTGATGGTTTCGTCGTTCTCAACCATATCGTTCTCCATATCGTCTAGAATTTCCGTAATGTCGATGTCTTCTCCATCGTCATCTTTAACAATTATACTTTCGTTCAAAAATCACACTCTCCAAATCATTAATAACATTATCAATATTAGTGGTTTCCCATGGATACCCCATCATAGCATAGAATGCTTCTATGTTTTCAGTGTCCAGCAATCTATCTAATCTGTGGTCGACTATAGAAGATACCCCAACCGCCGATGTAGCATGACACGCTGCTCCATATATATTGAGTGGAACTGATTGTACGTCTCGTATTCCGTAGAATGTGTCAAGTTGTATTATCGGAACATCTAATTTTATAGCATCTAGGCATGTACAAGAAGTATTGGTGAGTACGTAATCACTAAGTGCTATTAGTTCATATATGTCTGCTTGCTTGTCGAATACTTTAACACTATGACCCTGCTTAACAAGCTCTGTTTCCAGATATGCGGTATTCAACGCATGTGTTTTTTTGATATGTATTATTCCCACAATCATTCT
>Ga0307928_10003946_pt1 | contig 11303 bp, 3 predicted proteins | sample AceLakmetagen232_FD_201815 | JGI IMG/M metagenome (GOLD analysis project Ga0307928, IMG submission 201815) | Saline water microbial communities from Ace Lake, Antarctica - #232 | ecosystem: Environmental > Aquatic > Non-marine Saline and Alkaline > Saline | place: Antarctica: Ace Lake...
AGCCACATCGAACGCGCTGGCATCTTCTACGGACGCTGACCCCAAGCCGTGAACGTTTGTGCCTTCAAGCCCTGTGTGCGTATCAAGATTCGTCTGCACAAGGTCTGCGTCGCCAGCCACATCGAACGCGCTGGCATCTTCTACGGACGCTGACCCCAAGCCGTGAACGTTTGTGCCTTCAAGCCCTGTATGCGTGTCAAGGTTCGTCTGCACCGATGACGCACTTCCAGCCGCATCGAAAGCTGTTGTGTCCTCGATGGCCGCCGTACCCAAACCATGAACATTCGTGCCTGTAGCTGACGTGTGCGTGTCAAGGTTCGTTTGCACTGTTGCCGCTGAGCCAGCAGAATCAAACGCACTGGCGTCCTCTACGGCGGCTGACCCCAGTCCGTGAACATTCGTACCTTCAAGCGCAATGTGATCGTCAAGGTTGGTTTGAACTAAATCAGCACTCCCGGAGGAATCAAAAGCCGCATCAGATTCAACTTTCGTGTAGGCGTCGGTAATCCCATAATCATCAATTGAATCATAACCCTCAATTGTTACCACGCGATTGCTTATGTCGGTTATGTTGGATGCGTTGGTGCTGATTCCGCCTTCGTTAATTATGATGTCTGCCGCGTTCGTTGATATATTTCCAGCGTTATCGGCTATATCAACATCGTTCGATCCAATAGCGGCCAAATTGTCAGCTATCCCTGTCGTATTCGTAGAGATATTCCCGGCGTTAGTGCTGATATTCCCCTCATTTACCGCTATATCTATGTCATTGGACCCAATGGCCGCTAAGTTCGATGCGATTCCCGTAGTATTGACAACTACCCGATTGGTATAGCCCTTCACCAAGTCCATATCACTGTCAAGCGCAAAGTGTCCGGATAATGCGTTTTGAAGTGTGCCGGTAGTCAATGCTATGTCAACCGTTCCTGATGATCCGCCGCCACTTAATAATCCACCAGAAACCGTTACTCCAGTGATGTCACCTATATCAACATCTGTCCATTCCAAATCAGTTTCAGAAGCATTGAGCTTTAAGCCTTTACCAGCGTTGCCTGTATAGTTGCTTGGCGTGTCCGTAAGTCCGAGAAACGTGGTGCGTGCCACGCAAATTTCAGGGAATGGAAACGCACTGTCATCATTTCCGTATAATGATTGCTGGATGCTTAATGAGCCTCGTGCACAGCTTCTTGTTATTGGCGGATCATCACTTGTGTATAGCAAAACTTCTGCCTGATAGAAACCGTTAGGCGGTATATTGGTATGCTGGATGGAGAATGACAGCGTATTGGTAATCTTTTCAATGCTGGCATTTTCTATAAAGATGTAATAATTTGTCCCCTTTGATGCCTTGAAAGAAGCGTAGAAGTTGGTTATGTTCAGATTGTTTGTTCCGTTCATCCACGTAAAACTCACATTCTGATCACTCCAGCCTATCCACGTGAATTTGAAATCGCGGAAATCACTTTTCAAGTCGGTGATGTCTATGGTGTCAGACGTGCTATTGGTAGGAAACGAATCTCCCAAACACATCGTAGACAGCAATAGCCATCCTATCAAGGTTTTCCAATAGGACATAAATTACCCCTTTAGTAGTAGAGTATTGTCATAAACATCTTGCTACCAAGTGAACAGTTCGTGGTAGAAATCGTAAGCGTATCACCCTGCTTTCCATCTATCAGATATGGCGCGTCAAAATAAGCCGTTGCACTGTTGCTTCCGCTGATAGCTAACAGCTTCAACGGACTTACTGAATAACCGCCCCTATTATGAGCGATGGTGACATTGCCTGTTACGGCATTAGTAAACGCAACGCCAATACTGTAAATAGCGTATTTCGTATTGGTTTCAACTGTAACTGACAGGTCGTTTGTCGCAGTGGTCGTGTGCGTTATGGATTTCATCTGCTGGCCGTAAGCAACTAACATAAACCCTATCCCAAGTATCATTGCCGAAACAAGCACTCTTGTTTTATTCATTACGCATATCTCCTTTCATTATTGTTTTTTTGACATAAATTTGATATAATGTCAAGCCAATTTTTCTAAAACTATTATTTCTCTTTCGCTTTCCCCCTTTCGGCTTCTCGTAATTCATTGACAATTAATCGTTTAGCGTATGTTGTTGATTTGGAGAACACTTTTCTTACAGCGTCAATTTCGCGCTCGCTGGGCTTGTTAAAATTATAGTGTCTGTTCTTCAGTAATTGCCACGCATGCGTTCCGCGCAACTCTTGAAATCTGTCATAGACTTCAGGCGTCATTCGCTTGTCATTTTCACGAGGATATAGTTTGTAGACGTTGCGTGGATTGATTGGCCACCATATATTTGCACGTTCGGTCTGCACCCTGTTCCAATTCCATATCATGCGGTCAATGTTGTTAATTGTTATGGCGCGTTGTGCTCTGAACGGAACCATTAGCCGCCACAGAATGTCTGATGTGGGTATTCCGAGCATACCCATATCTGTGTCCTTGCTCGCTGGCTTGCCCCAATAGTCGCGGCGTGGAGGAGGCTGTAATCCCGAAACGGGCAGAGTCATTGCGCCTGTCTTGCCCAATATCTCCTTTGTCTTCTCCCATCCCTTCTGTTGCGTCCTGTAATCGCGCACATATGGATCAGTTGCTCTAAGACTCTGCCTTACGATGTTCGGCATCCACGAGCTTGCAAAGTTCTGTGCTATTCCTACCGCTCTGCTGTCATCTTCAATGGCTCTAATAACATCGCCTATGGATTGAAGGAATGTCTTATCCCTTACATTGGATTTGAGCGACTGCCATAGATCATCAGCAATGCCCTGTGTGTTGCCTTCTTTCGCATGTCGCCAAGCATTGAGCATATCAACGGTAGTAGTCAGCACCGTTGCAAGTGGCTCTACTCTTGAATAACTGAACCAGCGTTCACCTATTCGTATTGATTGTGGAGGTAAATTGGTATATTGGAAGCGACGCTTTGCTGGCAAGGCGGACACCGTTCCCGTCAGCTTGGGCGGGTCATCGCCATCACCTGCCGTAAGACCATACAGGCTCCACATCACCGCACCAGCCAGTATCTGTTCGGTTGTATCACGAAGCAGCATAGCCCCGCCACCCTCTTTCTTATACTCGCCTGTAGCGAGTCCTTTGAACGCTATGTTCAGCAAGCCGAGCGGCGACTTGCGCATACCTGTTGATATGATATTAGACGGTGTGGTTACAAATGGGAGCAAAAACTTGAATATCCAGCCGGTAAGCCCTTTGCTTCGCCTACTGGCAAGCGCTATTTTGCCAAGTTCCATAGGCTCGTTCTGCCATGTAAGGCGCAACGACTCATTGATTGCCCGTTGATTTGCTTCGCTATTAGGATTATCCATTGAGTATCTGATAAACTCATCGCGATCGTTGCCTGTAAGCCCCTGCTTATTAGCCTCTCTGACAGCATAATCAGCTCTTGTCGCCGTCTGAATAATGGTCTTGAACCATTCATCCATAGACAACATACCGCGTTGTGCCGATCGGACAAACCGCCCGCCCTTGCCGCCTATCGCCACGCCCTTTTCCTCAATTCTTAATCCGCGTGTGGAAGGTTGTTCCGTTGACCATGCCTTGACAAGGTTCATGTTCGCCTGCACCATTGAAGGCAGTATATGTTTATACATGGTAACAAGCGACTCAAGCGTTGGCGCGTCCTTCTTATTCATAACCGTATTGAATAACGCCTCTGCCGGACGCTGCACAAAAAATTCCCAGTTCATCATTGCCGCATTGCCCATGACATTGACCACCTGCGTCAGTGGGCCTGATAATATGCTGTTGCGCCAGTATTCATAGACCTTATCCATCTTGCTCGCCCTGTGGCTCTGTATCAAGCGCAGCCATTCGGAAAACAGGTTGTCGTCCATGAGTTGCTCATCGGTAATTGTGGAAAGGTCAATGCCAAGACGTTGCATGGTCTTTATGCGCGGATTCATGGTCTTTGCGTCAACTTGCGCCCGCTCGAACCGTTCAGCATCGGTCAGGCGTTCCCATTCCCCTATCAGCGCGTCAGAAGGCGCAGCAAGCATTTCGTTCAGGGCGGCTCTGCGCTGTTCAGGCCCCTTAACAGGATCACGTCCAAACCGCATTATCCGTGCCGCCTTGCGCATGAATGCTATGTTATTACCCATTGCTACGGTAAGCATAGCCTTACGATTTATGTCGTCTGATAATGCCCTGTCAGTTGCATCTTTAGAACTGAAAACCTTTTGGGCAAGAAAGGAGCTTATCTCATCTACCTGTAAAGTTCCGCCTGCTATCTGCTTGAACACATTTTCCAGACCGTTCTCGTATATTATTTTTCTGGCTTCTTCTTTAGGAAGTTCCTTCACGTCACGCTCTTTAGCCATCTTAGCGATGCGCTGTCGAGCTGATTCGGTGTTGCCAGCCTTCATTATACGCTCATTGGAAGCCGTTTCCATCTCTTCCATAGTCTGTCGTTTGTAAAGTTTTGCTTCTATCTTCTCATATTTTGCCCATTCCTTGCGGACGGGTTCTGATATTGAGCGAATGGCACGAGGGGTTCTTGCCTGCTTGCTGAACTCGACCTCGCCCTGTTGCGCCATTTTGTTAGCCGCATCGAGATTGGCGTTTTCTTCTTTGGTTGTGGCGTATTTGCGCGTCTGCTCGAAAGCGGTGGGTTTTGGAACTGGCTTCTGTGCCGCTTCCAGCTTTGCCTCTGCCCGCTTGATTGCTGCTTGCTTCTGCTTCTTGTTCTTGAAGGCTGTTGCGTCCATGCCGAGTTCTTTGAGCCTATTGTTCAGCATGGCAGGAGTGGTTACAGCCCGTTTTGCTTCGGGCTGTAGCTTGATGGATTTCAGGTCTTGGCGTTCGGCTGTTATCTCCTCGCCCGTTTTGTTATTCTTTATGACATAGAATTGCTCGCCAAGTTCCTTTTCGTCTGCTGTTGGCTCAAGTATCTCGGTGATAGTGAATGGCTGCGGATTAGAGCCGAGCCTTACTGAGCTTCCTGCTGCGAATTTCATTTCCTGAAGATCAACCCCCTCCCGAACTACTGGGGTTACAACTGGTCTTTCGACCTTAGTTGCAGGAGGTGTTGTAGTGGGAGGGGGAGGTTGTTCTTCTGTGATTGTCACCCCCTCACCAGCTACCATAGGAGTAATTGGCCTTGCGGCCTCGGTGGGCTCTTGTGGTGGTGTAGTGGGAGGGGGCGCAAATTCTTCTGCTTCTGGCTCGGCAACAACTTCCTGTTCCCAACGCTGTTGCCATGCCGTTATCAACTTGTTTTTCAATGCTTTTGTGGATGTAGGAATTTTGATTTCTACAGCTTTTGCCATTCCTATAAGCTCTTTGCGGTCGGTTGTTTCATTTACTGCTCTCGCTATATTGGCGAACGCCTGCTCTCTGTTTCCTGCTTCTGGCGGTTGCATACCGAACAAACGCCTTTGCGGTAATGCCAAGCGTTCAGGAGCTGCCTGAGCAGTTTCAGCCGTAGTAGGAAACGCAAGGCCAATATCTAGTCCTTCTTCTCCACTCATGTTCTGCTTGGCTATTCTTGCCAATGCCTTCGTTTGACCTATTCCAAAGCCTTGCTTCTTAGCCTGTGCGCTTTGTGTCCATTGATAGAACACGTCAGATGCCGCCGTAAATGCCGCATCCATTTGGTCTTTGCTCTGGAACATTCCGCTTACCTCGTGCGAAATTCCTGTTCCTTTATATTTATTGTCGAACAGTTTGCGGAATTTGCCTATTATCCTCGATATTTTCGCATACATTTTCTGAAGCAATGACGGTGATTGATCGCCAACACGTTGCCAGAACTCCTTTGTCGTCATGGCTTGCCCGATAATATCGCCGCGCGCTTCTGCCCAGACTTTATCTACCGTCGTATTGTTTTCAGTTGCCCTCGCCTCAAGCATAGCCGGATCAACGGCGTTTCGCATGATTTGATCTGCGGCTTCCATGATGTTGTCTGCGGACTCAAACTCCTGTCCATCAAACGCATGATTAAGTTCGTGTCCAATAGCCGCAAGCATTGGCTGTTGTGATCGATCATCAACAAAAATTGTATCGCCCGCAGCTATCGTTGCTCCGTTGACTGGAGAGTTGCGTGTAATGATGATGTTCTTGCCTGTCATGCCAGCAAGTAATTCAGAGAATTCTACTTCCCTATCCCATCGTTCTGACAATTCAATATCGTCTATTATCGCCTTTTCCTCGTCCGTCAATCGCTCACTTTTCCGCATCTCGCTTTTAAGCTCTTCGATTTTCGACTGAGCCTGTGCCATCTCGACTGGATCATAAGCCCTTCCGGTCATAGTAGATGTTTCAGAGTCAGGCTCCGATATTGTATCAGCTATAGGGGCGACAGGAACGCCACCACTTAATCTTGCGCCTGCCTTCTTGATAACGTCACGGATGTTTTTGCCAGCCGCCGCAACCTTGCCTTCGGGATTTATCATTTCATAGCCGTCCCTGCCTTCGACAAGCTGATAGTTTTCCGGTATGCCAGCCGCTTTTATTGCCTTTGATCTCTGAACAGCATTGTGACTGACAGCTACCTGGCCGGGCGCGATAAGTATAGCTGATGGTCCTATTGACTGCACGAAAGCCGATGCCGCACGTTGCATAACATCGGCTATCGGAACTTTGGCAAGAACCTTACCGCCCTTTGACGCTTGAATATCTTTGGCTATATTTCCAGCAAATTCCTGTATCGCCTGTTGTAAAAACTCTTCCGAAGATTCTAAGACAACGCCCTTCCCATATTCTTTAGCTAAACTCATAGCTGTGCGTCGTATGGAAGATGATATTACGGGATTATTCCTGAACATCGCAGGTAGACCCGGAATCAAATTGAATACATACTCAGCTGCCGCATACATCACGCCAGCTACTCTTGCAGTCTGTTTGGCGATATCAGGACTTACACCATCGTCTACCATTGTAAGAAACATCTCGCCTGTTCCCTGCTTATACCATTGATGAGCCGAGCCAGCCGTTAATCCCCATTTGATGCCCATAGGAACTGTTACGGCCTCTTCAGGAATAGGCAATAAAGATCCAACTGCAAGTGCCGTTCCTGCGCCTGCAATCGCACCAGGAATACCTTTGGCATAAGCCTTCGCCATGCCCGGCGCGGATTCTGCTGCTCCGAAGGCCGCACGCTCCAGCCAGAACCTACCTTGCGGTTGATAGGCCTGTTCTCTATTGAATTTCCTGAATTCCTGTAATGATTTCTGTAATCCGATATAACCAGGCGATGTCGCAACATCATAGCCAGCTTGGTCTATTGCCCACTTACGGCTTCCGCTCTTCCACTTGCCTGCCATATTCTCAAAGAACGATGACTCATCTCTTTTGTCTGGCATATATGGCTGGACTGGTTCAGGCTCAGGTGGGGCAATTTCCTGTTGCGGCTGTTGCATTGGCGCAGGAGCCGCAAGGCCGCCAACCTTCTTTCGCGCTTCTTCCTTGAAACGCTGAGAGGCCAGCGATGGCGTGGGCTGTTGCGCTTGAGTTTCCTGAAGGTATCTATCAATAGCGGAACCGGATTCCTGAACAGGCTTATGCAATGTAGACGCTTGGCTTACCTCGGAAAGATACCGATTGACTGCACTTTCTCCAGTTTCGGGTTCTGGCATTACGGCAATGCCTGGACGCTGAGAACTGTCAAGCTGATTCAGGAATTGATCAATGGCGGTCATCTTTTATGCCGTTGCTTTTTTGCTCCGCGCCGATGGTAATGTCAGATGCGGATATTTCTTTTTCAACTCTGAGTATGCCCTCTGTTGATTTGGTGTCATTCTACCTACATCATATCCAGCAGATTCGTAAGCAGGAACAAGTTCAGACCAAGCAGCAGATTCGGAAGGTGTCATTCCGCTTTCCGCTTCGCCTGCTGGTGCTTCTTCTTTGCCCGCATATAACTGGCTATACTGATTTGTCAAAGCATCAAGTTGATCTTGTGCCGATTTGATTGTTTCATCAGCAGCACCTTGAGCTTTTAAGTTGGGGATTGATTTCGTTAGCTCGTTTATCTGATCTGTCAACTGCTTGCCTTGCGTCTCTTGCTGAAATTGGCCTTGCGTCGCTTCAATGCCAGCCATCTTCTCGGTATGCCTTGTTTGCATACGTTCACGCGCCGTTTTGTCAAGCTCTTGCTGACGTTCAAATTTGCTTCGCGCCTCATGGGTCATGCCGAATCCGGCGGCCTTCTCAGCACCTCGTCTTGCCGCTACGCCTTGTCCAAATTCGCCCCATGTCTGAGCGGCTGGTGTTGCCTTATAGATGCCTCCACGCTGACTTGTTATAGGCGCACCACCGATTGCAGCAGCACCAGCGACAGAAGTAGATTGAGCATTTGCCCATTGCTGAGTTGCGGGATTAAACACTCTGCCTTGCGCCGGAGCTTGCTCACGAGGAAGGATTCTTGCCCGCGCTTCTCTCTCTTTGAGCGCCATATCAGCATTATGCACATCCATTACCTTTCCTGTTTGTGGAATGTAAATGCTTTGTGATGGCATAACCTCTGGCGGTGGTTGAGGATATCCCATTCTTTGCAACTTATCCGCAGTAACTTCTGGAGATTCAGGACTTCTTGCCGCTTCATTTCTTCGCAGTATGTCCGCGCCTGGTGCCGCTGGGGCTTGCTCTAACGGCATAACTTGCGGTTGCCGAGGAGCTACTTGAGTCGGAGGTTGCTGAGGAGCGACCTGTGCCGGAGGTGGTTGACCCAGAGCTTCTTGTCTTGCTTGAACGAAGGGATCAACCAATCCTTCCTGCAATACGCGCGGAGCTTCTCTCACCGCAGCTTGGGTTAAGCCAACACCATATCCTATCTTTTTAGGAAGGTTCTTTGCTTCTTGCAACGCCTCTTGCCCCCACATCTTGTAAAACTTTGGATCTTTCCATATTGAATACTTTGCCATGATATTTTTCCTTTCTATTATTCTATTACCAGTATTTATTTGTCGTGTAAAGGAATTTCCACTCTGCAAGCGAAATAATATGTCCGAAGTCCGGTGGACTCTCCGTATCGAAACGAAATCCCTCCATAGCCGTATTGCTTATTGTCGGAACATACGGCACGGCAGTTGGCGGGTTGGTTATGTAAGCGCCTACGTTAGCCGCATTGGTCGCCAGCCAGTTCCAAGTGTTCGTGGCAAGTGCTGACCAATAGGTTTCGTAAAGTGTCAAGTCATAATCCTCAAAGAAATTCGTCTCCGTGCCACTGGTAGGTATGCGCGGATATGCGGCGAAAGTCACCTGATGCTGAATGTCCGTTGACGGATAAGAGGCATACAGCCCCTCGGTCTTGTGAAGTTCGTATGAGATGGAAGTGTTCGTTGCCCAGTCGTAGGTGTTGGTGTAAGTCTCCACCACCCGCGCCGTGCCGGTCACATCGCCAAATGAAGTGCTGTATAAACCGTCATAGACGACGTTTGAATGATTACGAGATGAATAGCGATATGGGTCATAATCAGGGGAATCCCCATCAGCTTTCCATGATGGAACCCAATTAATCCCATCTTTCACATAGGCGATAAACCATCTGAAATGATTTGTGTCGTCATTATACTGCAAAAACCAAGCATTAGCGTCGCCACCATGACCGATGCTTCTCCGCACCCACACGTTCGTTGTGTTGAAAAATGAATAGTCCCAATCGTTCGTTGATAGCTGGATATACAGGCCTTTCGGCTCAATGGGATTATTGGTATAAGCGTAAATCCACGTGGACGTCGTGCCGGTCGTGATGAAGTCAACGGCTTCCCATGTGCCGATCGGGTCGGCATTCGTGTTCAGGAAGTAATAGTTGGTCGTCGCGGAATAGCAACGCCAGTCGCCTGACACGGAGCCGATTGTCCAGTCCACATATTCCCAGACGCTACTGCCCTGATTGGTGTAGATGCCAGTCGGGGCAAGATCAAGGGAGTTCGTGGTAATATCCGCCCAGCAAGAAGTTGCGCCGGTCGTAACAAAATTAACAGCTTCCCATGTTCCGGTCGGAGCGTCGTTGTTGTTCAAAAAATAATACTCTGTCGTTTCAGAATAGCACCGCCAGTTACCTGACACCAGGCCAATAAGCCAATCTGTATTGCGCCATACACCGCCATAAAGATAGGTATAAATACCAGATGGCGCAGGATTGAGAGAATTAGTGATGGCCTCCATCCAACAGGAAGTCGCACCTGTCGTAATGAAGTCAACAGCTTGCCAGGCACCAATCGGAGCAGCATTGCTATTTAGGAAATAGTAATTTGTCGTTTCAGAATAGCACCGCCAACTACCTGATGTCAAACCAATAAGCCAGTCCGTGCTACCCCACACATTACTGCTAAGATTAGTATAAACACCTGTAGGATTAAAAGAAAGAATGCCAAAAGGGCCTCTCGCAAGAGTATAAGCATAACCAGCAGATATCTCAACTCTATCATTTAACACCACCGTTGGCACGTCGCATTCACCAGAAGTATTCTGGCCCCATGCAATAACCTCTCCGTCCTTAAGCGCAAGAACATGATACCAACCTCCAGCTATTGCCGATACACCGTTTGATGCCGCAGAAGGAACGTTGAGTTGACCATAAGTATTGTTACCCCATGCAAGAACTCCTCCATCTTTCAACGCAAGAGAAAATACCTGGCCACCGGATATCGCTGACACACCATTAGACGCTGCCGAAGGAACGTTGCATGCGCCATACAAAGTCTCACCCCACGCAAGAACCTCTCCGTCTTTAATTGCAAGAGAATGTCTGTATCCACCAGCTATTACTGACACGCCGTTAGATGCTGCCGCTGGAACATCGCATTGACCACGGTCATTCCTTCCCCATGCAATAACTTCTCCGTCCTTAAGCGCAAGAACATACTCTCCCTTCGTCCATATTGCCGATACACCGTTTGATGCCGCAGAAGGAACGTTGAGTTGACCATGACTATTCTGCCCCCACGCAATAACACACCCGTCCTTCAATGCAATAGAATGGAAGGGGCCTCCAGATATTGCGGCTACGCCATTTGATGCCGCAGACGGAACATTGCATTGCCCTTCTGTATTCCTTCCCCATGCAATAACCTCTCCGTCCTTCAACGCAAGAACATGATATAAACCTGCGGACATTGCCGATACACCGTTTGATGTAGCGGCTGGAACATTTAATTGACCATAAGTATTGTTACCACCGGCAATAATTTCCATCGAATAATTCGTCTCGTTCCAGAAATAGATGTTGGTGGTTATATAATAGTTCGTCTCGTTCCAGAAATAAAGATTCGTGATTATGAGATAATTCGTCTCATTCCAAAAATCAATATTCGTATCTGA
>Ga0307928_10003947_pt1 | contig 11303 bp, 11 predicted proteins | sample AceLakmetagen232_FD_201815 | JGI IMG/M metagenome (GOLD analysis project Ga0307928, IMG submission 201815) | Saline water microbial communities from Ace Lake, Antarctica - #232 | ecosystem: Environmental > Aquatic > Non-marine Saline and Alkaline > Saline | place: Antarctica: Ace Lake...
TCTAGAATAACTGCCTTGAAACTTTGTACATCTTCAAGGGTTATATTTTCCTTACCAATTAGTATGGCTTTCGGAAATGATATATTCAGTTGTAATTTAGTTGATATATCCCATAACATATTCATTGATGTTATATAAGGTTGCTTATCAATATCTATATCTATATCGTATTTTAACATATTCTTTGTTTATTTTAGTAGTTCTTCAATTATATTCTTGTTTTTCTATCTTAGTCATCTTTTCCATATTTATTTAAACCTATATTATTATATTTTTGAAGATATAGAAATATACCTTTTGCTAATACATCACTATTAATATGTTTATAGAATGAAGAAGATCCCTTTCTTAAATGGGTTATTCCTTCTAATATATCGACTAATTGATTCATATTAATATTATATTTTTGGCATAGATCCGTCCACTGAGTAAACACTTTTAAATCTATTTTATTAAATTCAAATAGTTTAATTTTAGTAAGTTCTACTGTTTTAAGTTGTGTAGACTTAGTTCTATTTTCTTTCTCTTTGGCTCTTATTCTCTTATATGAAAGAGTACTCATTTTTAATTCTTCAATATATCTATCAATATTTAGATTATATTCTTCATCATTTTCAATTGGGCTTCGTTTGTAATTTTCAATTGCAAATTCTCTTAGTTTTAATTCTTTACTCTCTAATTCTTTCTTTAAATTGTTATATTCAAGTACCTCTTCTTTGAGTTTTCTGGTTCTTAATTCTAACTCTTCTTTTTCTGGTTTTAGTAAGTATATTTTATCTTTATTATCCATTATAATGCTTTTTTTATTTTAATATTTAGTTTTCTCATATAATAACTTATACTGGAATAAGTTAAATTAAAATCAGATGCTAATTGTCTCTTTGTATAACATAGATCTAATTTCTCTTTAAACTCATCAGATTCTATAATTTCAGTTATTGTTTTGTTTAAATTCATATGGCTTTGTTTTTAAATAGAGTACTGAGGCTAAATCGGTATGAAAAAAACCACTGGAGAAGAAGCCAGCTAAACCTCAGCACTCTTAAAAAAGAATATAATTAAAAGATAAACAAAAAATGTTTACTGGCTTCTTAACATCCTTTATATAATATACGCTAGCTAATAAAAAAATAACTATTTAAAGTAGTTAAATTAACCATCTCTTTAAGTATATATGATTCACCTACTTAAAAATGAAGAGTACTAAATACCTTATTTCAATTATTTATACTTAATAACTATAATACTGTTTAGAGCAAGAAAGAGACACATGAAATGTGTCTCTTTACTTAGTTTGATATTTAATACTTTATTTCTTTTTTATATCATCTTCATAACCCACAATAACCGAGGCTTCAAAGAATAACTGTCCGTGTATTTTCCCATTCATTAAATAATAATATTGAGTGGTTAAAACTATTTATTGAATATATTATTCTTTCTCTAAAAGGATATATCCATATATGTTGCTGATTGTTAAAAGGATTTGTTTTATGGTACTTTATTATTGATCATCACTGTGTTAATTATCGCAATGGTTCGGGAGGAGCACTTCACACAATACTTAACAATACCTCCACGTATAAAAATGGTCTTACACGCACAACATAAATAACGATTGTATTTTTTCATAACTATAATCATTAAGTGTTAAAAGATGATCTATATCACCTTTTCTTATAATTCTGTAGTTATCACATCTTCATAACCATCCATATCAGTAATATCAAGATCACCTAAATCATCATCATCCACATCACCCAAATCAAGATCACCTAAATCTTTATTACTCTCTTTCTTTTTAGATCCATATACATATAGATCATCAATACCATATTTATGAATTCTCTCATTCAAAACTCTATAAAAATCTAATGTTAGGTCTTCATACACCAACCTTTTAATATCTGGGTTTATCTTATCAACTAGGATAAAATCATCTCCAGGGTTTATAACTACTCCCAATAAATATTTCATAATTGTTTATTTTATTATATGGAAATATTTCCACTCCACAATATACATAATAAAAATAGATTATACAAATATAATAACGTATAATGTTTTTATAAAATAATAATATTGTTATTTAAACTTTTTTACATATTTTACTATACTTGATATGTCATTTATTTTTACCCTTATCAGTTTTAAACCAACCTTTTATTATATTATACATTTTCATTAATAAAGTCAGAGGAAGTTTATTGTTGGTCTTCCTCCTGTGTTAATAAAGTCCTTCAGTTGCTAACATAGATGTATCCTATATTAGAAGAAAATATTTTTCCAACTAACAGCCTTAATTAAGGTCTTCACTAAATTACCATTCTTAATACTGCAATAGTATTTTTTATCATTCTCAAATAATATCATATTGTTTATTTTTTAGTTAAAAGAGGAGGACTATTATCCTCCTCCTCATTATTATATCTATTTCCGAACGTTCTTAAGTCCAACTCCATCTTCCCGAGTAAAATCCTGTTTAACTCGACTCATTAACATAAGAACTTTTCTTACTTGTTTCTTATTAATAACCTTCTTCATTTTTAACATATCTTTTATTTATAATTTTATAATTTATATATCTTCTATACTAAATAGTTTTGATAACTTAGTGTCGGATCTTAAAGGAGACTCGTCAACTAATGGACGAGTCTCCTTTTTGCGTTTTTCTTCAGCAATACGATCAAGTTCTCTTTGTTTATAACTTAGTATCTACTGAGTTTTTATGGATATCAGGTTCGGCAATTAATTGCCCCTTGGCAACTCTTTCGTTTTCAATGCGTTCTGGTTCGTCAATTAGTTGACGAGTGATAACTCTTTCGTTTTCAATGCGTTGTGAAGGGGCAATTAATTGCCCCTTGGCAACTCTTTCGTTTTCAATGTGTTGTAATTCTATACGTTTTAGCTAATTTAGAACTACTTTCATTTTGTTCTTTTTCTGAAGGAAATATTAATATAATATGTGCTTGAAGCAAGTAAAAACTGTTGAGAAATGAGGGCTAACTAGTTGACCTTCAGTATAAAAAAAACCAACAGTTTTGTAAAGAGAGAGAGAAATAACGGCATGAAATGCTGTTATTCTCTGTGGTTTATAATTTTTAACAAATGTTTATAGAATATTCTATATTATGTTTCATATAATACTCAACAAACCCAGTTATTTCTTCTTCTATATTGGTTATGCCATCTTCAATAATATCTTCATATATCCAACTCGAAGCACCTGCTCCATTTTTTATAAGATATAACTCTGTATGTGGTTCTATCACATAAGCCACATCTAAAATATTTAGGGTTATATATTCTTCACGTAAATCCATAACTATTATTATTTATTTATTATATGATCCTTTTAAAAAAAGTTTTATTTTAGTTATATCTTTATTAACCAAACCTTTACGAGTGGAAAGATCTGAACTTTTTTCAATTAAACATCATTTTCGGGGGATAAACTTTGCTCATCTTTATTAATGAAAGAAACTATATTACATATACTAGTTTTAATGGTTAATCCCAAATCAGCCTACTTTACTTGCTCTTTATACCAAATATATGGGTTTACTACAGTATATATAGTAAACCCCCAAAAACCCGATAAAGAGCAAGTAAAGTAGGCTGATTTGGATCGTTGATATATTGTCTATTTGTGTTAAACATATTAGCTAATTTACTACTAGCTTTATTTTGGTCTTTTTCTGAAGGGGCAATTAATTGCCCCTTCTCAACTCTTTCGTTTTCAATGCGTTCTGGTTCGTCCATTAATGGACGAGTGGCAACTCTTTCGTTTTCAATGTGTTGTAATTCATAACATAGTTAAACAATTGATAACAACAATATTACACTATATGTGCTTGAAGCAAGTAATACTGTTTATAAATGAGTGCTAACTGTTTGAATGAATGGGTACTAAAAATAAACTATAATATTAAATATATTATTTGAATGGCTTAGAGTGGCTAGAAATGGGGTTGGTGTGTATTCTATGGCTCAAAGAAATACCCAACGCATTCATGCGTTGGGCTTCTTTCTTGTTTTTATTATTATTTATAAAGTATTGAGTTTTAATATGTTGTTTATAGAAAGATCTGTATAATTTCTAATATTGTGGTTTTACATTTAGATAAACTGGTTTTGTTTTTGCATATTTCATATCCCGTAAGTAATGCTCTTCGATATATTGTTTTTTGGTTTTTATACCGAAAGTACTCATATATTCTGGAAACAACCGTTTTAGATCATTTTTTGTTAATGGCCATCTACCTGACTCATTAATTTCTTTATATGCAACATCATCCACATTAGGGCTCATATAAACCCTATCCATAATTACATATCTTTGAACTATTAAACTCTGTTTTTTCATAATGTTTTTATATTATATATTTATTATATCAGTTTTAAAATAAAAGTTTAAACCGTTGGCTAATATTGTTTATTATTATTTAGGGTGCTTTTTTCACCTCCCGTCATCTACTATAATGTATATAACACTATAGCAAATGGAGGGAGGTGAAAAAAGCACCCTAAGTTCTACTCAATAATTAAATACCTTTTACCACGTACGGTCTTCGATTTAAACTTCAATAACTCACCTTGATAATTTAAACTATTGGCTAAACATAAAACCTTTATTTCTTTTTTAGTATAATTATGATCCACTACCCAACAAAATTCAACAACATTCCACGGAAGTATTTTTGATCCATCTATATAATAACCTAGTTTAGTACCTTTATTCTTCCACACAGAAGTATTCAAATAAAACAGGATATCCTTTTTAATATTATATGGTGTATCAATATTCAATATATCTCTATCTTCTAAGAGTGTATTGATTATATTAGTTATGAATATATTTAACTCATCATATGTAATATTAACTCTACCCTTATTAATGTTTAATTCCTTTATAAATATATCATATTCTATGTTAATTTTAACCGTTCTAAGGGCATTGAAATAATTCTGGTATTCTGCATCAATAACAAATTTACGGCACGCCTTAACGCACGCCTTAACGCACGTATCATCAGCTAAAACCAATGCATTAACCAGATCGGCAAGCTTATATTCATCCTGTTTTGCCAATATAAAATCCTCTTCCTTAAATCGTTTTAAATCTACACTTTTTAATTCAGTTGGGTTTATAATGTTTTCAAAAGTGTTATCATTAATATATCTATTATCGTAAATATACTCAATACCACATCTATCAAAATAGTTCTTAAATACATTATCCATATATTGTGAAACCTCTCTTTTATACTCAAGGCTATATCCAACACCCTTCATGTTACCTCTAACAAAGTTATCTCCTGTTTTCCTTTTATTATTCTTCTCAATCCTAAAATAGATCATTCGTTGCTTCGTAATAACTGCATTAGATCTGTTATCTCTATTTAGTATTTGCGTAAGATCTTCTTTACTCATCATACTGTCTCCATATGTTGCATTGATAAAAACTTCGTCTAAATTCTCCTCAATACCAATACCAACCTCAATTACTTTAGTTGTTAAATAAGTACAAATCGGTTTAAGGTTCTCATCATTTTGATCAATTCTATATTGTTTTAGAAAGCTCTCGTTTTTCTCAGATATTAATAATTTACATAAAAACCCCTTACTTTTGTAATGCTCATAAAAATATTGAAGCCCTTTTTCCACATTATTAAAATAAACTAAATTATTCTTATTAACATCAAGGTTGTCCACTACATATTTTTTGAATGGTTCTACAAAAAACTTAATACTAGAAGTTTCCACTGTGTTAAAGCGAAAACGTTTTTCTCTATAGCCTTCAAATTCAGTAATTGGTGTTGCTGTCATAAGAATAAATTTATTCATTTTATCCTTAATCTCGTGATATAATGCACTCATTACTGGTCTATAATTTTCGGTTATGATAGTGTGAACTTCATCCACAACTATAACACCATTTGTGAAGTTTTGTCTTTTAATATATGCATCATATGTACCAACATAAATTTTACTATTATCTATCATACAAGTGGATGTATATAATTCTAGTTTATACTTATTAATAAACTCAGACCGTAATAATACGGTCGGTACAATAATTATTTTTACTTCTTTATCAGATAACTTTCTCAATCTATCTATGATGAAATAACTTTTTCCTGATTTTGTATCTGCAATAATATAATCGAAATTAACTGGTTTATAATCAGTATCTGCAATATGATCACCCTTTTTGAGCATTGTTGTATTGTCTACAATTACATCGTTTTTTTTACAACCAGCAATTATTGTGCTAACTGCATTTGTATTTAATTCAGTAGAATATGTTTTTTGATAAACCTTATCCTTTTTTATAGTATTTATACAATCATTATACATCGAGTAAACCTTATTACTATAAGATGATGTTCCGCCATAACCTAAGAAAAATGCTAATACATTATCATTAGATATATTTTTGAATGAAACTGCTAAGGGCATTGAATATTTTAACTCATTGAAGAATGTTTTATTTGGTGTTGCCGCTATATGTTTATTGAACTCTGTTTTATTAAACCTCCTTGCAAATATTCTTGTGAGTGCAGCATTTTGTTCCTCATTGGTTAATAAATCATCCTCTGTTAATTCCTTATATTCTTGTGTAATTACTTCACCTCTCTTATTCCTATTAATAACTATACTTTTGTTAAGAATGGATTGCTTTTTATATTCTACAAATTTATTAAAACTAATGATCGGGTCTTTATCACCAACTATTGTGTTTTTGTTTAATTGTAAACCTTCTGATGAATTTAGGTATGTATAATACTCATTTATATGAGGTACTTTATTATTAATTTGTTTCTTAGTATCTTCATCAAATTTATATGGAACCGCCTCTATATTTTTATAGATATTATGTGGTGTAAAAAAACTAGGTTGTACACTATTTGCCATTGCTGTATCTACGTGAAAAACTCCACTTTGATTAGTTAAGTCTTTTGCTAATGATAAATAATAGTATTTGAATTCTTCGTGTGTTATTTGAGTTAATTCCTCCACTGCAAAATATACGTGTAATCCAGTGCCACTTGAAGAATGATTTATAAATAGTGTAGAAGGGTGTTTTTTATAGAACTCTATTATAGAGAGTTTCTCATCGCCATAAAAGTTATCAATATCAATAATAAAAAACGGGAGTGTATCAAATATGATAGAATTGCCATCTTTAGTTAACTTCTTTCTTCTAGGTTTATTTGCCTGGTTTAAATATATTGAACTACCAAGTTTATAACGTGAGTATAACTCACCATCTCCATTTTTCTTGGCTGTTAGTGCTTTTACTTTGTTTTGTTTAAAGTGTAAAACATCATCCCTCGATATTGTACCATCTGTTTTAGTTAATGGTAAGGAATGATCTATACCATATGATAAGTTTCCACCTGTTAAAACGGTGTATAGATTATCTAAATTTGTAAAGGATCTTGTTGTACTGGAATATGCCCCAATAGCTAGAGGAATTCTTAATTCTTTTGTTTTCATAATTGTTTAAGTTATTTATGTTATGTTATGTTTCTCGATCTTTATTTTAGAGAGCAGTCTGTAGACCTTTTGCAAAAGGTCTACAACTTAAACAATCGAGGACGACTGCTCTTTATATTTTATTAGACTCCACCTTTATCAAAAGGTTTAATCGTTATTATTAAATGTTTATACTATATAGACTCACCTTATTGTAAAATGGTTGCTTTAGTCTGTGCCACTTATACTATTATATGTTTTAAAAGCCGAAGAAAAATTTCTTCATATTTGTTTTATTAGCTACTTTCTTACCGATATAAAATAACGGAGTGTATCCATTCTGAATAAGGTTAATTAAATGATCTGTGTTTGTACTATCAATTAATTTATCCATTATATCACTATTACATATTTTATCCTGTATCTTTGTAGTCCATATAAATGGGTTATTACTATGTAAAAGCTCTCTTAGTTTACTTGTCTTATTTGGGTTAGGTGTTTTATCAAAGGTTAAATCTTCCACCTGTATTTTATAAATATTCATTTCTATATTTTTTTAATAAGTGCAATTAATTCGTTGTTTACTGAACTGGTTGTTCCCTTACCTCCATCTAATTCTTTAATAAGGACCATTAGTTTAACAACTTTTAATAATTCACTTGTTGTAATGGCATTCATTAATAAACCTGTTGCCTTATATCTAATAACGGCTAACAAAGCAGTATTTTCTATATCATTTGTATATTCCTTAAGATCTTTATATATGATCCCACGTTGTACCTTAGATCTAGATATAACCTCCTCAAAAGTTTCTCCTTCACTTACAGAGTCAAGAAGTTCTTCTATGTTTAATCGTTTTAATTTATGCTGTTTCTTCATTGTTATTACTTTATTATATTAGATATTGCCGTCATGGACGGCAATATCATCATTATTCTATTGCCTCTAGAATAACTGCCTTGAAACTTTGTACATCTTCAAGGGTTATATTTTCCTTACCAATTAGTATGGCTTTCGGAAATGATATATTCAGTTGTAATTTAGTTGATATATCCCATAACATATTCATTGATGTTATATAAGGTTGCTTATCAATATCTATATCTATATCGTATTTTAACATATTCTTTGTTTATTTTAGTAGTTCTTCAATTATATTCTTGTTTTTCTATCTTAGTCATCTTTTCCATATTTATTTAAACCTATATTATTATATTTTTGAAGATATAGAAATATACCTTTTGCTAATACATCACTATTAATATGTTTATAGAATGAAGAAGATCCCTTTCTTAAATGGGTTATTCCTTCTAATATATCGACTAATTGATTCATATTAATATTATATTTTTGGCATAGATCCGTCCACTGAGTAAACACTTTTAAATCTATTTTATTAAATTCAAATAGTTTAATTTTAGTAAGTTCTACTGTTTTAAGTTGTGTAGACTTAGTTCTATTTTCTTTCTCTTTGGCTCTTATTCTCTTATATGAAAGAGTACTCATTTTTAATTCTTCAATATATCTATCAATATTTAGATTATATTCTTCATCATTTTCAATTGGGCTTCGTTTGTAATTTTCAATTGCAAATTCTCTTAGTTTTAATTCTTTACTCTCTAATTCTTTCTTTAAATTGTTATATTCAAGTACCTCTTCTTTGAGTTTTCTGGTTCTTAATTCTAACTCTTCTTTTTCTGGTTTTAGTAAGTATATTTTATCTTTATTATCCATTATAATGCTTTTTTTATTTTAATATTTAGTTTTCTCATATAATAACTTATACTGGAATAAGTTAAATTAAAATCAGATGCTAATTGTCTCTTTGTATAACATAGATCTAATTTCTCTTTAAACTCATCAGATTCTATAATTTCAGTTATTGTTTTGTTTAAATTCATATGGCTTTGTTTTTAAATAGAGTACTGAGGCTAAATCGGTATGAAAAAAACCACTGGAGAAGAAGCCAGCTAAACCTCAGCACTCTTAAAAAAGAATATAATTAAAAGATAAACAAAAAATGTTTACTGGCTTCTTAACATCCTTTATATAATATACGCTAGCTAATAAAAAAATAACTATTTAAAGTAGTTAAATTAACCATCTCTTTAAGTATATATGATTCACCTACTTAAAAATGAAGAGTACTAAATACCTTATTTCAATTATTTATACTTAATAACTATAATACTGTTTAGAGCAAGAAAGAGACACATGAAATGTGTCTCTTTACTTAGTTTGATATTTAATACTTTATTTCTTTTTTATATCATCTTCATAACCCACAATAACCGAGGCTTCAAAGAATAACTGTCCGTGTATTTTCCCATTCATTAAATAATAATATTGAGTGGTTAAAACTATTTATTGAATATATTATTCTTTCTCTAAAAGGATATATCCATATATGTTGCTGATTGTTAAAAGGATTTGTTTTATGGTACTTTATTATTGATCATCACTGTGTTAATTATCGCAATGGTTCGGGAGGAGCACTTCACACAATACTTAACAATACCTCCACGTATAAAAATGGTCTTACACGCACAACATAAATAACGATTGTATTTTTTCATAACTATAATCATTAAGTGTTAAAAGATGATCTATATCACCTTTTCTTATAATTCTGTAGTTATCACATCTTCATAACCATCCATATCAGTAATATCAAGATCACCTAAATCATCATCATCCACATCACCCAAATCAAGATCACCTAAATCTTTATTACTCTCTTTCTTTTTAGATCCATATACATATAGATCATCAATACCATATTTATGAATTCTCTCATTCAAAACTCTATAAAAATCTAATGTTAGGTCTTCATACACCAACCTTTTAATATCTGGGTTTATCTTATCAACTAGGATAAAATCATCTCCAGGGTTTATAACTACTCCCAATAAATATTTCATAATTGTTTATTTTATTATATGGAAATATTTCCACTCCACAATATACATAATAAAAATAGATTATACAAATATAATAACGTATAATGTTTTTATAAAATAATAATATTGTTATTTAAACTTTTTTACATATTTTACTATACTTGATATGTCATTTATTTTTACCCTTATCAGTTTTAAACCAACCTTTTATTATATTATACATTTTCATTAATAAAGTCAGAGGAAGTTTATTGTTGGTCTTCCTCCTGTGTTAATAAAGTCCTTCAGTTGCTAACATAGATGTATCCTATATTAGAAGAAAATATTTTTCCAACTAACAGCCTTAATTAAGGTCTTCACTAAATTACCATTCTTAATACTGCAATAGTATTTTTTATCATTCTCAAATAATATCATATTGTTTATTTTTTAGTTAAAAGAGGAGGACTATTATCCTCCTCCTCATTATTATATCTATTTCCGAACGTTCTTAAGTCCAACTCCATCTTCCCGAGTAAAATCCTGTTTAACTCGACTCATTAACATAAGAACTTTTCTTACTTGTTTCTTATTAATAACCTTCTTCATTTTTAACATATCTTTTATTTATAATTTTATAATTTATATATCTTCTATACTAAATAGTTTTGATAACTTAGTGTCGGATCTTAAAGGAGACTCGTCAACTAATGGACGAGTCTCCTTTTTGCGTTTTTCTTCAGCAATACGATCAACTTCTCTTTGTTTATAACTTAGTATCTACTGAGTTTTTATGGATATCAGGTTCGTCCATTAATGGACGAGTCTCCTTTTTGCGTTTTTCACCAGACTTTACTTGCTCAAATGCTTCAGGGTTAGTTTCTTTTAACTTGTTCGCATCGTTGATATATTGTCTATTTGTGTTAAACATATTAGCTAATT
>Ga0307928_10003949_pt1 | contig 11298 bp, 4 predicted proteins | sample AceLakmetagen232_FD_201815 | JGI IMG/M metagenome (GOLD analysis project Ga0307928, IMG submission 201815) | Saline water microbial communities from Ace Lake, Antarctica - #232 | ecosystem: Environmental > Aquatic > Non-marine Saline and Alkaline > Saline | place: Antarctica: Ace Lake...
TAAGGCCTGGAAGAAATTTAATATGGATAACAAAAAGTTTACTTCTGGCGGTGCAAAATTAGCAAATCGTGTCCGTATGATAACTCATGGGCTTCGTGGATTTAGAATGGCTCTTTTAGGGATTATGTTTGCTGGTCAGAACTTAAATAAATCTATGATGGCTTTATTGAAACCAGCTATGCAGGCTAGGAATATAACCGAGCAATGGGGTGAATCTATGAAATCTTTATTCTTGCCGATCATAGAAGCAATTGAGCCCTTAATTAAATCAATTGGTAAATTCCTTAGTGACTTACCTGCGCCTGTTAAAATGGCTATAGGTGGGTTTGTAGTATTTGCTGCGGTAATTGGAAAAATTATGTTTTTGATTGGATCATTTGGGTTAGCTATTGGTTCTTTAATTATGTTACTTCCTAACCTTAATATAAATATGGGTCTAACAGCTAAAGTAACTGGGAAGGCTGCAAAAAAGACGGCTGAACTTGTTGTAGCAAATGTTGGTGCAGTTGCTGGTGAAATTGTTCAGGGAACTACATTAGCTACTCTTACAGGTGTAACTGCAGCTTATACAGTTGCGGTTGTAGCTGCAAAAATTGCAACAGAAGCACTTCAGGCATCAATGACTGGTGGTCTAAGTGTTTTGGATGATGTAGCTGTGATGCTTCCAAAAGCGGTTAAATATACAAACAATTTCGCAAAGGCAATGAAGGGTTCTGGATTACATGCTGCAGTTGTAGCAACAACTCCTCAAATTAAAAAGTTTACTTCTGCAATCATGTTTATGGATTTCATATTAAAGGGATCTAAAAAAGATGTAAGTAAAGAAGAGAAGGCATTCAAGGGTTCCGGGCTCTGGTCCGCACTTAAATATACAAATGTTGAAATGAAGGATACCATATCCAATGTTAAATATATGGACTTCTCTTTAATCCATTCAGAAAAGCGTGTGACATTATTTGGATTAACTTGGCAAACGGTCGCAGACACTCTTAGTGGTATTTGGGAATATCTTAAAGGTTCCTGGGCTGCATTCACAGAAGGATTTAAAGATATTGCTGTTTCAATTTCTGTGAAAGGAAAAGAAATATGGGATGGTATAATAGCTGCAGGGTCTAAAGTTTTAGATATAACCTGGAATTTTGCTGTTGGTAAAGGCAAAGAGATTTTCAATATATTCAAAACTGACTTTGAGGGACTAGCTAAGATATTTAATGTTACTGTAAAATGGTTGACTGGTAAAGGGGGTTTTTGGGATATCATTGATGCAATTAAAGAGGGCCTTTCTAAAAGTTTTAAAGTAAGAGTAGAATTTTTGACTGATCTCATACCAGACTGGCTTAAAAAGATTTTGGGAATTGGTGAAGATAGTAGTATTTCTCCACAGATGAATTCATCAATTTGGGATGGGAAAACAACCACTCAAACTCCAGGATTACTCCCACCACCTATATTGGATGCGATTACTGGTGATTCTTCTGGACAGGCATCATCTCCTGGGGGGGTTGCAGGCTCACAGTCAGTATCAATAGGTACTCAATATAATTATTTTATTAATGGAACTAGTACTGGCTCCCCTGGCGCAGTTACTGAACTTGCTCTAGAAAGTGAAAATGGTAGTAGAGGGGTTCCTGAATAATGACTACTTGGTATTTAGATATGGGCGCAATTTGGCTTACTGATGATTACACCTGGCCTATTATGAAAGATGTTAATGCATATGGAGCCGCAGGCTCAAGGACTTTGGCAGTAGATACAGGTAAGGGTGTATTTTATGGAAACTATGCTTCTGGAAATATTTGGTCTTTATTAACCTGGAATAATCAAGTAGTTGAAATTCTTTCTGTTGATGGAGATAATTTAATAATAAAGGAACCCCTTTTTTGTGATACAATCAAAGCCAGATATGCTTATACTGAACTGTTTTCAAATGATGTTTTGAAGCCACATCGTCTTGTAAAGATATATCCAACAGGTATTGTTGAATCATTTACCTCAACAATTAAATCAACACAAGAAGCGGCAGAGATTGAGGTGGGACGGCAAAATAAGAAGCAGAATTGGCCTACCTGTTATTTTGATATGCAAATTCAGGTTGGTCGTACAATGTCCCTTAAAGGATTCCTTATTTCAGATCGTAGGCGCTCTTCGTCGCAATATAAAGATGCATTATGGAACTTAATTAGGATGGGGTGGATTCATGTAATGGCTGGACATCTGGATGATTTTACAGAGCTTAATACTACACCCACCTCTAGCGCAAATTATGGTCCTATAGGATTTATTATGGAAAATTGTAAGGTTTCGCGTGATGCATCTAGAGCAATAGACTCAGGGTATACTCCTTCATCAGACTATACACGAGATAGGATTGCAGTTACACTTAAATTACAATTTGCCCCTCCAAAGGGTAGTATAGCATCAAGTAAAGAATTGGTGGAAGTTCAATGAATTGGCAAATGGATCTTGGTCCGATATGGATTGTGCAACAGTATAGAGACTCAGATTATAATCCTGCTGATGTAACTTCTACAACTAAAACTGTAGTCTCTGGAGGAACTGCTGGTTCAAGCCAAATAGAAATTAGTGGGGCAGATGCAATTTTTGGAAACTATGCTTCTGATCTTGCTTGGTCTATGGTAACTAATAATGATGAAGTTCTTTATGTAGAATCTGTGTCTGGAGATACAATTAATTTAAAGAAGAAATTATTGCGAGATGCAACTACTGTTGTCTATCGTTCTATAGTGATTTGGGATGTTGATAGGACAGCAAAGATTTATGGTTCATTTTTAGATGAAGATTTTAAAGCAGATATAACTCCAGATTCAACTGGGCTTGGTCCAGATAAAATAGGGAGACACATTCTTAATTGGCAATGGACTGCTTTGTTAGGATTAAAAACTGAGGCTGTTATTCCCATTAAAGTCCCTAACTCAGATTATTGGTATGGTGGAGGCATTGAAATAAATGGGACTACTTTAACTCAAGGTGTAGATTTTGATATTAGTGATAAACTTCCGGGAGCTGCACGAGATGAGATTGTTTCAGCAATTAACGGTGGTATCCCTGATGTTACAGCATATAGTGAAGGGTCATATAATATTGGTATATCTGGTAGAATAAGGCATTTGACTTGTGATTTACACTGGAAAATTTGCTCTACATGCGTACAAAATCCGATTTATATTTATGATACTGATGGGTGCCCTCCTGTATTCAATTCAAAAAATCTGAAAGTAAATAAGACTATGACTCTTCGCGGACACTTAGTAACAGACAATCGCCGTAGAGCCAGGACATATAGAAATACTCTTTGGAATTTAACTAGATGTGGTTGGGTTGATGTTTATGTTGGTAACACTAGGTATCAATGGTATATTGTTAGGAAAGTTGATATTTCAGTAGATTTTAATTCACAAGTTGATTCCCCACAATCTTTACCACATAAAATTATTGTATATAATTTTGTAAGTGGTTTAAGTATTCCAGATTATATAAAAGTAAATGGTACCACCCTCACTGCAGGGGTAGATTTTAATGCTGTAGTTAGTAATGCGGTTACTGCAACTAACATGGCCGCAGCTATTACCTCAAACATATCTGGAGTAACAGCTTCATCCCCATCAGGAAGTAATGAAGTAATATTAGCTGGTACTGTAACACAACTTTCAACTCCACAAGGGGTAACAGAGCTCTATGATTGGTGTACTATTGTTGGCGGTGGAGATAGATCTTATAAATATGATGTAACTATAGAACTTGAATTCGCACCACCAGCAGATCATAAAGTTTATTGGGAGACAGAATAGAATGGGTAAGACTCAAACAATTGGATGGTCAGGAACAATTCTTATTTTATTAGTCGTTGCAGGCGCAAGCCTTTTAACAAATGATTACAGGCAGTTGCTAGATGATAACCCCGGCGCTACCTATATCATGCTTAACTATGAAGCAAATGAGAAAGTTGAATTTATCACAAGGGGGATTAGCGACTTCTTGCGATGGAAATACACCGAAGATAAATGGACGCTCTACTCTGGTCGCTATATTGGGCTGGAAGAGGATTGGTTGGTTTATCGCCAACGCACCTATTTGGCACTTAACAAGGTCACTGACACGAGCATCTGTAGCAGGACTACTGCGACTCGTTGTTATGTTGATGATTACTTTGAACCCCTAGACCGCAAGAGAACGCTTGTAAGCCTCGATTACACAGACCTTGGTGGAAGCATAGAAGTAGTCAAGAACACTCCGTACTATGCTTATCCTTATGCCTCTGGAAGCGGTGGCACTCTAACACAGACTGCATTGATTACAGACTCATCTTCATTCGAACAATTTCCTGAGAACTACACAATTGAATTTGACCCTGTAATGGCTAGTAATTATCAGCTTGTTTGGAGAATAAATGCTAAGCCTTTAGATGGAATAGATTATTCTAACCTTGGTTGCTCAGCTAATTTCAAATACAATATGAAAGTTAATTGGTGTGATGAGCTCGCATTTGTAGAGAAAGCAGAGTGGGATGATTCTAGGAATCAATTACGAGTTTATTTCAATCCAACTACCGGGCCGCAGAGTTATAATGTTGTAGCAGTAGATCCAGCAACTGGGAACTTTACTCTTGATGGATATTATAATGATAGTGTTAGGTATGAATATGACGAGCAAGCAAATGTTACCCCTAATCAAACTATGTGTTTTAATATCGCACATCCCTTATATGGATACAATTATACCTGCACAAACGAAAGTTTCCTGATAAATCTAAGCAATTACCTAAACTTGACAAATTCAACAGAGATTTTTTATTATTTTATGAATCAGGATAATGAGACAAATAGCACACCATATTTGGATTCTTGGCTTGATCTTATTGGAGTAACAGTTGATGGTCTTGGTGATGATCACCCAAGGATATTAACTAGATTTGATGGTATGACCAGCGCTTCTAAAGAGTATGATATCGGCGCAGGATATAAACTCATAAATCTTACAATGTGGAATGCTACTAACTTAGAGATGGTCACAATGAGTTTGCAAGTAAAATCTAGTGGATCCACCGCAATTGAAAATTTTTCAATTGATGTTGGAAATGATGGTGTTAATGATTATAATTCCACTTCAATAAACTCCTGGACAAATATAGATTTCAATGTCACTTTGTTTAACAATCTAACTGAGGTTACGAATGCAACATCACAATTCACAATAATCCCCTTCAACTTTTCCGCAGTCGCAGGAGATAACATCACTATTAGGGATATTGCTTTCAAGAGAGAAGCAGTCTATAATCCAAAAGAGGTCTATTTTGATATTGGAAATTCAAGCTATAATGATATTTATTTGCCTGGATCTATAACCGATATTGGTAGAGTTATTGGTACGGATGAGGGGGCTACAGATTTCCCTCTTGAAGAAACAGACATGAGTTCTCCAATCCCAACCGTTTTAGAATCAGTTTATCCGTCATATGTGAATACTACTATAATGGATAATTCTTCAGTCTTTGAATCTTCTTTAAAGCATGTGACAATCCCTTCATTTAATCCGGTAATTTTAACAGTTATTGGTTTGAATTATCTCCCTACATTTTATACTGAAAACTTTATTGACCTAACAAATATCAATACTTCTGCTTCAACAGCAACGATTTTGGACGATATTGGATATGTTTATTCAACTGGCGCAGATAGCAAGATTATAAGCAACACACTCACCCAATCTGAAAATGTGACTATAGTTTATTTGAGAGCTGGATACACAAATTTATCTGGAGTAGATACAACTTTTTATGTTTCAAATAATGGAACTTGGTATGAAATTAATCTATCTAATGATGTCACGGGTTATACAGAATACAATTTTACTTCATCTGGTCCAGATTTTATGTGGAAAGCAGAGTTCAATGATACTATAGGATATGCTTCTGGAGACAGGGCTTGGATGTGGTTTTTTGAAGCTATGCCTTCGACAATCTCAGGATTTAAGGTAAGCACAACTACTGGTTTCTATGCAGACAATTTTGAGAATGTTACATTAGATGTTGGAAACGATGGCACAATTGATCTGCGTTGGTCTAATGTAACTGAAATGAGTGAAGCAAAGACACTCACTACTGCAATGAATAGTTATAGGACTACAAATTGTAAAACTGAACAAACTTGTGAGATACCCCTCAATTTTTCATATCAAGGCCCTGGATTATTTTTAGTCTCTACATACTATATAGATTACAACCTATCGGCTATGGATTTGCCAGAACAGCCATTCAATTATTATCTCAAAGATAAAGCAGTAGACCTGGCAAACGTATCAGTTTTCAATGACTCCTCTTCAACTAAACAGATAAATACTACAAACACAGGGTACATTAGTATCCCTCGTGAGGTCCTTGCACATGACTTCAATTTAACAATCACAGGTGAATACGAATGAAAAAGCTACTCTTATTAGGAATTTTGATTTGCTTACTGAGTAGTATGGTTGTCGCAGACTGCACAACAACTGAAGATATTAAACGCTGCATTCAAACAGTTGATTTGGATACTGAAACTTTCACAGACACAAGTGTAATTGTAATATTCCATGATGTAGATTTTACAATAAGTAGGACAGAACCTAATGCCTCAAACATTTATGATGGAGATTCTATAAATGTTTCAATGACTGCAGCTTCATTTATATTTGAAGATACTTCCATTGATTTTTCTGCTACAGATGCAAGCACCCCTGCAGGAGAAGGAGAGGGTGGTGCTGGGGGAGAGGTTACTTTTACATTAAACGCAGGCGCAGGTACAATAGGTTTCTATAATTCTGAGTTCAATCTTACTGCAGGAGATGGTGCTGATGGTGGAAGTGGAAGTGGAGAATATGAATCTGATGGGGGTGCAGGGGGAAATATGACTATCTCTTTTACTGCTTCACAAATTTATATGAATGAAACAAGTGTATTCAGATTTATGGCTGGATCTGGTGGAGGTGGAAAAGCTGGTGCAGCTGGCCTAGGTTCTAAAGCAGAAGCTTTAGGGGGAGATGCAGGAGAATTGAATTTTGGTGTAAGTTCTGAGTTTGAAAGTAATGGTGATATATATTTAACTGCTGGAGATGCAGGATTAGGAGCAGCACAAGTTGGCCAAAATGAAGAGTCAGCAGTTAATGGAGTTACTGGTGGTTTAATACTATTTACTGGAGAGTCTATTTCACTTGAAAATTTTACCTTCACTTCCGGTTCTGGGAGTAGTGGCGTAGCATATGTTAATGGTTTAGATACTTCAGATAGTGGGTCTGGTGGTGCTAGTGGAACAATAACTATTAATTCAACAGACACCTTATCATTTATTGGAGTGGGGAGCTTTAATTTTGGAACTTCAGGAGATGGAGATACTGCTTGTTGGGGAAGTGGAGCTGAGGCTGGATGGGGTGGAAACTCTGGGGATTTGGATCTTTATTTTAATCATTCCATTATAAATGGTTCAGCAATAACTTTTACTGCTGGAGATGGTGGAGATGGAGATGCTTGTGGAGATGATACTGCGGATGGGGGAAGAGGAGGAGATTTCTTATTCTCTGGTACAAATGCAGATTTCGTAAACTCAAACTTTACCCTAAATGCTGGAAGCCCAGGCGCAGAGTCAGGGAGTGAAGGTAGTGATGGAGACATGTCTGATTTTATAATCCAAACAAGCTTGTCTTTAGATAATTCAACTATTAAAACAATCCAGGATACCACCACTTATTACTGCAATCGCGGAGGATCTCTTTGGATTATTGGAGATTATTTCAATATATCAAGTTCAACTGTTGTAATGAACGCAAGCACAAGTGGTGGAGATGATGAAGGATCCACATCAGATTGTAACAGTGGTGGCGGTGGAGATTTAATTGTTCGTGTAAACACTAGCTTATTTGAAGATGGAAGTTTAACTCTCACTTCTGGACCAGGGGGTAGAGGTACTGGTGGAGCCACAGAAATAGATGCAAATAGTGGGCCACTCACATTTAATATTAGCGAGTTCACTATGGATAACTTCACTTTGAACCTTGGCACTGGAGATGTTACTGTTGTAGAAGGTGGTTCAAATGTAGGGGATATGAAAGTTAATTTTGATAACATCACTTGGAATAATGTAACTTTTAATTGGGATGAAGGAGATCCAACGGATGCTACAATATCAATTGTCAACATAACTGAGATTGCAATTATTGATAACAATAGCTTAATCAATTTCACTACAAATAATGCCACTGTTTCAACAGCTGATTACTGGTATTTTTGGGGATGGAAAACTAGGATCTTCGATACTCAATTGACAAACACTAGCAACACAGGTTTGAATTATACTGTTAAGACTGAAGGGTGGGATTTCCAAGATGAACACAATTATATGTTCTTAGACAATTTAACCTGTAGCGGAGGAGTATTAGTTGCTAACAATACAGTCAGTAGCATTGTCCATAATCGTACTCAAAGTATGACTGCATGCACAGTAACTTGGGAAGGCGGAATAACAGAAGAGAATGAAACTGAAGCTGAATGGTACACCCGTATATTCAATGTAACCCCTAGAGGAAATGGATCTCTTGACTGGCCAAATGATGGTTGGAATTGTTACACAGATTTTGAAGTCTATAATTCATCCGTTGTAAATGCTACCTCTGATAATTTTACTGGCACACATTCAGTTGGAGATACAATATGGTGTTCACTAAACTTATCCCTGGCCGCAGACTTTGATTTTGCAAGAAATAAATCAACAACTACAGTTGCACCTTATCCATATAATTGGAGTCTTTATGTAGGAGATCAAAATGCAACTTGGACCCCTGTTCCTTTGACTGGAGTTAATGTTACATTGGCTACAAACGATACTGCTGTGCAAACTGCGGTAGTAGGTTTTGTTTTTATGAAAAACATTTCTGGTTCTGCTGAAGATTGGGCTGCAAATAATAGTATTAATGGTATCGATGTTGATCTTGATGTTTCTAAGTTCAATATAAGGTGGAGGGAAAATGATGCTCCCCATGGTGGAATTTGTCAGTGTAAGGTACTTTATTCATATACTAATGGTGTGCAGCAAAATACTTCATCTCAAACAACTACAGTTGGAAGTTTGGGAGTATTTGATGAGACATCATTTGCAAATCCAAATGTTTCATTAGAAGTAGATTATACAGAATTGTGGTGTGGAGAAACAAACCCTACTGCAGCTCAAGAAAGATGTGAAATAACAAATTCCAATCTCACTGGCAATTGGTCATACAAGCCAGATTGGTATGATACTGAGCTTAACGGTTCAGTAATCTCATATTATAGGGGTGGAATAAATTATTGGGAACAGTATGAATGCACAGACACAACTTGTTATGTACCCATTAACTTCACTTCAAATTCAAGCGATTCATTATGGAATTTATCAAACTTATCTGTAGAATGGGGCCAGAGCTCAGCGGCGCATGGAGATTATCAGGTGCCAATAGTAATCACAGTTAACAGATCTGGAATGTTCAACCTGTCCAATTGGATCTTTGAATATTACAATGATACAGAAATCGAAATGAATGTGACTACAAATACTAGCATTAATAGAATCATCAACATTACCCACAGCAAGATCAATTTCAGTCAGGCGTATGACTACATAGAATTTTATCCAACAACTCTCTCAAGTAAGAATGTTACACCTTGGGGTCAAAACTCTTCGGTTCCATTCTTTAACATCACATATGATGCAAACCGCGACTTTGAGATTGCAATCTTACTTAATGAATCAATGCCTAGTTGTATGAACATTAGTGGAAGCAAAGATAATAACTCTCAATATCATGTGCTTACAACATCAGAATATGCTCTTACAAATATGACTGTGAATGATAGTTTGTCTGTATGGTTAAATTTAGATTTGGAAAAATGTAACCGGACTGCCTTACATGCTTTGTATACAGTGGATGCATATTTCGATACTTGCTGCGATGGATGCGTTCCTTGTTTTGATTAAGATGAGATACAATAGAAAAGGAAAAACATAGAGGAAAGGTAAATGGCAAGATATACTAAGAAGATATTCATTTGGATTCCTAGAGAGGATAAAATATATAGAACTATCTGGGCAAATCATGTGAATGTATCAAAATATGTCCAATCTGCCAAGTTTACTAAATGCGCAAACCAAGAAGTAGGAAGTTTTACTGTAACTTTATCTAATCCAAGTGGGCTGTTCTCTGATTCATTTGTGGGCAATGAAGAAGTTGAACTAACCATGGGCACAAGCCCTGGAAGTATAGATTTTAAATTTAGGGGTTACATTACAAAGGCCTGGCCAAAAATATTAAACGGTCAGAATGTTATGACTTTGGCTGGTCAACAGATGGGTGGCAGATTGATGGATTTTCTTGTAAGCAATTCATATACAGGAGTCGCAGCCTCAGAAGTAATAACAGATTTAATGGATACATATGCAGAAGACTTCACTGTAACTAATGTTGCTACTTGCACAACTCCTATCACAGTTAATTGGTTAGATAAACCATTATGGGATTGTATTCAAGAAGTTTTATCTTTAATCAACCATGATGCTTATGTTGATGATGATTCAGACTTACATGTTTTTGAAACTGGATCTGTTGAAAATCTTGATGAGGCAATTGTTGTCAGCAATTATAAGACTATGGAATTCTTTGGAGGAAATATTGCAGAAGTAAAAAACAACTTGAGCTTTGTTGGTCAAACTGATGAAGGGCTACCAATCATTTCCACTTCAAGAAATGAAACATCTATAACAAATTATGGCCAAAGAGATGGAATAATAAAAAACTCACGTTCAAATACTTCTACAGAAGTAGATGAAAAAGCTGTTGCATTGGGTACAGAATACAAAGATCCAACTACTAAAGGTAAATTCATAACAAATCAAATGCTTCTCACACTTAAACCAGCAGATTTAATTTGGGTTTCACTTCCATCACAAAAGATTCATGGAGAATATGTTGTCTTTAAATATAGCCACGTTTTCCCAGAAAATCGTACTGAGGTTCAATTTCAACAAGAGCAGACTATTGTAACAATTTTAAAGGCAAGAGTAGATACTGAACAGCGCATAGAGAACCTCTCATCCACTGCAGGCTATCACTATTCCTGGGCCTTCCCATTTGATGATGATGAAACACAGATCTCAGAATTGGATGATTCTCAGATTACTGGTGGAGCTCTTACACTTGCATCAGGAAAAACTTCTGGATCTATGACTACAACTACTAAGAATACAAATTCCCTTGGCATAATCAGTAGCTGCAGACTCA
>Ga0307928_10003950_pt1 | contig 11297 bp, 32 predicted proteins | sample AceLakmetagen232_FD_201815 | JGI IMG/M metagenome (GOLD analysis project Ga0307928, IMG submission 201815) | Saline water microbial communities from Ace Lake, Antarctica - #232 | ecosystem: Environmental > Aquatic > Non-marine Saline and Alkaline > Saline | place: Antarctica: Ace Lake...
TTAGCGATTATCTCAACCTTTATTCCATCGTGGTCAAATCCCATTAAAGCATTTTCTACATCACCTCTTTCAATGTCTTCTAAAGAAAAGAATTCTGTATATAATTTGCCATTATCGTCTTTGAAAATGTATCTAAACTTTTTTTCTTTGTTCATATTATTTAATAGTTAATTATTTTTTTAATCCCTGAACGCTGGGCTGATGAGGATTTCCCACTTAAAGTAGATTTAGCTAATGGTTTAGTATTGTATTATTTGTCCTTCGTAGGACAACCTACCTCATTTTTAGGGCTAATGATGTTAGCTTTACATCATTTGATATTTTTGTGCCTAATTCCCATACCAATAGCCACAGCCCAGTGTTCAAGGATTATTTTTTAATTGTTAATTGTCTTTACAACCATACATTTCATCTGTTGGCTCAATTTTCTCGCCAAAAAATCTTTCCATTCCTAAACAAGTTAATTCCCAATACTTACCAGTCCAATTACAATAAGTTTCCCACCCCGACCTTTGAGTTCTTAGCTCACACCAAATTTGAACTTCTGAAGTTTTGTTATTTTCTTGTGTGTGTTGATAATTGCTCGCTTGCCACCAAGTTATATTTTCGGCAAAAATACTAAAAGAAAATCCAATCATTATGCCAAGAAAAATTAGGAAAAATGTTTTTTTCATATTTTATAAATTAATTATTTTTGTAAAAACCTCCAAACGATTTTTGTATCCTATTTTTTTGCCACTTGTCTTTTCCTTTTAATTCTGGATTAACTTCTTTTCTAATAGCTCTTGAAATAGTTTCTGGATTAGTTAGCGAAGCCCACTCTTCCTTTGTGATAGACCCCGTAATGCCCTCAAAGACCTCCCAGTAAGTCCAAATAGCTTCCATTCTGTTCTCAATAGCTTTTAAGCGCGGATATGTGTCTAAGAGTGTCTTAGCGTTAATTTGTGTTAATTGAAGCTTCATATCTGGAGTTTGAGTATTAAGTAAAATAGATATGCTAAAAATCCTAATGACAGAACGCTGAAAACAATAAGACAATAAATTGTTTTGTCTTTCGCTTTCACGATTTCTTCTTCATCTCCTGTTTTTATCATATCCTTATCTCTTTCTCGGCATTCTTCACACCAATAACAATGCTCGTTATTAAAATCTTTAGTTAGCTCAATTTCCTGTATGTTCTTAGGGTTTTTGCTAACACAATCTATATTGTCGCATTCTTTTTTCATAATTTTATATTTAATTTTTTTCTTCTTCTATTTCTATATTTTCTCCTGTATTCCAATGATCTATTTCTTCTGCTATCAAAATATCATACGCTTCTTGCTTGTCTTCGGCTTCAATAGATATGGTTAATGTTATTGTATATGTTTTCATAGGTTTATTCTATGCCCTCAATCTTAATAGTTTGTATCTGCTGATTTATTTGGTCTTTAGCCCAAAAGAAATCTCCACAGGTATATTCAGTTTCATATTTAGCATTGAATATCTTAACTTCTCGGCAACAAGAATAATAGTCAATCCAAATCACTATGGTTAAAACGATAAGGGTTATAATTGCTATTATGCTTATTGTCTTTAATAGATGCTTTAAATCTTCGTCCATAATTTTTTTATGTGTTAATTATTAGAAAGTGTATTTATATTTTTAATCGTTATCAATTTCTTCAACTTCTTCGCCTTTATAGATATAGAAAGTTTCTGGTGGTGCTATCTGACATCTTCCAGTTTCAGGATTGGCGAAATCCGAGATATTGCTTTGAGCATTTTCGACAATTTCTTTGGCTTCTTTTAGTGTGTCGCAAAGACCATACCAGAAGTTATCGCTACCAATTATTATATATTCTTTTCTCATATAACTTATTTAATTATAAACACTAATCCCACCAAAATCTGATTATGGTGCGGTTGAGAATACTTTTGGAGTTCAATTCGTCTATGCTTAACTTGTGTCCAGCTTCTGCTATCATTAGTCCTGCCCGTAATCCGTTTAGTTTGGCATTTCTTTTAATAATTGAAAATACTATCGTATCATTACAATTTTCCCAATTTGGATATTTTACAAAGGGTAAATTAATAAACATAACCTTAACTCCTGCTTTTTCTAATTCTTTAAACATTCTCCGAATTTCCTTTCTTGGAGGTAAATCATTAAATCCTTTTATATCAGTTTTGAGTTTGGATGTTTCCCACAAATAGCTTTTCATTTTTTTTGTTTTATTAATTGTTATCCGACCTTTTAATTTGTGAACACGGGTTCACTAATCTTTTTCTGGTTTTTCTATTGTCGTGATTGGAACTGTGTCCCAATTCAGTTCTTTCTCGTGTTTTATATTATATAATTCCCGTAATTCTCGTTGTGTATCTTCGTCTAAGTTGTAAAAATAGATTTCTACTTTTTCCCTTACTCCAATTTCTCCTATATCAACCATATTCCAATTAATCTCTTCTACTGTCCGCAACGCTTCTTCTGGGCTATCTGCCTCTGTTTCCCAAGAATGCTCACGGACTGTAATTTTGTATTTTTTCATATTTTTATTTATTTATTTTAATAGTTCGCCTACCCCTTAATAACAGCCAAATCTTTTAGCTTTTCTTTTAGCTTGGGGAAAACTTTAATTATTTGATTTTTATATTCTTTACTTATCGGTTTTCCTTCAATCGTTCTATCATAATCTTTGTGCCATTTTTTGGGAATATCAAAAACAAATGTGGCATAAGTGCTATCAAAATCATCATCATAGTCAGTAATATACCCTGTCATTTTTCTTAATTCGCTTATCGCTTCTGTATATTCCTCCCTATTACCACCGCCAACCCTTGTATAAACGCTAATTTGTCTTTTGTTTTTGTCTATCTTATTATTTTTTTCTGGAATACCAAATTGGTCAACTTCCTTTTCATCATTTTTTAATACCCCGATAAAACAATCCCTAAATCTTGGATATTTATCAGGATGTTTTCCTAACATAGGAAGAAAGAAAATTGTCGCTTGGTTTACTCCATTGATCATATTATTGATCATATTATATAAACTCATATATTTTTTAAGTTAATTATAAATGGGTTAGTCCTTTAACAATTCGTTAGCAATTTTGAGAAATATCTCCCCGATTGTTTTAGCCGACCTGCTTGTTAAAAGGCTTGACCTTATTGTTGAATGGATAAGATTCGGCATATCAACACTATGAGCCTCTTTATCTTCTTTTGTTTTTATAACGGTGTAGAAACATCTGAAACGATTATGGGTAATAGCGTGATATTCTGACTGTGCGTATTTTGTTATTCTCATATTGTTTGTTTAATAATTAGTCCTCTAACAATTTATTCTTCTATTTCTTTAATGCTTTCAATTTCTATGCTTAATTCTCCATCATAAAGCTGTGTTAATGCCTGTTTTTCCGCTTCTTCTTCACTATCAGCTTTTACAATAGAATTGAACGAATAGAAATTTACTTGATATGTTTTTTCTTCCTTAGTTTCCTTAGTCATAATTTTTTTTAAGTTAATTATAAGTGGGTTGGTCCTTTTCAATTATATTAGTTAGTAAATCCTCTAAATCATACCAAGTTGTGTTTCCATTTTTACAATCAAACATATCTTCGTTCCCCATTTTTTCAGCAATAGCTTCAAGGATTTCAATAGCTTTTTTCCGTGAAGGATGGTCTGCGTTGTTTATGTCTTGTTCTTTATCCATAATTTTATATAAGTTAGTTAATAGGGAGTATGCCATTGACATACTCTGACCAAACCTTTTCTAAGGGTTGTCGAGGCTTAATCAACAGCCCTTCCGTTGCGGTTTAATAAGCGACCTTTAAAAACATAATAACATAATAAGCAACACAAAGGAGAAAAAGAATAGACAATCAGCAATAAGAGACAAAACTGGCTTCCATTTTCTCATTTTATAAGCTTTGATATAGTTAGTAGGTATCATAATGTTTTAGTTAATTATAATAATAAAGAATTAAATATAATATCAGTAGTATTGAGCCGATAAACTGCCACCACCTATCCCTACCACAACCAATAAATATCATTGCGACTATCCATAGAGCCATTATATTATCCATAGTTTTACAAGTTAATTATAAGGGTTAGTAGGTATCATAGTTTTATTTCTTTAATAATTTCTTTTCAATTCCATTCATAATACTTATTTAATTAGTATAAAGCTATTTACAAGAGATACTTCTTCATTATTACAGGCATTTTGAAAGCCCTCTAACGAATAGACACTTCCTCTTGCTTCCGCTTCTGTCATTATAGAATTATAATCGCCCTTCATTTCTTTTTCCTTAAAGTCAAATCCTTTTTCAGCACATTCAATGACATAGACCCTTTTTTCTTTATCCATAATTTTATATAATTAGTTAATAGTTAATCTTCTTCAATTATTTTCACAAGCTCATAGCTATCTTCCACATATTCTTTTGGTAGCTCATAGTTTTCTGCTACCATTTCTGCTTCTTCGTCTGTTTTGGCATTTGGGCAAGGGATTTCTATATTTATATTGACGATTGCTATTCTCATATTTTTATAAGTTAATTTTTAAACTTTAAGATAGTAAAACCCTCTATACCTCTTTTGTCCAGTTCTTCCGTTATTCCCTCAAGAACCATTACATCTCTTTTTCCATAGCATTCAAGATTATATATCGCATCATAATAACCAATAGCTTCTTCCTTTAATTTTTTAGTAGTCCAGTCCTTAAAAAATTTACTTTTGTTATTATATTTTACCATATTTTTTATAAGTTAATAGTTAGTTCTTTTTATCTTCCTTTTTATCTTCAAGTTCTGTATTATATCTTGAATGACAATACTTATTAAACGGCTCAATATTTTTCCAATTATCATTTCCATAATCAGCAGTATCTTTTAATTTCATTGCTTCGTCAATATCAAGCTCATAATCTTTTTCTAATTGTTCTTCGTTTTCTTTTAACCAAACATTATATTTTTCCATATTTTTATATAAATTAATAGTTGGTAGATTAGTCCCTATATTTTTTTCTTTTGCTGTTTCATCGATCAATTTATTTATTTGTTTCAAATCGTTTTCATCTCGTTTCGTTAACCAAGTCATATTTTCTATAACCCCAATTAATCTTTTTAATGCTTCATAGGTTTCTTTGTCCATATTTTTAATAAGTTAATGGTTAATTTTTCTCAGTTTCTACAACCTCAAAATACTCATTGTGTCCTTCTCCAGAAAAAAACTCCCAAGTTCCTTCGTCCACTGCTTTTCTAATCGCTTCGTCTTTATTCTCTGCTTCAATATCAGTTGTTATTTCGTTCCTATATGTTATTGTATATTTCATAATTTTATAATTTAATATCCTCAATAAAGCTAATCAATTCGTCTTGTTCTTTTTCTGGAAGTTCGTCAAATGCTTCTTTATATTCTTCGTCAATCTCCCAATCATATTCGGGAATAGCCAAAGAGCTATCGTCATAAAGCCATCTATGGACTATTGTTTGTTCTCCATTATCCAATTCAATCGTGATTATCTTTCTTATGCTATGGCTTGTTATTTCTTCGTCTGTTATTTTCATAATTTTATACTCTATTTTAATTATCTATTTCTTCTTCTGCCTCAATTATTCTACACTCTAAGAAGTCAATAACAATTCGTTCCATATTATCTTTTAAGTCCTCTACTACTCCAAACTTGCTATCAGAAGTAAATTCTTCTTCCGCTCTTTCGGTAAAGTAAGGCAAATAGTATTCTTCTTTGACTTCTTTTAACAATTTTTGTAGAACTCTCATTTTTACATTGGTTTTTCCTTTCATATTTTTATTTGATTAGATGTTTTATCGACCCTTAACTTTAGATAATTCCTTCTTCTTTAGCACACTTGCGACAGAAAAACTCATTATTGTCGCCTTCCCCAAGCCCCCAAGTTTTCTCTTCTTCGAAATTACCATTTTTGTCAATAGACCATAAGCACCAACCATCTCCTTGTAAATTATATTCTGCTGGTTCTCCACAGTTATCGCAAACATAATCGTGATTACAATTATCTTGTTTTTTGCTCATATTTTTTATTATTCAATTATTTCTTTTGCCTTTAAGCTATCAAAAAATTCATTTGCTATTGTTGTATTACTTGAAGCCAAATCTTGTTCTACTGTTGCTCGCCATTTTTCTAACGCTTCTTCTGGACTATTGGCTTTAATCTCTTTTTCATAATCACTTTTGATAAGATAAGTTTTCATATTTTTATATGTTCTTAATGTCTTTTTTATATTTATCTAAATCTTTCTGTTTCAATGGTTTAAGTGGCTTTTCGTCTTCGTTATTCTCGTTATATTCTAATCGTCTTTCATTAACTTCTTCTAAACTCATTTGTTCTGCTTTTGTATAATAGCAGAAGCCACAATGGATACACTCGCCTCCTACATTATCAAGGGGTTTATAATCAGAATAGCAAGACATTTCTTCGCCACACACAGGACAAGGGTTTGAATATGATGTTCCACTCATAATTTTTATTTATTAGTTTATTAACGACCTTTAGTTCTTCTTTTGTCATTTTAGTAGTTCCATTGTTAATTGTTCCCAGTGATTTGGGCTTAACAAGAATAACCGATATGCTTGCTCTAATATGCGTAAGCTCAATTTATCTGAATTGCGACCATATCTTAACAAGAAGTTGACGACCTTTTGCTGTTGGGCGTTTGTAAGCCCCTTATAGCTCTTTTTAGCTCTTTCTTTGATTAAGTTAAGTATTTCCCCATTGGTTAAAGTAAAGTCGTAATAATAGCCCCTATCTGCGATAGCATTGATAATCGGATTTTTTCTGTTAAAGCGATTTAAAAGTAATATAACCCTACCCTCAAAGAAGAAAAATTGGTCTTGAACTCTTGGACTTGTAGAAAACCAACATACTTTTCTTAATCCATTTGGTATCTGCCATAAAGCTCCCTTGAGCAAAGACATTGTTTTGACGCTACTAAAAATATCCTCGCAATCGTCTAAAACCAATAGTTTAGGGTCTTCTAATCCATTTGTTCTTTTTAATTGTTTGTAAAGCTCTAAGGGAGTGATATAGGAATTGATATAGATAAAGTGTTTTTCTTCTTCAAGTCCAAATTCTTCTAAGGCGTTTAGAGTAGTTTCTGTTTTTCCTGTTCCAGCTCGTCCTACTGCCACCAAAGAATATGCGTATTTCTTACTTACTCCACCAACAAATTTTTTAAGTATTTCAAGTTTTTTAAGCATTGTTAAAATAATTCTTTTGCGGTTTTAATTTTTTTTGGTAAAATATCCCAAACATCTTCTAATGTTAAATCAAGTTTAGTTTCGCAGTTAGCACAACGAATAGTATATTCGTCTGCTTCACTATTGTATATCTCGGCACGATCATTATTTCCTTCTTTATTATAACGAAGCCAATGTTTTGTCGTGCCATATTCAATGGCAGAAATCCCAACCTTTCTTAAATCTTTTTTACATTTTGGACAATGGTATGGTTTATTCATATTTCTTTAATGTGTTCGGTTATTTCTCTTGAACATTTTGGACACTCTATACTAAGAGTTTTAGTTATTTCTTCTACGCTACCATAATCAATAATTTTTCCGTCTTTATCTATGTATGCTTTTTGCCAACACTCTGAAACAATGATTATATGATAAAGTTGTTCTCCACATATTGGACACCTAAATGATTGTTCTGTTTCTTTATTCATAATTTTATTGAATAGCAAAAACCAGTAAAGACCAACCGAGAAATCTTTGGCTTTCGCTATTTTATTTACAAAGCCCTACTTTTTAAGCCATAGGTGGCTATTGTTCTTTTGACCCGAACAACAGGGCTTATCGTCTTTCCAATATGTCATAAAGTTCTATATAGATAGGGATTTAGCTTATATTGAACACATCAGTTAGTTTAGGTCTGCTTGTCTGTATTTTAGCGATAATTGAAAAGTTGGTCTTTTCTTTCTGAAATCTCTTTTACGGACTGATTTTTCAATGTCGCTAAATATATCCTTCAGGGTTAAAGCAACAGTGTGCTTGATAGTGGGCTAAATATAATCTATCAGTTCCCTATGTCTGGACACATTTTGAACCAATATGTCCAGATAAGAAAACCAATTTCTTATTCTGGGCTAACGGGCATTAGCATTATCTCACATTTTTGCTCTCCCCTTTTGCCATAAAACCTTAGTGGCTCTCCGTCTTTAATTGGTATTTCAATGTCAATCGTGCTTGTCGCATTATCAAAGCTATCAAGGAAACTGGCAATTCTTTTTAAAAACTTAGCACTAACTCTTGTCTTTACATAACGCCCCTTTTTGGTTAAAAGCTCTTTATAGTTAGGAAAATCACCTATTATGGTTCTGGCTTTAATTTTGTCTATGCTATCCAAATCAGTTGTAGCAAACTCAACTGTATTTTTTTCTTGCTTTATAAGGACAGCATTTTCTAAAATAGGCAATGTGGGACTTTTCGGAATTAGCTTTAATATCTTGTCTGCTTCTTTAATTGGTAGAATAAATGGCTTGAACTTCTTTAGTGGCTTAACCTTTTCTTGTAGATCTGGGTAATCTTTATGGTTAAACTCTGGGAGTTGAACTCTTATCAGCGTAAAGCTATCGGTAGCAACACACTCTTTTTGGTTAAAGTATATTCCTCCTAATTCTAACTTTAGGTCAGATTTACTGGCAAAATCCTTAATTGAGAAGTTAAACTTGTTAAACATAATTTTGAACCTCTGGTTCACTTAACTTTATTGTATTCCCCGACCTTTGATTTTCAATAATTAGTTGCCTTTCCTTTATAAGATTATGGACTTCCAAATAATTTTTGATACTATTCCCAATCTACTATTTTATTGATTTTAATACTTTCAACGCCTCGTTATAAGAATAGCCAATAAATGCCTCACTTTGTGTATTATTTCTTTCAAAAACTTCAAACCAATTATTATTTTCCCAATGGTATTCTTTAATTTCATTTCCTATTTTAGCCAAATCGTTATCGTCTTTTAGCTCAAAGGATAATCCATTATTTCTTTCTTTCCAACCGTCGTGGACTAATTGATCGTCTTTATCGTGTATTCTAATATCTCCAACTGCTGTCATTATTCCTTTGTTAGTCATAGCTACTATTCCGTTATACCAAAAACTATTATCACAATCCTTTATTCTATTTTGGTAAATTGTTAGCTTAGACATAAAGTTAATTTTAACCACTCCAATTTAGATAGTATTTATCTTGATCTTTCTTGCTTAGAACCCATTTTATTGTTTCAATAACAACTTCTAATGCTTCAACATACCAATTAAGACCTTCTTCATCTTCGTAAATTACATATTGAGTGGGTATCATTGCGTTTGGAATGTCAGAGAAATAATCTTTACTAAATCCTGTTATAAGCCCACTAACTTTTAATGGTTCGTCTAAATGAAATTCTCCGAGATAGTTAGAGAAACTATTAAATTCCTTATTATTTTTATGTTTTTTCTTTATCTCTAAAAACATTTGTAATGCTTCCTCTTGGCTATTTATTCTTTTCATTCCCTTTGGTATTATATAGCTATGTCTTAATTCTGAAACTTGATAAGCCCCGTTTTCTTTAATTTTTGCCTTTAATTCTTTAAGCATATCTTCGGCTCTTTCTTTTGCCATTTCCCAATTAGGATTAAAGCTATATTCTTCTGGCGGTTCAAAGATATAGTATAAATCTTTTCCCACAAAGTTGCCCATTACAGTATTGAAACCACCACTATTATATGAGCTTCTGAAATATCCTATCTTAAAAAGATGTTCTGGGTATTTCTTTGAGTTTAGCTCAATGCTTTTAGTGTTTTTCTCGTCATAGCCATCTTCAAGCCCCATTGCCTTTGCCAATACTGATGTTTTTTCTCTTATCTTGCTTTTTTCGTCTTCGCTTAACTCGTCATAATCTCTTCCACTTTTCATTTCTTCCCAAATCTTATCGGACTTTTTCTCGTATTTATCTTTAAGGGCTTCGGTTTTTTCAAAGTCCTTATAGTGTTTTAGTGAAACATCTAATCCCATATTTTTATTAAGTTAATGATTATTACCTACTACAATACCTGTTCTGGCATTGACTATGCGGATTTTAGCTTGTTTATTAACACTTTTCATTGTTTGTGCTTCTTCTCCATTTAAGAAGTCCCACGCTTTTTCTAATATCGTTGTCTTTTGTCTAATCCAAGTTTTCCCGTCAGGAGCAAACTCACAATGATAAAGAGATTTTCCGTTATCGGTTATCATATTTTAATTAGAATACTTAAAACTTAATTATTCTATTTCCACATACTTCATTGCTGTTTGTATCAAATGGTCATAATCTCCTTTTGTCGCTTCTGCTATAAACTCCTTCGCTTCTTTCTCTTGCCCTGCTCTTTTCAACGCCTTACTGACTAAGCCAAGAATCATAAAAGCATTTCCGTCTTTCCCTACAAGATTGACTTTTGGTTTTTCAGACATAGTTTTATATGTTAATTTTTAAGTTCTTTATTGATAACTTGTAGCTCTTGCTCACTTATCGTTTCAATCGGCTGTGCGTCTTTATCGCCATAGAATAAGCTAATATAGTTATTCCCTCCAAACTTCGCTGGGTAATCTCCTACTGAAAAGAGTTCGTCAGTAATTCCATAAGCCCTACATCTTTTTACCTTTCCAATATCTAATTCTCTTAATAATTCAATCATTTCTGATAGTTCTGTAATATGATAATCGTCATTATCGCCTAATCTATACCATAATAGTTTTTTAGCCATAGCTTTAGGTTAATAATTGTCCGACTGCTCCATTTAATCTTCGTTCTTTCTCTTTTTCGCTTAGCTTGTTCCAATCGTCAGGCATTATCAATCCCTTATTGCCTAATCCAGCTTTTAGCATTCTGGTTTTCCAATCGTTCTTTGCTTTTTGGTTGCCAGCACACAAAACATCTCCCAGTTTAGCGATTGAGCCGATTGTTTTTAGAAGTTCTGTTCCACTATCACTTGTGCGATTTTTAACAAACTTTAAAATAGCTTTTTCTCCTGTTTTTTCTGCCAGTTTTTCCAAGACACCATCAAACTCAAATCTTTCCCAAGTTCTATTTTGATAGCAAATCTTTGTGCTATCTATCTCTCTCCCATTTTTCATAAGCGTTGCCTCGTGCTTAAAAGCCATTCTGGTTTTTTTCCACTCACATACTACCTCTATATTCTTATTGATTTTAAATGTTTTCATATCTCTATTTTTTTAATTGTTTTTAACGACTTTTCAACAAGTTGTTTAGCGTTATCGTAAAATAGATTAAGTGAAATCATTAC
>Ga0307928_10003951_pt1 | contig 11296 bp, 28 predicted proteins | sample AceLakmetagen232_FD_201815 | JGI IMG/M metagenome (GOLD analysis project Ga0307928, IMG submission 201815) | Saline water microbial communities from Ace Lake, Antarctica - #232 | ecosystem: Environmental > Aquatic > Non-marine Saline and Alkaline > Saline | place: Antarctica: Ace Lake...
TTAATATTTTCCAGTTACCCAGTAAACCTTCATGTGGGCTTTTAACATACTGCACACCTTCTTGAACTTTAAAACATAATTTTTTATAAAAACATTTAGTGTAATGTTTAGATTTAAGTTGCATCTCTACAGATTTGTCATACGTTTTAGTACTTCCAGGGCAAGCTATCATTTTAAACCAACTAAGAAATCCTAACCTGTTAATACCCATTTTATCTACTGCTAAGATAATATATTTTAGATTTTCCATAAGTTCTTTACTAAAATGTTCGTCTGTATCACTTACTAATACCCAATGGTCAGGATAGTTTTTTAATGCGTGATTAATATATTGATTTCTTTGTACATCAAATTGGTCGTCCCATTTACGCCTTACAATATCACATTTATCTATATTTTGTAAATATTCAATAGTATTATCTACACTACCACCATCTACCGCAATAATCTTATCTACATAAGTAATTACTCTTCTGATAGCTTGTACCATTTCATCGTACCTATTAAGAGTCATAAAACAATAAGCAATTTTAGGGAGTGGTTTTGTTTTTGCTAAATCTTTACCTATCTCCACTAATGCTTTACATTCTTCACCATTATAAAAATCAATCTTTTTAAGTTCTTTTTCTTTAACTAGTTGTTTAATTTTCTCAAATTCTTCTTTGTTTGCGTATCCCATTTTACTACCTCACTTTTCCCCAAAAAACCAAAATACTGTGGCTTCATTCTCCTTTTTCATACTAGCTAATTCTTTAACTTCGATATTCTTAAATTTAGCTCGTTTTAACATCTTTTTTAATCTGACTATACTAAAATCTCTATCTTTAGCATCAGTTTTATGTGAATATTTACCAGGCATAGGTACTGTCCCAAAAAAAGCTCCATCCTTTTTTAATATATCATACATTTTACTTAAAGCTAATTCTTTATCTTCAATATTTTCTAAAGTTTCTGAACAATTTACGTAATCAAATCTTAATTTTCTATTAAGTGGGAATCCCTTTTCACCAAGAAAATCACCATATCTATAAACTACATTATCACTTTTAGTTTTTATATCATATTTATTCTTGTTTACTACTGTAACCTTATGTCCTTCTTGGTTAAGTCTATAAGCAAATCTACCTAATCCACCCATATCTAGTATTGTAGAATTAGGTTTTAATCTATCTAAAACATATTCGTGCCTATAAAGGATAACAATTTTATCATGTTCATCAAAAGTTTCATAAGTCCAAGAAAAATCAAGTGTCTTAATCATAGTTTCAGCGTCTACAGCCATAGGACATTTACCTAATTTCCAATATGGGTGCTCTTTCATAATTACAGGATGTTCACCATAATAAGGTCTTGTTCTAGTTGAAGTATTCTTAGGTACATCTCTTAATAGGTAATGACCATAATTATCTGTCCAAACTTCATCCTTTTTTATAGTTGATGTTTCCCTTTTTTTATCTCTTTTTTCATAATAGTGGTATCTTTCAAACATTCTATCAGTGGTGGTCATATAACCATAATGGTAACGTGGACAACCAGGGAATACTATTCTTTTATCTTCATAATCTGGATGGATATAAATATCCCGAGGTACTTCATCACTAACTACAGCATGATGTATATGTTGTATATTTTTATTCCATTTGTAGATACGTTCATGGTATTGCCCTTGCCTTAACCTTTCACTAACCATATCATAATATAATTTATCTTTTCTAAATCCATTGCTAATTTGTCCAAGACATTCATTCTCTGAACTATAAGCTTCTGTCTTAAAATCTTTCCAAAACCATCTTTGAGGGTTTAAAATATATTCTATTTTTGGATTTTTAGTTAGAAATTTATCTAATCTTCTTAAATCCTCTATCTTGTATAACTCATCATCATCCATAACTAGTACCCACTCAGGTTTTTGTTCTTCTGGTAGTTTTTTAATCTCATTTAAGTACGCATTTCTTAATACTTGTTTGTTTTTTATTTTACCTAACCTTTTATAAATAATAAAATCTTTATCACTATCCTTAATGAATCCATCTATTATCTCTTTAGTTTTATCAGAAGAATTTCCGTCTGCTGCAACATCACCAGCATATTCTGTACTTCCTTCAATTATTATAATCTTACCATCTGTATCTTTGATGAAATTGTAGATTGATTTTAGTGAGTACCATAAGTATTCGTCACCATTTAATACTATATAACACGCAACCCATTTAATCTTTACCACCTTGATTTCTTTTGTTTATTATTGCAATATCAAACTGTTGATTAGTAATTCTGATTATATTAATTAAATCTTGTGAGGGTTCTTGTGAATTTTGAAAAGTGATATTAATCTGGTTACCTATCAAAAGTCCTGTTGTTAATCCCCTTTTAGCAATATCTACTCTAACACCTTCATCAACAACTGTGGTTTTTATTGTAGCTTCTGGTCCAAGTATATTCTTGAAACATTTTTCGATTATTTTTGTTTTATCGTCCATTTTTGTATATTTTATTTATGTTTTTCAACTTCAGTCCAAAACTTTTTAGGAGCTTTGTAGCACATATCAAGTAATTTTTCTTTACTAACTTTGTAACTGAATGCACCAATTCTATTTTTATTCTTTATGATTAATTTACAACCTGATGCTAATCCCTCTATTGCAGTTCTACAAAAAGGGTCATTTATCTCAGTTTGGTATTGGAGTAAATTAGGATATTCCCTTAATAGTGCAGGTATTTTTTCATAAGGTAGTTCACCCAAATAAGTATGCCCATTTCTTAATATTGAATTAAATAAGGGTACATCATTAGCTGGACCAACAAAACACAGTTTTTTACCTTTATCTTTAAAATCTACTAATATTTCTTCAACACCTTTAGTTGGAGATATTGCACCTAGATAAAGATAATGTCCTCTTTTTATTTTAGTTTTATCCTGTTTAAATTTATCTTTTTTAAGTGGAGATGGAATTACTATAGTCTTATTATCTGTTAATTCATTCCAAAAGAATTGTTTATGTCCTTGAAGATGTAGTGGTGATAAAAATATATTAAGTTCAGATTGTGCAAATATTTTCCTATAAAAATAAGGGGTACATTTTTGTCTATTAGTTTTAAAACAATTTTCTTCACATAATGGATTTTTCCACATACAAAATCCTGCATCATGTTCATATTTTATGTATGGTACATTATCAATCAACCAGTATATATCTTCTACTTTAAACCTAGTTATGCTATTAAGTATCACTAAATCATATTTTTTAATGTTTTTCTTGTTTAATCTTGAAGGTAGAATTATATCTATCTTATGACCTAGTTTTATCCCTTCATCAATCATAATTTCATTAGTTTTCTCTACACCACCAGTGTTAGTTATACCTGATTTAACTTTCTTTTTTTCTTCATTTAAGATGTATGATGGACCAAATATATAATCTGTTAACCATGCTATTTTCATATTCATTCCCTCTTATTAACCTATAACTTCTTGTAGTGCATTAATACTATTATCTATTGCTGATATTTGTAAACCTATAAATAATACTAGTTCATCTACTTTAAGGATTCTATTTTTAGGTTTTTCTTCAACTGTTTTAGCAGCTTTTAATTCACCAATTTCAGATTTACAATTAATATGGCACAATAATCCATATATCTTGTTACTAATTTGGATTATTCTTTGAAGTGTTTTTTCAGTATGTGTTTCTAATTTTGTCAAATCAGATATTGGTTTATTTGGTTCTTCTTCTGTTGTTATGCTATTCATTTTTTATTCCTCCATTTAAAAATTATTTATCGCATCATCATCAATTTCTGATGGTTTGCTCTTGACTACATTACGTAAAATACAAGTTTTACCACAATATTTACAGACATAGTAACTACCCATCTTTTGTAAGGTGGGTCGGTTACAATTAGGACATTTCCTCATCTTCGGTTTCTACCTTTACCACTGCCTTTTCCAAGACCTTTACCTGGTCCACCAGATGGACAAGGTTTTGTATTCTTATTTCTTCTAAGTCCACCATTCATTCCTTTTCCTTTGCCGTGTCCGTCTTTCAAATTATATTTCACCATTGTTTGTCACCTTTTTAGTTTTTAACTCTTTTAACCATGAATTAATAAAAATAGATTTATTAAACTTCTTCATACAATATTTTCTACCAATTTTACCTAATTCATCTCTTAAATTAGGACTCTCATATAACTCTTCAACTTTCTTCTCCACTTCTTCAGGTGTAGTGAACTTTTGTTTGATACCGTAACCCACATTAATGCCAGGTAAAGTATCTAGTAACATCCTTTTATCTCCAACAATCTCTTTCCCTGAAGTGTTATCTGGAGTTAAAACTGGTACTCCACACAATTGAGATTCAACTTGACATAATCCAAAACCTTCACCAGCAGATGTAGATAAGAATAAATCAGACATAATATAAAACTCAACCATTATACTTTTAGCCATTCCTCGACCTAATGAAACACCTTTACCAGTAACAAATATAATCTTACCCTCATTTAAGAAATTACGGTTATAATCTCTGTACATATTTCTACCAATAAATTCTTCTAAATTCATAGAATTAGTTTCATTATATCCTGGACAATAAGCTACAAGATATATATCCTCATGTTTATACATCAATTTACACATACCTTCAATTAATATTTCTTGTCTTTTCCTATATTGTACCCTACCGCAAGTAAATACTACAAAGGCATCTTTTGGAATACCATATTTCTCTCTGATTATTTTCTTTACACTTTTAGAAACTGGAGTAAATAGTGTATGGTCAACAAATAAAGGAATAACATTATCTACTTTAAAAAACTCTTTTTCTAATTCATGTTTACCATAATATGTAGTTGTTATTGTCTTATCTGTACGTAATAACACTTCTTTTCTACCAGAATTTGTTATTGCCCAATTATTAAGCATGCCTTCACAATCATGAGTTTCATAATGTATAAACTTACAGTTAGAATTAGATAAATTAATATTACCTATCGCTAGGTTAGTTAGATGATGGCAATCTCCAAAAGTGATAAAAAAGTGGGGGTTGTATTTACGGATATATTTAGCGATAGTACTTCCAAACTCATTTATACTTTTTTTAGACTTTATATCGTAATATGCAGGTAACATCTTAATCCCTGTAGTGGTGGTTAGTTCAATATCTTGCATCTTAAAAGCAACAGCATAGACTTCAAATCCATGTTTAACTAATTCTGCTCCCCATTCTGCTAAAATCTGCCCAGTGCCAGATGTTGCGGTGATAGAATCTCCTGCCAACATTACTCTAATAACTTTATCTTTTTTGTATGTTTCTAATTGGTCTATGACTTTAAAGATACCTTCTTTTTTTATATACTCTACTATATTTTTTGGTAGGTTCATATTACATCCTCTTTATTTATCTATCATTTTAACTTGTGTAGCACATTTGCCTTTAAGATTTTCACCAATTTCAAAAGAAACTCTGTCCCCTATATGTACTCGGTCTATACATGATTTTAAATTAAAATATATATCCGTTCCGTCAGAATCTTTAACAATAAAACCATACCCTTGATTAGTGTTTACAAATTTAACTAACCCTGTATCTGGTTTAATATAATTTGACATATTAAAATACTTCCATCTGTTTAAGAAATCCCTTATTGTTTTGCTGCATTATACTGTTCATTTTAATTATTTTATTTGGGTTAGATATAATCCTAATGTAAACTCATATTTAAATCTTTCTATTTGGCAAAATATCTCATTCTTGTTGTATTATTTTCGTAATCTCAACATTTATAGTTTTATTGAATTCATTTAATCGACTCATTTTTAGTTCACATTCGATAATCTCTGCTTCATTTTGTGCCTTTTGTGTCTTTAAACTTTTAAGTAATAGTTTTGTGTTTAGTTTCATATTGCTTCTAACCTCCATCTATATTTACCTTTTTTTATTCTACCTTTATTTCTAATAACTAAATAACATCTTGTATTTGGTGGGTTATATACCTCGCACCATTCTTTAAGATTATTTAACTCTTTGGTTGTAAACTGGCTTTTTACCTGTACTAATACCCAATGTATCTTATTGAATCCTAGTATGTCCCATTTCCCAAAAAAATCAACATTCTTATTCCACTTTGTACTTCCTTTAACTCTTTGTGTGTTATAACCTTGTTCTCTTAAAACCTGTTCATATTCTCTTTCGTATTTCGTCCCAATACTACGAGAACTTACCATTTCAATCCACCTCTAGGTTTAATTTCTTATTAAGTGTATATTGTCTAATGATTCTGGGATTAGTAATACTTTTAACACGATATGTTTTCCTAATTAATACTTCCTTTACTGCTAATGCTCTTAAATTAAAATTCAAAGCATCCTTGCATCCAAAAGGGAAATCTTTAAGTGTGTATGTTTTATGGGGTAGTTTAAGTATATATCGGATTATCTTTTTCTGAAACACGCTTAATTTTAGTTTATTATCCATTTTTATTTACAGTATAAAGTAAATTCTCCTGAAGGTTCTTCTATTTTCACACAATCTGAAGTTTTTTTTGGCATAACGTGTATTGTTTTTTCTACTGTTGTATTGATTATTTTAGTAGGGCTTACATACGTTTCATAATTGTTATGCACCACATTAATGTTAGTCATTATAGCCCATGTACAGAAAACTAATCCAATTAACATAACAAATAATAATAATGCTATAAGTGGTTTATTATTAGGTTTCACAAAAAGAAGTTTTATTTCGTTAAGTTCTTTCTTTTTTTTGCTGAATGAATCAATCTTCTCTTCTAATTGTGTTTTTAAAATTGATATTTTAATTCACCTCTTTGTTTTATTCACAAATCATACTTAATTAACTCTTTTTCATAACATTCGGGACAATAGGTATGTGTATAAGTGAAATATTGGTCATAAAGACTTCTTTCATAAGGTGCTTTGCTTAAATCTATAAACTCACCTTCTATCTTTAACTTATCACAAATACAACATATTGCTATTAGTGGTTTTTCTTCTTCCATATTAAAATAATCCTTCCTTTTCTTTAATAAGGCTGTTCGTAGTTATAGTTTAGTATAAGTTCTCTGCAAATATTCTTTTACAAAGAGAACGTTGTTTCTTTTATCTACTTCTATAACCTCCCACAATTACATAACCATACTATTGAGCTTAAAGGATGTTCATTATCACTAAATATACCATACTTCAATTTAGGTGTTTGTATTAATGGATTACCACAATTTTTACATTTCATAATTATTTTCCTCCATCATAAATCCTTTGTTAATTAAATTTCACGAAGGTTTGTCTATACATCTTCTCCACAAGCCTTACAATAACATGGTCTATATGAATCCAAACAAACTTCAATATTTTCATGATGGCAAACTTTGGGAGAGCTTTTGCGAACCGTGAATGGAATAAAACGTTTATTAGTTTCCTTTGCCTTTGGCAAAGTTGGAAGGGGGAATTGTTTAATAAGCATATGAAATCTTACAAATGGGACAAGTAAATTAATTTGAACTTCACGAGATATTTTATGTTCTTGCATAGATTTATCAAATGCTTTTAGTGTATAATTTAACTCTTTATCAATATCATCCAACACTTCTTTCTTTGCATTTATAATTATTTTCTGTTTATCTTCCATATCAATCACCATCATAAGTCCTTTGTTAATATTAACTTTCAATCTTTCTCACAAAATATGTCCTTTTTATCACTCCACACCCTATTTATTTGCTCCTCTTCCAAAAGCTTTTTGGCTTCTTCTTTTGCCATATATTCATTAACTGCTTCTACTTCGTATGTATGTTCTATAACTTCTCTTATTTTTACTTTATATTTATCTAAATCCATATTCATCTCCTCCTAAGAGCGACTTTCATAAGTTCTTTGTAAATATTTGTTATAACTAAACATAATTAACCTAGTATCTTTTCCATCATCTTCAACAATCATCTCTTTAAGCCTAATCTCAGTATTCAAACGCTTAACTAAGCCAATATAAGCATCATCTAACACATTAAATTGAGTACGGTATTCATTAACTCTTGGTTCACCAAGTGAGCTGTAAGCTCCCCTAACCATGTCAACCAAATTGTCCGTTTCTTCATTGAATTTCCATACTGGTTCAAACCCATAAGGATTCACTGCAATCACCTCTCTTTTAATTTTTCATCTTCTATAATCTTAGTAATTTTAGCTTTATTTTTAATCCAATAAAATAAATTTTCTCTACTTTCTTTTTTACCCCACCAAGACAATCTATTTATACACCAAGAGATAATCCAAGTTATTAAAAATAAAAAAAGCGTTATAGTTAATAATGCCCCACCTATATTCCATATCCATTGTTGTATTATTTCCATCAATTTGATTCACCTGTTTTTAATTTAAATTAATATTTCATCACAAATACACCAATTTACATTTTTCCAATATATATTATTAGTTTCAATACCCTTAACCAGATGGAACTTATCTTCTACTTCACACTTAGGACATAAATACAACCCATCCGCAATATGGCACACATTTTTATTAGTGTTACAATTTAAACATTTAACCATGATTATCCCTCCGTTTTGTAATTGTTTTTAGTAACATATCTAATTTTTGTTCAATTCTATTTGCTTGAGCAAAATCTGCTATAGTGAGAGCATATGTTTTTTTACTACACATCTTCTGTAATTTCCCACAATTAGGACAGTATTTATAATGCCTATATAATACTATCTTACATTCATAACATTTCATATTTTAACCACCTCTATATTGTAAGTTTATTTCACCTTAGCTATTACTCTTATATGTGCATCACAATCAATTTCATTATCCGCTACTAAAATTGGATTATTACAATCCTCTGGAACAAAAACACATCCTTCTATATCCTCAGTTTGATTATATAAACACCATTTTGTTTGATTTACTTTTTCTTCTATAATTAACGAGCATCCACTTATTAATATTATAACCATAATACACAATCCAATCGTAATATATTCTTTCATTCAAATCATCTCCTGTTTTTTGTAATTATTTTAATATTTTCAGTTCAAATTTAATAGTATTTTCAAATTCACAATTAAAACAAGATATACTTAATTCAAAACAGTTAGGATTATGTGTACTTAAATCACAATCAATATCCAACTCAGATAATTCATCATCTAATTCACTACCACAATTAATACATTTCAGATTACAAATACCAAAATTCCTCATATCAACATTATGTCCCATTTTTATTCACCTTTTTTATAATTAGTTATATACAACTCTAAACATCTAGTAGTATACAACAAAGCTTTCTCTTTACTCTTATAAACCTTATAATCATCTTGATATAAATTACTTGATTCTTTAAGTAAGTCAATCAAAGGAATGTTACTATCTGTACCTTTCTTGATTGTGTTTAACACCCTGACCTCAAGGATAGTGTAATGCTCACTCATTTGTAACCTCTGGAATGTAATAGTAACCTTGTTTGTCACGTTTGTAAAAATTCCTTTTTCTTGGGATGTGTTTTCCACTAAACAATTCATAATAAGAACCTAAACTTCTAACCACAATAGTCATAGGATAATCTTTATGCCCATGACCGCAACAACAAGCAACAGTTTTCATATCATGCAATTGCAGTACTTCTATTACATTTCTCATACATTTATCTATTCTAGGATTTGGTATCCTGTAATTAGTCTTTTTGCACATTCAAATCACCTTTTATATTGAATTATTTTGGATTTTTCAATATCTTTTTTATATTGGTTAATCAAAGCATCACATTTTTGTATTGCTATTCTAGTTTGATTCCTATAATCATATCCAAAAAATCTTTTTAACCAATTATTTTGCTTATAAGCTATAAATACATAATCTACCATTCCACCACTACCATCAAACAATGTAGATAAATATCTTTGAAAACTTCCTTTTCTATCTAAACCTGAAGGATATTCTTCTTCTATTACAATTCTGAATTCTTCTCTATCTTCAAATGTTTTTTCTTCAATCCATATCTTACTTTTAGTTAGTTTCATTCAATTCCACCATACATTATTTCTTCCTCTTCTTTTTTTCCATTGTATAATTTTCAAAGCATATTTATATGGTGTTGGTTCATCAAAAAAAACTATCAAATGACCTAACCAAATTTCTTTCTAAAACAAACACCACCTATAATATAATTTTAGTATTCCCATTCAAATCATCTCCTCCTCTTTTTACCAGCATAGAGATACTTACCATTTTGATAATCACCATAAATTGTAGCCATAAGACCTTCTTGCATAGACTCATCAAGCCTAAACTTAAAATTATCATACTTCTTATGTACCAACTTAATGTAATCTTCAGTGATCTTGCACACACTCTGATACTCTAAAGGATTATCTGGATTTTTGTAATCTTTAGCAATACCTATAAGTTCACTAAGTGTTCTTGGATCTCTAAACTTCTTTTTTGCGTTCATTCTTAACCTCTTTTGTACTTACAGTACCCTTGCGATCTTGCGAGAATAAAGAAGGACTTGAACCTTCACTCGTCAGCTAGGACCAAGCGTTTCGTCACCGAAAACACCACCACATTTTATCCTTTCGCATCACAAGGGCTAATCATTATTTACTTCAATATTTTCAACACCTAGTCTTAAACGTAACTTGTCAAACTGATGTTCTGTAGCCATCTCAGATAAATATACTAATTGCTGTTTTAATTGTCGCATTAAAACCCTTGAATTCTGTCTCAATTCATTTCTTGTGAATATTATATCTGCCATTTTATTCTACACCTTCTCTTAATTGTTTAATTACTTCCCCTAATCTCCTATTCAATATACTTTGTTCTTCTAATGAAAACCTTTGTTTGTAGATAAAAGTAATTGCACTAATATTCGCATTAATATTGTATAACTTTTCAATAGCTTTCTCAATTTTTATTTTATTCATCTGTTTCACCAACCGCTATACAACCATCTATAAAAGCAAAAGTAGTTTTAATCTCATCAAATAAATCGTACATTAAATCCAAATCCATTAAAAATAATATTTGATCCATTCTTTCACTTGTTAATCCTTCAACTGAATCTGATTGCTTTAAACTAAATACCATTTTCTCACCCTACCATCAAAATGGCGTTCTTACTATGTTTACAAGTAGTTTTCCAAAGATACTTACTAACTTCACCAGTGATACTATCTACTGCATTGATCATTGGTTTACCACAAGTTGCACAACGCATAACACCATCTTTTTGTATCTGCTTAACTTTTTTTGTTAATTTGTTAAGATTCA
>Ga0307928_10003954_pt1 | contig 11290 bp, 16 predicted proteins | sample AceLakmetagen232_FD_201815 | JGI IMG/M metagenome (GOLD analysis project Ga0307928, IMG submission 201815) | Saline water microbial communities from Ace Lake, Antarctica - #232 | ecosystem: Environmental > Aquatic > Non-marine Saline and Alkaline > Saline | place: Antarctica: Ace Lake...
GCGGCTTGTCTCTTAGGAGTATGTTCTTCAAACTTCTCAGCTAATTGAACGAAAGCTAATGCAGTTCCTTTCAGAGTTTCATCCTTGCTGTAAAAATATTTGGTCTTATAGGCACTAGCACATTGTCTGAGAAAATCTCCAAACTGCTTTGTCTCATCCGTTCGAGTCAAATAATTGAACATCGTAGTAATCTGTTTCTCGTTAATCTTCTTATAAGATTTCCCTTCGTATAGTCTGAAAAATAAGTTTAAAAAGAATTTTCTCATTGTTGTACGTTAGGCGGTTTAATAGGGGTCTCCCCAACTTTCCCATCCTTAGAGGCTTCCATATCTTCTCGTGTTGGTTTCATGTAGAACTTCTCTGGGTTTGAGCCTGTCTTCAAGATGAAGTTGATAGTGGCGGCATCGGCGTCTATAAGAGGGTTCACTTTGGCTTCTTCTAGCAAAGCAGAAGCTACATCTAATTGTTCCTGTCTGGTCATTGATGGTTCTACATCAGCTTCCAGTCTGACAATAAGTTTAGCTCCACACATCTCAGGGCTAAGTTTCACCCAGAAAGGCTCATTACCAATTCTATCAATAGCGACTTCTCTGTATTTAGGTTGTCCCTTCCCTGGTTTCTTCTTCCCGTATTTGTCTTTCAAAATATCGTAACTGATAGGGTCTTTGTAGAACTGACAAATATTTCTGACTCTCATCTCAGCTCGTTGGTATAAGAGGTGATAAATGAAAGTTTGGAAGTTACCAGACATTCTTTTAGCATTTTCGTCAAGTAGTACAGCTTCCTTGGCGGTCTTCCTTCCTCCTGCGACTCCCATTGTGTTAGAACTCACGGAAGTATTAACGTCAGACTTCTTATCAAGCCACTCTAGGACTTGGAAAGTAGAGTTCTGAGTTCCGCTAATATCCATTTCTCTAACTTGGTCTAGGTCTCCTGTACTTCTGAATGTTTTTCCTGGGAACAACTGATAGGAATCTAACTCTGAACCTTGACCTAACATAATAGGCTTGTGGATTGAAAGAACCTCCTGGTCAACTGTCATCCTTAATAGAGCATTGATAGTCTCCTGCTCTCCAGCCATAATATCTGGCATCCCTTTCCCGTAGAACAAGTCAGTATCAGCTGGCTCAAATACAGTTTTGGCGAAAGGTAATTGCTTGTGGTTGAAAGGTAAAGGACAAACTTCATCTTTATCCTGAGGATTCAACCAAACCCCATTACAGACGATTATAAACTCGTCGATGTCCTCGTTGTAGTATTTAAAAACTTCAATCAATTCGCTGTCATCCTCCATGGTGCTTTTGTAATCGCTATCAGCGAAGTCACCATAAGCGATTCCAGTCTTAACATATTTGGCATATTCAAATTTGCCGTATCTTTTATCAAAAACTTCTTGGGTAATAGCCTCTACCACGATGCAATCATGTTTCAGTTCTGGGCAATTCTCGTTAGGATAGAAGTTCAATATAGGAACAATCCCTGTGTAACAATGACCTGCTCCGCCTTCTATAATAGTCTCCTTCTTAATCTTCGCTAAGCCAGTCTCGTGATTGAACCCGATAATGGTTTTAACTTCCTTCTTAATTTCTCGGTATCCTTCTTCAACAATCACAGTTCCCTTAATCGCACAGTCCAAAGTCTGTAAGTACAATTTGTATTGTCCCTCTTCCCTCCTATGAGAATCTTCAAACACCAATCGGATGTCCTCAGCGTTCTGGTGGTCAGTTTCAGTTTCACCTATCAGATTAATAAAAGGTCGCCCTGATGTAATCATAGCGACAATAGCCTTAACCTTTCCTCTAGTCTTTTGGTCGAATATCAATGACTGCCAAGCCTCCTTGGTCTCTTTAATCTCGTCAGGGACAATACCGTTATAAGAATCCACATTATCATTAACATATTCAGTCAGAGTTCTGCCATCAAATTCCCTTCGGTTGTCATCACGGGCATCCCGCATGTCGTTGAAACGTTGGTACATACGACTGACCACCTCAGATTGTGCATCTGTTGGGAAATACTCTACCTCTATGGATTTTTCTTTTTTCTCTTCGTCCATTTTTTGTTAATACTACTTAATAACTTACTTGCGAGTGTCCCTCCCTCACCTTTTGCCATTTAGAGTATTCCTCTTTAACTGGCATTCTCGCTGGTGTAATCATCTGTAAAATACTGGCTACCGCATCAACAATATCGTCCGTGGAAGCTCTAGGGAATCTAGTAAGCTCTGATTCTAATATCTTGGTCATTGGGTCATTCTCTCTATGGTAAACGCTACTGATAGCATATCTGGGCTGTAGTCCTTTAATTTTCCTACCCTTATCAGTATCGGCTTTAATTTCTTGAATCTGCATCCCTCTAATAGTTGAGTTAGCTCGTTTCTTCTCTTCCTCGATGAAATATACTAAGGACTTCTGATAAGCCACCGTTTCAATCCCGACTTTCTCTGGTTGCCATCTCTCGTACATTCCGAACAGTTCCTTAATCGTTTCAATCGGATTCAACCTCGCTCTAACAATCTCCACTATATACATCTCATTCATAGTATTAACTAATACGCAGACAATAGCTGTGAAGTCAGCTGTTTCCTTTTTGGAAATAGCTGGGTCAACCATGATGTAAAACTTGTGAGGTTTTGCCATAATAGTTTGCTTCAACTGAGTATCGTTGAAATATCGGAAGTACCTAGGTTTGAAAATCTGGTCTTCTTCTGATACTGGTTCATTGAAATACTCCTGGTAGAAAGCTGCGTCAGATTTAGAATTAAGTGACATATCCTGTCTCTTAGCTTCTAACTTCTCTACTGACCAGTTACTAGCCCATAACAATCGTCTCTGCTTATCCCAAGCCCGATAGGTCGCTCCGTTGTGTGAGTTAATCAAGGTTTGCAGTAAGGAATCATCATGCAAGATAGTTCCGAACATCTTAATTACACCCAACTCATTATCCGTGGCTGGAATAATACTTTTCACATAATTATTAAGGTACTTAACTCGTTGGTCGTTATTTTCGATATGTTCATCGGACTCAACATCGTCCAATACGATTCTAGTAGGTCGAGTGTGTCCAGATTTTAATCCCCGAATAGGAGCATCAAATCCTTTTCCTCGAAGCCTAACTCCATTAATCAAAAAGTCTCCAACAGTATCCTTCAAATTCTTATCAACCTTCAACCTCGGCGAAATCTTCGTTATATCTCCATAAAATTCTAATATCATCTCTCCGTACTTAAATTCATCTCTGACAGCTTCCAGAACCTCTGATGCTTCGTTAAAAGACTTCTCAATGACTACTATGAACTCATCTAGTCCTACAACACATGAGAAGGCAATACAGAGCTGAACAATAGTGGTCTTTCCGAATCCCCGTGGGCAAGCAGTATATTCATTCTTATTTGAAAAAAACTTCTCAATTAACTCGAAATGGAACGCTGGGGTCTCTTTATTGAAATATTTTGGCATGAAAGTATGTCCCCAAAGAACACATTTGATAACCAACTCCTCCATATTTGAAATATCTGTGAAAAAATCTTTAATCTTCTTTATATCGTTCTCAGCTAATAATTCCTGTAACTGAGCGTCCAAAACTTCCTGTTTAAACGTTTTCTTTGCCATAGGTCAGTGTGCTTACTGGTGCAATTTGCTTTTTGGCTGTGAAACTCTCTGAAAAACCAGCAACCTTCTTTCTCAATTTCTCTCTAGCCTCCATTGATAATCCTTCTGGGGCTGAAACTTCTACTTCGACTCTCTCCTCAAATCCATTCCTGAGAGCCTTTAGAACAAACATATTGAAATTCGGGTTGATTTTATCGTTTCCCATAGTCTCGTGGAACAAACCTACTAACGACTTTAATATTTTTACGATAGGTCTGTAAACGCCTGTGACATAATTCTGTTTATCTTTGGTATTCCTTTCCATTCTCATCAAAGTTGCAACATCTACTCCTAAATGCAGAGCCAGACCGTAAACTGTCATGCTTCCGTTCATCTCTAATACGAAATGGAAATATTCAATCCCTCTCTTAGAAATATCGTGTGGGGTCAGCTTCTGATGTCTTCCACTTCCAGTAACTAAATTCGCATAATATTCTAAAACCTCTTCTCCCTCTAAATATTCATCCAATCTTCCAGCAACCATTTTCAGGGTAGCCAACCAATAATTTACATCGTATGAGGCTTTTTTAAATATTCGGGGTTTTTTATCCTTCCCTCTCTTCCCTAGCTTGGCTGAAATCTCTTTCCCATTCTTATCCAATTTGACCTTTTTTAGCTTATCTAACGCTTTTTCGACTTTTAGCTTAGGCATACTTGATAATTATATGGTAATATTTCTAATTTTTTTATTTCCCTAAGGTATCCTCTTTTTTGAAAAATCTCTCGGTGATTTTTTGAGGAATTTTTTAACTTCTCTGACAAAACCTCTTATATTTTTTCCCTTTTAATAATATAGAAAAATTTTAGGTGGATAGTCGTTTTTTGGCTTTTTAGAGGTAGTTTTTGGGGTGAGGGGACAAGTAACTCTTTTCCAGGAAGGGGGGCGGGGGGTCGTTCGGTATTGTCGTGGTGGTAACTTTTTGTTTAGTGTCCTTATGCCCTTACCTTAGATAAAAGCTTGGCTCTTGCTAGATGGGTGTGTTGGTGTGTGTGTGTATAGGGGTGGGGGTTTCAGCCTTAGCCCGCTTATGTTGGTGGTGGTGTGTGGTGGTGGGTGTGGTAGTAGTGGCTTGGTGCTGGCTACTACTGGGCTATTGCCTACTACTTGCTAGTGTTAAGGGTAACAAGGGCTTAGTCCCTGTATTCTACCGCTATAACCTATCTTTTGTCAATTCCCTTTTTTATAATTTCACTAAAAAGCCTTGTTTTGAGACCTTTCCGCCCCAATATTACTCAATAAACCAACCATTTAAGGGTCAGTAAACCACTAGCAAACAACCAATAAACAAAAAAACAACTATCAAAACCAATAACAAACAACTAAAACAAACATTTACATTAATTAAAAATAACCATTACAACTATTTACTTACTAATAATAACTATTAAACTATCTCAATTGACATTTACCGCCCAAAATAAAACAAGGCTTTTTAGTTCCTTGTTTGTTTGTAGTTCTTTAAACTATGCTTTTAACTTAACCGCTGGAAAGTCGTGTATAACAATGGACTGTTTAACTGGAAAAGAATTTCCGCAATCAATACATTTATATAATTTATAATCTAGTAAATCACTAAATATTATTGATTTTCTGTTTAATCCAACCACATAATCCCCAACCATTTTCACTTCATAACTTCCGCATTCTTTACATCTAGTCATTTTTACCCCCTTGTTTTGAGTTTTAAGCCGTTTTTAGACTGTTAAAAGTCTTATCCATTGACTATATTATAGCACAATAAAAGAAAATCAACTAATTATTTATACCCTAAACCCTTATATTCTTTTAAATTTTAATTAAAATATTGTCTTTAAATTCAACTATTTTTTGAGGTGTTTGAATAAACCAATCATAATCTTTTTGAAAAACTTTATAACCAATCGGTAAATTGTCGTTTATTCTACTTTTTGTCGTATCAGTTTGAAAACCTCCAGAATTTAAAATATAACCGTCTTTAGTCTTTTCTATAATGTTTGTGTTGTATAATCTTATCTTAAACCCGTCTTTGGTCTTAATCTCTAGCGTATTCCTTGCAATAGTTTTATTTTCTGTTTTACTTTTAGAAAATAATCCTAAATAAACTTGAAATTGACCCTCATTAATTATAAAACTATAAACAGTTTTATTTATTTTTTTTAAATCTATCTCTAATTCCTTATCAAATTGACATTTTGTCAAGGCTGGCTCATATTCAAGCCCCAATTGAGAACTATCAACAAAATATTCTTTAATCAATTTATAACCTTTTAACTCTAATGTTTCAATCTCTACAATTTCAGACTTATAAACATTTTTAATTGTGCTTAAATTAAGTTGCATTTTGGCGTTTTAATAAATTATATTTTTATTATAGTCTATTACTTTATTATTGTCAATAGCAAATAAAAGAAGACTTGACAATTTTGTCAATTATAAGCAACAACAAGCCGATAAATAAACAAGTTGAAACAAATAAAAAAAATTCTTTTTCGCCTTGACTAATACAAAATACTTTATTTTTAAACTTATCCATTATTTAAGTTTAATTATAATATTTTTTGATGGCTACATCTTGAATTTAAATAATACTTGTCGAGCTTTCCTCTAGTTTCAACTTTTTCGCAAGTGCTAAATAATAAATGCCATAACATATCCATACCACAACCCCCAACCCTTACGTTTCCCCAATTATTTTTTTGGTTATAACAGATATTCAATAGCATATTATAACTATCAAAATTGAAATGTCGTGTCATTCCGCTCCTTGAAACAGTCATCGAGCAAATAACCTTATAATTTTTAATATCTTTTAAAAAGTCCTTAACATCGCTTTTAAATCTCTCAAATTGATAATATTCATTATCGCCTTTCGCCTCATTGTAAACTTCTAATAATTTTTTATCGCTTTTCATCTTGGCGTTTTAATAAGTTATATTATAACTATAAAACATTACCTTATTATTGTCAATAGTAAATTAAAAACAAGACCGTTAAGCCTTGCTTTTAATTCTTTTTATCAAATTATTCCATTTTCTCTAAACTCTTCATTTAAATCAAATTTATCAGCTAATTCTTCAAAAATTCCTTGCCATACTATCATATCGATTTGATATAACTTGCATTTATCTGCTTTCGCTCCAATAGGATTTTGTTCACTTGCCCAATATTGCCAATCAATAGCATATTGAGTTGCCTCTTCTCTTGTTTTTGGTGTTCTTTTTTCCATTACTTTAATTTAATTATAAACAAAATAGTCCATTAAATCCTCATCTTTAAATTCTTTAGGCAAACATTCCCTAATATCTTCAACTTCGTAAAAACCGCAACAACTATCCTCTTCTTCTCCGTCTTTATCGTGCAAATAAAATCTATAAATTTCTCCATTACAATATTTATTATAAATTTCTAACTCACTTCCAATAACTTTTTCAAAATCTTTTTTATCAGTTCCAACTTCTTTTTGAGTTTTATCGGTTATTATATAAAAACCATTGTTAGAATAATCAAACCCGAATTTATCGCCCAAACTATAAGAAACCCCCGAATGTTCATATTTTGTTATCGGGTATATTTCTAAAACTTTTTCATCAGTATTTAATTTAAACCAATCTTTAATTACTTTGATGTGTTCATCTTGACTTGCAACTTCTTGACCAGTTTCTTTTATCCAATCTCTCAATTCTCCCTCAAAAACATTATCTGGACTAGAATAATTACCATCACAAGTTATAAAATACCCCAAATTACTCCAATCTCTTGGACTTTCAACCATTTCATCATAACTAATTTCCAGTCTTGGTTTTTCCTCAACAACTTTTTTCTTATACATTAACATCTTGGCATTTTAATTTATTATATTTCAACTCTAAACTATTACATTATTATTGTCAAGAGTAAATAAAAAAGACAAGACTATAATGCCTTGTCTTTGATAATAATAAACTATCAACACTAAATTCCATTAACCTCTGAATATCATTTTAACTAAAGGCAGTTTTGATAGTTTTAGTTGGATTAAAAATTTCTTCAACTTCTCCCGCTTGAAATTCTGTTTTTTCAACTAATTCCCACAATTCCTCCACATCATACTCACTTAAATCAAAAATAAACTCGTGATTGAAAATTATTGAATAATATTTTCCTCTTTTTTCAATTCCAGTTCTAGCTTGATAAACAACATCTCCTCCTCCAAAATCTGACTCGTGAAGTTCAAATATCAACTCTCCCTCTATAAGACACAAAAATTTAAAAGCGTCTTCATAGTCAACATCAATTCTAACCCCAAACTCTTTTTTAAACTCCTTTTTAAATTCTTTTTCATTCATAATCTTACTTTAATTTTAAACTTCTACACCGCAACTATCTATATCCTTTTTACAATATTTACATTCTAAATCGTGAAAATTAGTATTGAACTCATCTGTTTTATAAATATAAACTTTTCCACAATGGGTGCATTTTATCTTAATTTTTTTCATAAAATATAGCTTAGAATAAAAACCCCAAAAATCACCAAGAAAATAATCACATCTGCTTTAGCTTCGTTCACTTTTAAATATTAGTTCTTAATCCTCCATTTTTTCTGGTTCGGTGTCTTCATTGAATAAATGGACGTCAACATCGTCAAAAGTCCAGTCAAAATTCCCGCCGTTCTGTAAATCTGAAATATCAGACTCAGAAAATCCAATCTTAATTTTTCTCTTTTTATTAAATGTTTTTTTAACTGCCTCAGCTTTTTTCTCCATAGATTTTATTTAAAATTTTAAAACTCTCTTGCTTTCAACTCCTCTTTTATCAAGTTCTGCCATTATTCCCTCCAAAATCCTAACATCGCTAGTACCATAACAACCAATATTTATTAGTTCGTCATAGTTTATAGCTTCTTGCTTTAATTCTTTAGTTGTCCAGTTCTCGAACCATAAGGAATTATCATTTTTATTCATTGGCTTGGCTTAATTTTTAAAGACTCTTCTAATTTTAACAATCAAATCATAAATCGGGATTTCTCTCTCGTGAAAATTTTTCTTTAGAAAAATATCTAAAAGCTTATAGGCTTTTCTTAGCTCCTCCCAATCCTCCCTTTTAAGTTTTGATAAATCGTATTGGCTCATTGGCTTGGCTTAATAATAAAAAACTAACCTATTACAAGATTAGTTTATTATCAGTTTATTGTCAAGTGCATATAATTTCCTATCCCTGCTTTCCTGATTATATCGCTTCTGTCTCGCCCTGCATTTTTCACAAGTTGCAAAGCTTTCGTCTATCTTAACTCGCCCGCACCTATGGCAAAGACCTTTCGCCCGCCATTTTTCAGCTCTCTCTCTTCTAAGATACTTTTTTCTTGGGCTACTACTGTTCCTACCGCAAGTTTCACAAGTTAAAAAACCTTTTCTTGCCTCCCTCCTAAAACAAGAGGAGCATAACCCTAAATATCTGGCTACTTTTCTAATTTTTTCTAACTTTTCTTTAGTTTTCATCGTTAGTTGTAGAATTTTTCGATAACATCAACATAACTATCATCACCACCTTTAATCATTCGCTTGGCATACCAACTGCCACCGTCAACAGCTAAATTTCCACACTTACATTCTCGGTAGTCGTGTCTGTTTTTACTCCTAATAAACTCTCCACACTTGAGACAAACCGCCCCATTTATAAAAATATCTCCAATAAAAAACTTTTTTCGTTGCCCTTTAGTCGCTGACTTAGTAACAAAATTCATAGTATCAGTTTCGTCCTTGACTATATAAACACTAATTTCCGCTGTCATTCTCATTAGTTTTTTCTTGCTCATCGTTTTTTCTTAATAGTTCAGCCCGTTCATTCCTCAAAGTCCTATCTTCTAAAGCCTTGCCCCTAGCTTCTGTTAGTTTTTCAATATTTTTAGCCCGCTCGGTTGATAAAATAAAACGATTCGGGCAATCCTCCATATACTTTTTATCAGTTAAGAAAACTTCACCGCATTTTAAACAGGTTTGTTTAAACTCCTTAGAACTCTCGCCAGAAACAAACAGATAATTTTCCTCATAAGCAAATTCGGAAGATAAACACCTATTACAGACGAAATAGTCGCTTGGTAAGGTAACTTCTTCTTTTTTCTTAGTGTCATAATATTTTTTATCGGGCATTTTTATTATTTTAATTTTTATTATACTCTTCGTTCCTTTCCTCAATGTCTTGGTTAAGTTTGGCTAACCCTTCATATTTGTCCACCACTTCAACAGGTGTAACCTCTGCTTCTTCTAAAATTGATTCAGCCTCCTCAACATCAGCCTCGATAATTTTACCACCCATATTTTCTTTTTCTTCTCTCTTTTTCCAGGCTTCGGTCGCAAGGTTGCTTCTCTTTTGGGTTTCTTCTGTAATTTTGGATTCATCAAAAAATTTATTCCTCTGGTATCTAATTGTACCATCTTTACAAAGGTGAGGTCTAGTTTTTTTATTCTCAGTAACTGCTTGCTTTTGTCTTCTAATTAATTCGAGCTTACTCCATTTTCTTTTTGAGCCTCGACAAATAATATTAGCCCCTGGTTCTTCTGGTTGCCTTTTGCTTCCAAGAACAGCTCCTCTCTTCGGTGCATATTGTATTGGTTTTGCTGATTCAGTCTTCACAACTTTGTCAGCTTCGCCACCGATAACTAAATATCCGTCTAAAACACTCATTTTAATTTCCCCTCCGTCAGTTTTAACGATTAGTCCTTTCATTGTTTAATATTATTTATCAAATTTATAGCTTTTATCTGTGAAACTTTTGCCTCGACTTTCCAAAAATCGTTCCATTTCCGCAAGGAAACTTTCCCCAATTCCACCTAACATTAAAAATTCAGTTTTACTCATTTTTTCAACATCGGAAATTTTTAAATCATTAATCTCTAAAACATTTAAAATATTAGCTTTTAACTCTAAACAAATACCATTTACTGCCACAAGTATTTTGCTATAAGCGGTTTCCTCAATTTGTCTAACTCTTCCCATAGTTATCCCAAACTTTCTTCCGACTTCTAGCAAAGTTTTCGGGATACCGTCATAAAAACCACATCTACATTTAATTATTTTTTGTTCCCTCAAAGTCAAAGTTGGAAAAGTTTTGAAAATCCGAGCTACATCTTTATTGTCTATCATTGTTTTGAGCCTTCTTTAATTTTGAAAATAGCCCTATCTCCTTGTTTGAGCATATTCTTATATTTTGGCACGATAATATCTCCTAATCTTTTCATTTCCCCATTATCTTCAACGACTAAATCCGCCAAAAACTCTTCCTCGAACTCTTTAAGACCTCGATTAATAGCAATAAACTTATCTTTCAAGTGATAAAAAAGAACCCTAAATAAGACATTCTTCTTATTTTGAGCCTGTTTAATAGTGTCCTCTAACTCTGGTGTATGAGGTAAATTCATTCTAACTAGCCTTTCCGCTTCGTTGTGTCGCAACTTAGCCATAAATTCTAACACATAATCTTCTCCCTCTTCTTCAATCCTAACTTTTAGAATACCAATTTGACCCATCATATCCATAATTTTATCTTGGGTATAACGATAATCCAACCGAGTTGTTTTGTAAGCCTTATCGGCGAATGTCAACTCTGCTTTACTCTTGATTTTTCTCATTTTTCACAGATTTATTTATTAAAATATAGTTTATATTCGAGTTTAAGGGGGAA
>Ga0307928_10003957_pt1 | contig 11288 bp, 14 predicted proteins | sample AceLakmetagen232_FD_201815 | JGI IMG/M metagenome (GOLD analysis project Ga0307928, IMG submission 201815) | Saline water microbial communities from Ace Lake, Antarctica - #232 | ecosystem: Environmental > Aquatic > Non-marine Saline and Alkaline > Saline | place: Antarctica: Ace Lake...
TGTTAAGGTTGTAGATGTGCCAGCTTTCCAACCAGCTACTAAATCAATAAAGGCGCAGGAATCTTGTACATTTACTTGTTCTTCTCCTGCTCCGGTTGTGTAGGGTTTTCTTCGTCTTCGTCCTCCCCCTTTTCAGTTTCTTCTCCCATAATTTCTCCACGAACTACAGCCATCTCAGCAGAACTGGCTTCATCTACAAGATTGAAAACTTCATCAACTGAAATCTCTTGTCCAGATTCAGAAAGAGCTTTATGAAAACAGGCTACAAACCCCTCAACACTATTCATGTATTCCACAGCAGCAGATGTTAAGTCATCTCCTCTTGGAATGTCTTTCATGGCCTTCATAGCTAAATCAACTTGTTGCTGCTCACTCAATTCCAATTCAGAAAGAACTTGATTCAATTCAGCAATACGAATAGACCTTACTTTTTGTTGACAGAAGGAAAGCACAGCAACAGGACCAAGTTGTCGGCACTTGAAAGTTTTTCCCAGTACTGTAATTTCTACAGGCTCATTTGTGAATTTGTACTCATCAGCCATTTTTACTCTCCTTCTGTCAACCTACTTCAACTTATGCTTCTTCCGCTTTTGCTTCACCATTGAAAGTGAAGTCAGCTTCATGTCCAACTTCTGCACCAATATCTACGTTATACTTAACATTACTGAGAATGACAGATCCAGAAATCTTAGCACCACCAGTACCTTCACTTAAAACAATAGTAGCCGCTCCACCATTAGTAGGAGCATCACCAACCATGCTAATGGTTCCAGAACATCCTTGCAAACCTTCCACAAACTCTTTCCAACCAGAAGAATCAAAATTTGTTACATCATGAACTTCCATTTCAATGGTAGCTTCCCACGAACGAATTTTCGCCGCGGTACTTGCACCAGTAACCGAACCACTTTTTCCAGCAATAGGATAAGCTGTAGCCATCTTCTATACTCCTTGTCTTATCGTTCTAACATACACAGATCGTGTAAATCTTCCAGATTTATCTTCATCCAAATCAAACACCGTGGAATCCTGCCAAAAAGCTATATATCGTGCTGACCCCGCTATTGTTACTTGCCCTTTTCCTTTAAGATTTGCTAAAGCTGCTTCTATCTTTGTTGTAGCTCCATCAAATGTATTGTTTCTCGATTGTATTTGTACGGAGTTTCTTCTCATTTCCGTACCATCCATTAACTCCTCAACTGGAGGTCCAGGAATATCTGTAACAAGCAAATGATCGTCAGGACTTTCTGGAGCGCTAGAATAGAACAAATCAGTTCCCTCTGTTCCTATTCCATCAGTATTCAGAATACTTACAATGTCTTTAGATGCTGCATTCATGCTTTCTTCTTGTTCTTTCTTATGGCACTCTTTAAGATAGATAAAGCTTTGCTTTTTACAGCATTTACAGCACGATAAAGGAAGAAAGGTTTATTTGTTCCACCAGATTTGTAAAGATTCTCATGAACAACTATGGCATAGTAAGCAAAGTTTCCAATTTCTACAATTATGTCTTTGGTGTCTGAAACCCTTTGTTTTGCCCTTTGGAACCGTGAAGAATGTGCTGCTTTTAGTCTGCCTGCTTTTCCAGGTTCTCGGCTTGAGTATTTTTCTGGATTTCCAGCTCTACCTTTTGCTACACCAGACCAAATTAAATAGTTGCTGTATCTTAAATTTCCTTCATCCACTGGAGTGTTTATCATGGACTCTCTTTTGATTTCAAGTCCTAGTATTACCATTCCTTTTCTTGTAGCCCCAACGTAAACCTTAAGTTGCTTATTCAAATTCGCAGTGATCCGTTTAAGATCACGAACATCTTTGTGTCCTCGTAAAAAACCACCACCTTCATACATAAGAACACCTATCAAAGAAAAGCAACTCTTGTGTATCTTTCCCCAGCAACCGTTGCTGTTTTGTTCCATGCTTTAACTTCAAAAGCATTTGCAACTGTTCTCGGATTCGTTTCTACAGAAGTACCCAAGAAAATCCAATCCCCTTCAGATAAATCTTGGGATTCTAAAAGTACCTGTATCTTAGATTCAATTTCTTTAGCATTGTTATTTATTACCAATGCAGTAGAATCTTGCCATTTCCCACTATTCTCTGTTGTAATGGGAGCGGCAAAGGCTCTTTGTCCAGAACCATCATAGGTTCCAGACTGGAGCCAAATTGTAATGGTGTGGGGATACTTTCTCATGCCATTGCCGTAACGTATGCTTTCTTTCCCATTCTACTTCGTATTAAGCCTTCAGGATCAAACATTAGAACCATCTCACCATATCGACTGTTATTTAGCATGTGTCCCGCAGGTTGAACAAATATATCTGTTGATTGTAGTGCTGTCTCTTCTGTTTTGGGGGGACGCACTGTTGCAGCAAAATGAGCAGCAAGATACTTTGTAATTTCGTCTACAATTGTAGCTGAATAATGAACAGTACACTTTGCATCAGCAACCAAGTTTTGAGCCGATGTCAAAAACACAGTTAAAGTTGGATCTGCTGGAGGGTTGTCCATTATAATGCTAACGTCACCTACTACAACAGCCATGATTATTCTCCTTTACGAATCCGTTGTTTCATGGCTTCAGTACCAGTGGTAGCCTTCAAAAGACTCTTCTCTTTGGCTGCTGCAACATCTCTCTTCTCTTTGTCTAAATCTATTTCAACAGTTTCTTCTGTTGCCATTATCTGTATTCCAAGTCTCTCAATTTCCCTATCAGTTGGGACAAATTTATCATCTGCCCTAAGAACTTCCTGCTCTCCTTTAACAAGCCCTCTGATAAAGCAACCATACTGCATCACGTAAACTGTTCTTTTCGTAGTAGCCATTTCATTTTTTCCTTCTTTTCTAATTACTAAAGAATTGGGGAGTGTGGAAGGAAACAACCCCTTCCACACTCCCCTGCAACGCAACCAACCAATTCTTACGGAGATCCGTGGAAAATTCCACTAGTTCCATCAGCGGTCTTCTTCAAACGAGGAGCCATCGCAGCCAGAACCTTATTATGTTGAACCATACCACCAAGGGTAGTCCATTCAACGTTTTTAATATCCTGACCAACAGCAAGGTCCACAACATCCCTGGTCAATTGCACCAAAAGAATGTTATTAGTTGCAAGCGTAGAAGCATGTTGCACCTTGTTAATTTCGGCGTAATCCAGAATACGATCCAAGAACGTACCATTCTTGTAACTGGAATAATCCGAACGCAAGGTACTCCAAAAAGCCGTGGGAACATAAAGCACAAACGGTCCCCAGAACTTATTGGTATCAGCAGCGGCCAACATTAACTCAACGTCAGAGATAATATTAGTGGAGGTAGTACTCCAAGATCCGGCAATGGTCACATCCACGTTATAAGGAAAAGTAGTGTACCCATAAACGCTATAACCATCTGCCTTAACAGTAACTCCATTGAAAAGAATCTCTTCAAGCTTATCACTAACTTTACGGGCAGCAACTTCAGCTTGAACAGTATCAATCGGAGTGTTATTACGCCTGCTTGCAAGTAACCTACGAATATTGACATAGAAACTACGATCAATAATCGGAATGGGAACACCTTGGGTGTTGAACTCTACCGAATCGTTCTCACCCTCAGTAACTCCAGACATACTTACATTAGCTTCTTCCATGTCAGATTGATCTTGCCACTCATCAACCAAAACACCAAGTCCGCCAAGATCTCGAACTAGTCCTGCTTCCTGCAAGTCCTTAATGCCAACAAGACGGGGCCGTGCAATATCAATAATTGCAGAATCCAAAGACTTCCATTCATCCTTCCGCAAAAGTGCTTCAGTTCGGAGTGCATTAGCATCCAAACCCGCTTCAGCAAACCGAGCCATAAGCGTTTTCACAGAATAAACGTCAACATTTGTGCTATGAGGCATAATTTTCTTTCCTTTCTATTATTAAGCAACCCTGACTTGGATGCGCGCTTCCGCGGTTCCAGCAGAGTTATCCACAGCTTCCTCAGCAAATGCAACAATTGCATTTGTATAAATACTACCAGTAGAAAGAACAGTATGCAGACGCAGGGTTCCATCTCCTGCACTTTCCAAAGCAGCACCAGCAGTTACGGCAGTAGCAAGAGCAGCAACCAATGCAAAAATTTCTACACCAGTTTGGCAAAGAACAAAACGCATGGTATCAGCAAGAGCGTAATCTTCGTCAATATCATCTCCAATACCATCGTTTTCAATTGCAAAAGTCTTCTCAACATTCTGAGCTGCCCTATCATCAGCAACAACAGCAGTCTTATCAGAAAGATTAACCAAGTATCCCGGAGTTATTGTTCCTCCAGCAGTTCCAGTACCTTCAATGGTACCATGGGACTTACCCTTGATGATAATATTCTTGAAAGCCATTAGTCATCCTCCTTTGCAGTAGCGAGAACAAGAGCAGGCATATCTTCTACCTTGCTATCGGTTGTTAAGTTACGTTGCCCGCCACGACCACTATAGTCTGCATCTTCAACAACAATACCAAGACTAGCTTGCAAAGGAAGAAGCATCTTATAAGGAAGTTGCTTTAACTCATCTTCAGTATAAGGACAATCTTCATTGTCCTTTAAGGAAACGCGAACAGTCTCAGCTTTTCCTTCCTCAGTTTTCTCACTTTCGGCCTTCAAGGTAGCAATTACAATTGCTGCAATATCCTCAACCTTCAAAACAGCAGGAGCCTCTTCTTTCTTCTCAGTACGAATGTCTTCCGTTTTCTCAATTTTCTTCTCAACCTTGACTTCTTTCTTTTCCACAGGAATCAACTTATCAAGTTGATCGGCTTCAAGAGCACTAAGCCACTGTTCATCATCCTTAGTGAACTTTGTGCTCTCATTGGCAATAAGTTCTGCAACAGTCATCTTGTTTTCTCCATTTGTTACTAACGTACTTCCCGATTCTGGTTTCACTTCTACATATTTTACTTCTCTTTTTACTTCTTTTGGGTCTCCTATTAGTTTCACAGCATCATCTGTTCTCGAATATGTTTGTTTCATAAATTTTTCCGAACCTGCCACTGTAACCTCAAAAACAACATCAGTATCAAAAACATCCTGTATGTAAGGATACTGGTCCTTAAAGTTTGCACGAAGAACATTTGACAAGGATTGACGAATTAAACCATGACTTGATTCCTCGTCCTTTAATCCCAAATCCCCAGGCAGCATAGCTCTAATTCTTTGGAACAAAGACCTATTATCTTCTTTTTTGTTTATTCTTGGTCCACCACCGCCATCTTCCACACTGCAAGCTCCCTCATCATTAGGAAGTAAAGCATAATGATCTGGGGCATAGTTGTAAGCCGTTCCTTCAAACTTCTCATCTGCAAAAACACCAGAATTCATTATATCATCGGTAAAAACACCAATGCTTCCCTCTATCATCTGGTTTTTCTTAAGCATTGCAACAATGGCTGCTGCTCCAGCAACAGACTTAAGAAGGTCAGGATCTAACCAACATTCCGTTTTTAACTTTACTCCATCCACTTCCCAAACAGTATTAAACAAGAATCCAAGTTGGCATGCTTCCAAAACATCTGTACTGTTTGCTGAGATTGCTTCACCATCTTCATCTCTAGGATGATTCAGAACAACCGGCCTATAGTTCCAAGAATCGGGAAACTTAGACAATTCGGTTGCTGGAAAAAGAATATCGTTGTGGATTCCCTCATTCATTAACACCATGGGAATTACTGTAAATTTCTTATCCTTAAAAGTATCCTCATGCACAAGCTTCGACATTTCAACTTTAATGCAGGATTTGATACATGCTAAAGATCTTGGTCGCTTCTTCCATTGCTTAACACAAACAGAATATCGTTGATCTTCTTCCGGAAATTCTTTTTCCATTTCATCTGTAACCATACAGCGAGAAATAAACTCTTGTTTAGATTCTCCTTTTAATGGTGTGGGAAACGGCATTATCAGTTCTCCTTAAACTTTGCAGGAAGCGCAACACATCTACATTGCGGATGTCTTGGAATCATTGGTAAGATTTCTTCTAAAGTAAAAATTATTCCTTCAAGTGGTTTACACAACTCACAAACGCGCCCGTCCTCGGCAGTGTGCCATTCCGCCTGTACCGTAACCCCTTCCACCCCAGCGGCCATATACGTTTTTATGGTCGCAACATGATGCGCACGGATGATCTCCGTCCTGGCTAATAATATAGCACGGTACCCCCCTACTTTGTCAACCCGATCACGTAGCATAGCAGCAATTTGTTTTGTATTAAGTCCTTTTATTAAACCATCTGCTAATGTTCTGGAAATCTGTTGATCCATTGTAGCAGTTATACCCTTTAACTCTGTAAAGGTTCGGGTGTACAATGTTGCAACTGTATCTAAGTGAATCGGAGAAGCCAGAGAAAACAAAACTTCATTTCCACTTGGTAATGGTCTTCCCAATTTCTGCAATTCTGTATTGGCTCTCCTGACTCCTCTTTTATAAGCAGAATCAATATATAAATCAGGCCAAAAAGCATATGGGTTATTTGAGCCAAGTTCCCTTTGAAATATTTCTATATCTTCCTGTTCATCTAACCAACTCATAAAATCTTGAATTTTTTCTGAATCAGTGGAGAACTCATAAGCATTTGTGAGAAGTCCAGCTCCAGAAACAATAGATTCTGGTGTAATTAACCCTTTTAAGGATCTGAACCTTTTCTTCATCTTCCCAACAAATGCTTTTCTTAAAGTAAGAGTCTTTGTTGGATCAATCATATAATTCCCAGTACATGTACAAAGGGGAGAAGGAGGAACCTCTTTGTTAATCATGTACTGGGAAAGTGTTAAGTTAGTTCTCATGGTGTTACTTCTGTGTTGCTGGCCATTTCCTTTTCTATCTTTTTCATTTCTGCTTCTTCATCTCCAAGTTCTGTTTGTACTTCTTTTTCTATCAATTCTGCTTCAGATTCAGAATATCCCAATACATCCCTTCTGAAGTATTTTGGAGGAAGAATAAACTCAGCCCCAGGAGTAGTTCCATAACTCTTAATGGCGTTGGATTTCTTTTCAGCAATATCAGCCCTTGCTGTTTCAGTTAAAGCGGCAGGAGGAGGCCATTCTATTTCATACTCATCCACATAAGGGAGAATTCCGAAATCCATGCACCTATCAATAAAGGCACAAAGGATAATGGGCTCTGCAAACTCTAAACGACGTTCCTCAACTCTGTTAGCCCAGTTATTCTCATCCTGTATGGAAGCTAACTTACCCTCTTCTGATCCAAGCAGAATTCTTTGAGGAATCTTCTTCGATCCAGAAATTGCAGTCATCAACATTTTGAAATGGTTCAAAGGACTTACAACTTGAGGACTGAATTCTTTTATGTCAACTCCATCAAGCTTCAAGTATCTTTTGAAGTCATGCATGTACTCTTCTATCTCATCAACTAGATCATCCTCATTTTCTGGATCAAATGTTGATCCTTCTTGCGCCATAAATCCCATTCCAGGGAACGCGCCCCTCCAAAACATTTCTGGAGCACCACCAGTAACAAGTTGTAAACCATTTATGTAGTTAAGAACTTCTTCCAATCTTGGAGTTCCATAAATATCATCTTCCTCCAATCCTTCAGCAATATGGATAACCCTACTCCAATGTACCTTGATTTTTACGCCATCGGCAATGGTAAGGCTGTAATATAAGGGAAGGCCAAACCTCTCACTTGAAGTGGAAGTAACACATTCAGTTATTTCAGCATCTTTTTGGTGAAGTGGTTTGAGATAAAGTAACTTGGCCTTCCCTCTTCCTTTCAATGTTGTTTTAGGATCTCCAGAACAACCAAGAAACAGAACTCCATATTCCCCTATACCAGATAGCTTATCGGCCCTGGCAAAATAGTGCCAAAGTTTATGTTGCTTAATTAGCTTTTTCCATGAAAGATCAAAAACAACATTACCAGTCCTTATTGAGGGTTTGCCTCGCCAAGTAGCTTCAGGATAAGCTGTAATTACTCGTTTACCTATTCCTTCCCTTCTCCACTTAGCATAGAAGTCATCAAAATCTGGATTTTTAATCCAACCTAAAGCTCCATATAAGTCCCTATCTCCCTCATACTGCAATCCCTTGGAAGAATCTAAATTGGCTCTTGCTTGTCTAGTAGCCATAGCGTGAAGGAATTGTAAAACCTTTTCTTTCCCTGTCTTCTGATCTACGGCTGTTTTTACTGCTTTTCTATCTATAGTCATCTTATTACCCTTCTAACTGATGAAACTCTCTTAGGTTTCCCAAACTTTTCAAGTAATTTGTCTCTTCTATTCAAACTCTTGTTGGCTCTTGATCTTCCCCAAGCCCTAACTGTTCGTTTCGAGGAAACTAATCTACAAAAAGCTTTGGAAGCCCCATCTATTTGGTCATCGTATTCACCTGCTGGAAAAACTTCGGCTTCATCAAGAAAAGCTTTATTCCAAGCTCCACGAACTAAACGCACATTTCCACCTTCAACATAGGAAGAGAAAACAGAAGCAAAACTTTCCTTGCTCTCTCTAACTTGATGTCCTTTGAAAACAAATCCTGGAACAACGTCCCTTCTATATCTATCCGTGTTAGCAACACCAGAAGCTCCAGGTTCTTCTTCCATTTCTATCTTGGTGGTGATTCCATCTAACTGTGCAGTTTGGTAAACTAAGTTTTCTACAGCTTTCGGAGTTCTTTGTACTCTGATTATGTCATCAATGTAGATGTAGTTATCTTTATCCTTTACCATCCCAACACCAGTAGTATAATCTGGTGCTTTTCCTTTTCTCTTTGCAAGTAAAGGATCAATGGCAGCCAAATCCCAATATCTCATTCTAACAATGTGAGATCTTGGAACAACAGCTTCATCTACAATTTGGAACCATTCTCTGTTGAAAAAGTTACCAGTTTCTGTGATTGTCCAGTTACCATCTAGCAAATACATTCGATCTATGCCACTAAGCTCCATTAGAGCAGTGCGGTAAAGTTCCTGGTCTAGGTGGGGATTGTCTTTTAGTCCAGCTTGAATGAAAACTCGTTTTCCACGGTTCTCAGGATCAACATATCTACCAAATAACCAAGCATGTGAAATACCACCTGGATTACTAGCAATCCTATATCTTATTGGAATGGTTGTATTCTTTAACCGCCTCAAACGGGAAAACATATATTCCATTTGAGAACTTCTTAAATCCCCACCTTCATCCATCCCGATAAACTGGAACTCAGCACCTTTGTACTTCAAATGGTCACTTGGTCCATCTAAATATCCAAAAGTTAAGTTAGCCCCACTTGGAAAGACAAATGTTTTACTATGCTCTCTCCATCTAGCATCAGTTCCCGCTAACCATTCTTTAGCACGATGCATTATTGCACCAGGTTCATCTAAGTCAGTAAAAGTTCTTCTTAGTATTAGTGCATTGTACTTTGGACAATCTACATATTGTAATGCGGCCATTAGGATAGCATCGGATTTCCCACCTCCAGCACTTCCACCATAAAAAGCATCTAAACAATTGAGAAGTAAGAAGGCTTGCTGCTTTGGGGTTGGTACATGATCACTTGGGATGTAGTTCGTCAACTTCGGCGTCAATAATTGCGTCAAGTTCTCCTGCTGCACCATTTTCGATAAGGACTCTAAGGACTTCGGCCCTGGACTCATTACTTTCTTCAAGAACAATTCTCTTTGTGTTGTCATTAGTTACCAGTACCTTCTTTTCTTCTTCCCAACGTTCCTTATGTCTACTGCGTAACCAAAAACTCACAGCTGGGAAATCTGGTTCCAAAGTTTCCTCAGTGGTGGTTACTTCTTTCTTTCCTTCATCATCTACTTTGGTTACTGTTTTAACTTTGGGACGATGTTTGGTGAGGGAAAGTAAACTCTCTTCTACATTACCAGCATCAAAGTAATCTTTGCCAGCTTCTAAGGCTTGTCGGAATCTAGGATAAGTTAACTTCCAAACTTGGACGGTTCCCTCTGAAGTTCCGAAGAAATTTGCAATCTGTCTATCTGTATACCCCATTCCCCTACACAATAGAAAAGCTTGGTGAGGTGTTTTGTTATCGTCGTATACTTTGGAACCAAGTCCTTTACAAAGTGGTACGTCTTCTTCCACTTCAATAAAGTCAGAACTTGGTAAATCCCTTCTTTGTCTTGACATTTTTAGTAAATCCTTCTTTTAACTCTTCCTATCAATTACAGTATCACCATATAGTAAGTTTGTCAAACATGGGTGAAAAGGTAGTCCAGCACGCTGCATGATAACTATGCGAATTGTCTGGGGGTTAAATGTGGTGGCTGTAGCATGCGGGCCGATATGCGCCTTTGGGGCGCACTAGGGCAAGGATGCCCTGTAATGCACTGTGAGAGGCATGCTGGCATACTGTGATACAGGGGGAGCGGGTACCGCAGTGGGGAGTGGGTGAAACGAGGAAACTAAGTAAAAGTAGGAACACTACTTTATGGTAGGAATACTGAGATACAAAGTTACTATTTGAAAGGGTTGTCTTAAGAAGATATAATGTACCAAATAAATCAGTTTCGACTGTCTTACTAAAAGCAGTACGGAAAGTTAGAAATCGGGTAATTTCCTGAAAATGTGCTTAGTTTATTTAAGAGTATTCCCGTAGGGAATACGAAGAAATAAAGACTTGGCCCGGAGGTCCCGGAAGGGACCGGAGGGACAACACGCCTGTATACTCGATCGCGCATTGCATGCGCTCGCGCGTGGCAGGCACGGATTTTGGGGTGTGGCGCTACAGGATTTGGAAGTTAAAAATTTGTGAGTTAATGAGGTAAAAAGGTACTTTGAGAGGTAGAAAAACTGGTGAATTGGGGATGAGTTAATGGGGTGGGGAAGTGCTTTGGGGTTAAGTTTCTGAGATACTTTGGGACTACAGAACTAAGTTACTTTTGGGTAAAAGGGCTAAAAAGCCCCAAAACCCAAATTTTTGGTGGGAGACACAAAGGGAACCAATAGGCTATTAAAAATCTGCGCACACATTTATTAGCCTGTTTCCCAACTAAGGCCAGCACCTTACGCTAGTTTTCTTAAGCCTAAGTTATTTAGAATATCTAGTATTGCATTATGCAACACGCTAACAAACAGTACCATAGTCCAAGGTTCTAGGCTTGTAAGACATAGAATGACACGAGTGTAGAAGGCTAGAACTCCATAAACTTAGCTCTAATGTACCTTAGAATACATGGAAAACAGGTCTATTGAGCCTAGAACCTTGGACTATGGGCACAACGTGGAACATGTTGTCAGAGCCTTACGAATAGGCTAAAACACATTTACTGAAAAATTGTATTAAAGGCACCTCAGAACTCTA
>Ga0307928_10003958_pt1 | contig 11286 bp, 10 predicted proteins | sample AceLakmetagen232_FD_201815 | JGI IMG/M metagenome (GOLD analysis project Ga0307928, IMG submission 201815) | Saline water microbial communities from Ace Lake, Antarctica - #232 | ecosystem: Environmental > Aquatic > Non-marine Saline and Alkaline > Saline | place: Antarctica: Ace Lake...
GAGGCGACTTCTTTCATTATTGCTCCTTCTTGACGTATTATACCACAAAAAAGCAATAAAAGGTGAAAATGTTTTCTTGGTGGTATAATATCAATATAGATAGCCAAACTTAAGCATAAAGGAAAAATTATATTAAAATGGGATATAGAGAAATTACATTAAAGTTGCCCACTGATTATACAGAGGTGCAGCTTAGGGAAAGAATCGGAAAAAAACTCAAGATAAGAGAGTTTTCATACCAAATCCAGAGAAAGAGTTTTGATGCGCGAAAAAGATCTGATATCCATTGGCAGGTTCTGGTTTCAGTTTCATCAAAACAAATTAAAGGAGTTCCTCTCGCTGCGTCGCTGTTTTTAAATATCCCGTATCAAAAAAGAACAAAGAAGGTAGCTGTTATTGGAAGTGGTCCAGCTGGATTTTTTTGCGCTTTTGTGCTGCAAAAAGCAGGATTTAATACAACTTTGATTGAAAGAGGCGCAGATGTTAAAAAGAGGGCCGAAGGAATTGACGAGTTTGAAAGAACAGGATTGTTTAATCCTGTTAGCAATTATGCCTTTGGTGAAGGTGGCGCAGGTACATTTTCTGATGGAAAACTCACTTCACGATCCAAGCATATATCACAAGAAAGAAAGTTTATATTAGCCTCTTATATTAATGCCGGTGCTCCAAAAGAGATAGAATATATGGCACATCCTCATCTTGGTAGTGACAATCTCAGTAAGATTGTCACAAAACTAAGAGAAGATTTCTTAAATATTGGCGGAAAAGTACTTTTTGAAACAATGCTGGAAGATGTAAAAATTGAAAATCAAATAGTGCGTGAGGCAATAACAACTTCAGGGGCAATCGAAGCAGATGAGCTTATTATTGCACCAGGTCATTCAGCTTATGAGACATATCGGATGTTGATTAAAAGGGGAGTAAAGTTTCATACAAAAAGTTTTGCTATAGGATGCAGAGTGGAGCACCCCCAGGAGATTATTAACAATGCGCAATGGGGCCAAAAAAGTTTACCAGGGGTTAAGGCTGCTGAATATCGTCTTACATCAAAAGGAAATGGCAATCTCCCGGTTTATACATTTTGCATGTGCCCAGGAGGAAGCATTATCCCTGCCTCTGGATATAAGAATGCAAATATAGTAAATGGGATGAGCCTGTATAACAGAGATGGAAAATTTGGGAATGCAGCTTGCGTGGCAGGAGTTAATCTAGATAAGCTAAATGGCAGGCAGACATCATCTCTGGAAGCTCTTGAGTGGCTTGAAGGGCTTGAGCAGCGATTTTATGAATATTCAGATAGCTTTAAATCTCCGTTTTGCAGCATTAAGGATTTTATTAATAAAGAAGAAAACTCAGGTGCTGTTGACTCAAGCTATCCTTTAGGGCTTGCGCCAGCAGCTTTATGGGATTTATTACCTTCTCAAGTAAGTGATTCAATCAGAGAAGGGCTTAAGGATTTTAGTAGAAAAATAAAAGGATTTGAGACAGGTATTATTATGGGGCTTGATAGCAAGAGTTCATCACCAATTCAGGTTCTACGAGGAGAGAATTATCTCTGTGCCGGCTTTGAAAATCTTTATGTGGCAGGAGAGGGCAGTGGTTATGCAGGAGGCATAATATCGAGTGCTGCAGATGGCATAAAAGCTGCTATGGCTATAATAGATAAGAATTAGCAACCTAGTTACACCTTGACAAATCAACCAAAGAATGCCACTATGCAGATGAACCCAAAACAAAAGGAGGATATGTTGGCAAGAGATAATTATTCATATATGAAGCGCCAGAAGGAATTAGCGAAGAAAAAGAAAAAAGAAGAAAAAAGACAAAATAAGCTGGCTAGAAAAAATATGCAAGCCCAGACAGATACAGAGCAGGCTCCAGACCAAGCTCCAGACCAAGCTTCAGACCAAGCTTCAAACCAAGCTTTGAGCTAAACGCTAAAATCTTTACCAAAACTAAAAAAATATGCCAAATCAGAAAAGAAGAAAAGACGTAAGGAATCTTGCGATTATAGCGCACGTTGACCATGGGAAGACCACTCTCGTAGATGCTCTTCTTAAATATACAGGTGCCTATGAGTTCAAAGACGGTGAGGTTGCTATAATGGACTCAAACCCTCTTGAAAAAGAAAGGGGTATTACCATTCTGTCTAAAAACGCCTCCCTGCAATATAAAGGGGTGCAATTTAATCTTGTTGATACGCCTGGACATGCTGATTTTGGCAGTGAGGTTGAGCGAATCTTGAAGATGGTTGATGGCGTACTTCTTCTTGTTGACGCTTTTGAAGGGCCCATGCCGCAAACTAAATTTGTTTTAAAGAAGTCACTTGAGTTACATTTAAAACCAATACTTGTAATAAATAAGCTTGATCGTCCACATGCCCGTCCGGATGAAGTGGCGGATTTGACATTTGATCTTTTTTGTGAACTAAACGCTTCTGATGAACAGCTTGATTTTCCGATTGTTTACGCTTCAGGAAAGGATGGTTACGCGACCCTTGATCTTGATGAACCAAGAAATTCTATGAAACCTCTCTTAGAGACTATTTTGCATAGAGTATTGCCGCCAATAGCTAACCCTGATCTACCTTTTCAGATGTTGGTTACAATGCTTGATTATGATTCTTATGTTGGACGAATTGCTATAGGGCGGGTTTTCCATGGAGCTATCCGTGTTGGTGATCCTGTGGCGCTTGTAAAGAGAGATGGAGCCATTACTATGGGCAAGGCAACTAAAATTATGAAGTATCGCGGACTAGTTCGTGTTGAGGCCAACGAGGCTACAGCAGGAGATATTATATTAATATCAGGAATAGAAGACGTAGAGGTAGGAGAGACGCTTGCATGTGCCCAGGAGCCAAAAGGATTGCCTACTATTAAAATAGATGAGCCCACAATCTCTATGAACTTTTCTCATAATACAAGCCCTCTTTCAGGCAAGGATGGAGGCAGATTTTTAACATCACGACATATGCGAGAGCGCCTTATGCATGAGGCTATGATTAATGTTGGCATCAAGGTTGAAGAGGTTACGGGAACTGAGCGGTTAAAGGTTTCAGGCCGTGGTGAACTGCATCTTGCTATTCTTATTGAGACAATGCGCCGTGAAGGGTATGAGATTGAGGTCTCTAGGCCACAAGTTATTTTAAAGAAAATGGGCGGCCAAACGCTCGAGCCTGTTGAAGAAGTGGTAATCGAGGTGGAAGAGGAGTATCAGGGCGTTGTTATGCAGGCGCTTGGGGCTCGTAAGGGGCAAATGCGTGATTTAAAGACAACATTTTCCAACACCCTTCGCATGGAATTTATTATTGCCTCAAGAGCATTGATTGGATTTAGAAGCGAGTTTCTTATGATGACACGAGGCAATGGTATAATGTATCAAAATTTCTTTGAATATCAGACCTATAAAGGAGAGTTGCCTACCCGCCAAAGTGGTGTCCAAATTTCACATGGAAACGGTGATGCGGTAGCGTATGCGCTTTACAATTTGCAGCCACGAGGTGAAATTTTTGTTAAACCTGGAGACAGGTTATACGAGGGAATGATCGTTGGTGTAAGTAACAAAGGATCCGACCTTGTTGTGAATGCCTTACGCGGAAAGAAATTAACTAATATGCGTGCTTCAGGAAGCGATGACGCGATTGCACTTATACCTCCGCGGCAAATGACACTTGAGTTCGCGCTTGAATTTATTAATGACGATGAATTGGTTGAGATAACTCCCAAGCACATAAGGATTCGAAAATTGCATTTAACAGAAATAGGCCGTAAGAGGATAAGCCGTAGCACAGGAAAATAGAAACATACCCTTTATGAGGAGATAATATGAAAAAAATTTCTAAAAGCAAGAGTTTATTAGTTACACCGCAGGACGAACCAAACGTAGCTGATTTAATTAATAAAATGCAGCAGCAGTTGAATGATATAGAAAAGAAGCTGGATACCTTAATTAGCCAGTCTTTGAAAAAATCTTTTGAGAAAAGCTATTCCCAAAAGCCTTCTTCGCACTTTAACCGCTCTCAAGGTTATAATAGAGGGGGAGAAGGCTCTGATTCCAGAGGAAAAAATTTTACTCGAGCTATTTGCGCAGACTGTAATAAAGAATGTGAAATTCCTTTTAGGCCCAGCGGAGGTCGCCCAGTGTATTGCAGGGAATGCTTTTCAAAGCACAGAAAAGACAGCCCGTTTAGCGGAAATCGCAACAGCAGGTCAGGAAACAGGTATAAGCCTACCAGTAGCAGGAAGCCATTTTTTAAGGGCAGGAAAAAACATGCTTAAATTTTGATTAATGCAGCTTATTTTTATAATTTAGTTGACAAGCAGGGGGTATTGGAGTACACTTAAGCCAGTGGTAAATAAGGGAATTGAAGTGTTGGACCGCAAGGGAAGATAAAATTTACCTTGCGTTTTTTTGTTTCTGCCGTTATTTACTAAAATCTAATAAGAGGGAGGTGTAGTAAATAATGGCAACAGGAAAAGTGAAATGGTTTAGTGATCAAAAAGGCTATGGCTTTATAACGCCAGACGATGGAAGCAAAGATTGTTTCGTTCATCATAATGCAATTCAGGGTGAAGGTTTCAAGAGTTTAGCCGAAGGCCAAGCAGTTGAGTTTGAAGTTGAAGACGGCCCTAAAGGTCCACAAGCTACAAAAGTAGCAAAGGTATAGTCTAAAAAACAAGGAGGCAACATGGGTTTCGGACAAGATGGATATGACAGAGGCCCGCGAGAGATGCATAAGGCGATATGCGCAGAATGTAACAAAGAATGCGAAGTCCCTTTCAAACCTAGCGGAGATCGTCCTGTATATTGTAAGGACTGCTTCTCAAAGCGCAAAGGCGAAGGCCGTTAAAAACAGATAGCCAAAGCTTTAGAGCTTTTATTCAAACGCCCTCTTTTAAAAAGAGGGCGTTTTTTTGCTTGGTTTTTTTGTTTTTAGGAGTATAATTTTGACATGACTATGAAATCTAAAAGACCAGAATTAATAGCGCCAGCAGGGGATTGGTGTGCCTTAAATACAGCAATAGAAGCTGGGGCTGATGCTGTTTATTTTGGTGTGAAAGGTTTAAATATGCGCTCTTGGGCATGTAATTTTGATATGCTTGAGTTAAAGAAGGTTATCTCTACTCTCCATGATAAAGGTAAGAAGGGTTATCTTACCCTAAACACCATTATGTACAACAGTGATTTGGGAAAAATAAAGCAAATTATAGGTAAGGCAAAAAAGGCTAAGGTAGATGCTGTTATACTTTGGGATATGGCAGTGCTTCAATATGCAAAAAAGATAGGCCTGCGGATGCATTTATCAACGCAGGCAAGTGTTGCAAACTTTGCTGCACTTAAGTTTTATCACTCATTAGGAGTGAAAAGGGTTGTTCTTGCAAGGGAGTGTAATCTTTCTGATATAAAAGATATAATCAGCAAAGCAAAAAAAGAAAAAATAAATTGCGAGATAGAAACATTTGTTCATGGAGCGTTATGTATTAGCGTATCTGGCAGATGCCTTCTTTCACAATATTCTTTTGCTAAATCAGCCAATAGGGGTATGTGCCTTCAGCCTTGCAGGCGTAAGTTTTTAATTAAAGATACTGATGAGAAAGATAACGAATATGTTTTAGGTGAAGATTATATACTTAGCTCTAAGGACCTATGCACTGTGGAATTTATTGATAAATTAATACAATCCGGCATAAGAGCTTTTAAAATAGAAGGCAGGATGCGTTCACCAGAGTATGTTGGAGAGGCTACCCGCATTTATAGAGCTGCAATAGATTCCTTTTTCAATGGAAAGCTTGATATTAAGAAGAAAAAAGCGTTAAAAGATGAGCTTTCTCTTATCTATAACAGGGGTTTTACAGATGGTTTTTTCTTTTCCAAGCCTGATGGTACTGGTGATGGCAAAGGAGGGAGTGCTTATAATAAGCTTTTTGTAGGAAATGTTGTTAATTTTTATAGTAAAATAAATGTTGCGTCAGTGGCAATAATAAATAACGAAATAAAAAAGGGACAGAATATATTAATCTATGGCAAAAATACCCCAGCTAAGGTTGTAACGGTTTCTGATATGCAGCAAACGCATAAGCAGATAGATCATGCGAAAAAAGGAGATACAATTGGCATAAAACTGCCATTTAAAGCCAGGCGCAATGATAAAGTATTTTTATACGAGTTGAAATAGTGGTTTAAACTTGCCAGAGAATATCTTAAGTAGTATAATCAGGGCTATTAATTATAAAAGTTGGTGTATTAACTCAACGCTTAGAAGCCACAAGAGTGCAACTTATGTCCTAAGATGAATAAGCAGGATATTAAAAATCTTACCCCAAAAGAACTCGAGAAACTAATCATCGATATGTCGCAACCGGTCTATAGAGCTAAGCAGGTATTTTCATGGCTTTATAAAAAAGGCGCAGAGAACTTCTCGGCAATGAGTAATTTGCCCGATGGCCTTATAAAAAAACTGAATGAAAGCTATTATATAGGCGCACTTAAATTAGATAAGCACCTTAAGTCAAAAGAAGGCGCAGAAAAATTTATTTTTAAATTATCCGATGGTAATTTTATAGAAAGTGTATTCATAGAATCAAAATATAGGGGTACCATATGTATTTCCACCCAAGTTGGCTGTAAGTTTGGGTGTTGTTTTTGTGCAAGTGGATCCATGGGATTTATAAGAAACCTTACTGCTTCTGAGATTGTAAGCCAGTTTCTCTTTTTGCGGCATAAATATCTTTTAAAGATAACAAACTGTGTATTTATGGGTATGGGTGAGCCGCTGGATAATTATTATAATACAGAGAAGGCAATTCGCATTATTAATGACCCAAAAGGCATTGGACTAGGGGCAAGAAAAATTACTGTTTCAACCTGTGGCATTATTCCAGGTATTGAAAGGTTAGCGCGGTTAGGGCTTCAGGTAAACCTATCCATATCTCTTCATGCCACAAGCGATAGGTTAAGAAGTGAATTAATGCCGATTAATAAAATTTATTCAATAAAAAAACTTATCAATGCTTGTCATAAGTATATTGAACAATCAAAAAGGCTAATTACAATAGAATATATTTTAATAAAAGATAAAAACGACTCTCCAAAAGACGCAGACGCGCTTGCGTTGGTCGCGCAAGATTTAAGAGCAAAAGTAAATTTAATAGCATATAGCGAAATTCCTAGCTTAAAATTTAAAGCACCTTCACCCGAGAGTATTGAATTGTTTATAAAAAGACTGGAAAGCAAGGGCATGGAAGCGACTTTACGAAGATCCAAAGGAAAGGATATACAGGCTGCCTGTGGGATGTTGGCAGGGAAGATAGAAAATTAAAATATAAACTTATTTTGCACCGGGTAGCATGTCTGATATATCTAAAGAGAAATGAAATCGCGAATTGCTTTGTTCAGTGGCAGGTTCATCCGCTATGGGCATAGGAAAGCCCCACTCCAGACGCAGAATTGCCTGATTAGGTAATTTTATTCTGAATCCGCAGCCTAGGCCTATCAAACGAGCGTCCTTTTTTTCGCCGCCTTCCGCATCTATTTTCTTGCCATAACCACCGTCGGCAAATAATACCAGCGTGATGTCATCCTGTATAGACCTTCCGCCATAGGGGATTTTTATATTCTTTGGGAGAAAAAAAGCTGGAATTAAAAATTCTAAATTTGCCTGTATGGCATTATCTGCCAGATAATCTGCAGGTGGGTAACCTCTTACAGAGTTGATCCCACCAAGAGACACTTCTTCCTGCGAGGCTAATTTTTCAGAGGCAAGTTGACTAGCTATTTTCAGGCTCATTTTTGTTTTACGCGGTAAGTTTAATCTATGTTTAACACCAAGGTTGAATTTCCAGAATGTATTTTCCGCGCCCCTTGTTGAAAAATCATTTACCCTTCTTGAGCCCCAAAAATTTATACCTTTTGAAATCTGTGGCGATATATAAGTTATGCTATTTCTGTCCCTGTGTAGGACATTAGCACCGAATTTCACAACCCTTAATCTATCTTTATATAAGGTGCCACCGGTATATTTAACAGACTTATCCTTAAAATCCAATCCAAAATTAACATCTCCAGCATATTCAGAGCCTTTAAAAATATCCTGGTAAATGGCAATGCTGCTGTTTCTTGAGCGCGAGTCTATTGCATAGGGTTCGAATTGCTTTTTTGGAAATGATTTGCTGTAGCTGTAGCCATAGAGTATGGATGTGCCATAATTGGTTATAGGGATGGAGTGATAGAAATAAGGGACCTCAAAGTGTTTTCCGTATTTATAACCTGCTAATAATGTATCATCAAGCCCAAGAAAGTTATTGCATCTTCCACCAAAACCATTACGCCACATACCTGAGGTAATACCGCCATCGTTATCAATTGAAGAATTAAGATGCAAAGGTAGCTTTGTTTCTACATCTAAGCGGACGTCGGTAGTGTGAGGTTTTTCTCCCGCATGAAGAGTTACGCGAGCCTCCCTGTCAGGGTTTTTATTTATAAAGTGTATGTTACGTGTTATTTCATCATAGCGTAGGACTTCACCTTGTTTTGTTCTCCAGTAATATTTAAGTCGATCGTTATTGAAATATTTATGTTCTGCGATATTTAACAGCCCCATTTTTGATTCCACAACCTGCAGTGTTACTATACCATCTTCAACTTCCTGTGGAGGCAGAAAACAGGCAGTAATGATCCCAGCACGCAGATACTCTCTTTGGATCTTTTTTGCCAGGTCATTTAGCTCTAAAAGGTTGGTATCTTTGTTTTCGTATTTTTCTACTATGTGGTCAAATTTTTCAGGTGGGAAAGTTTCAGTCCCAGCAAGTTGTATTTCTTTTACAAAAAAAGAAGGGCCTGTGGGGACATCTTTCTTTTCGTCTATTTCAACATCTGGGAGGTCCCGAACAGGAGCACGCAACTTTTCCTCTATTTCTTCAAGCATAGAGCGGTGTGTTTCTTGATCAGCACTTTCTATATTAAGATTTTGCGCAAAGCACAAAGAAGAAAATCCCAATAAGATGCTTATAAATATAATAGATGTAACTTTAAGTTTTTTAATCATATGATATAATATATCCGAGAAGGTATCTTTTGTCAAAACCTTTATTGACTTTTATAGAATTATGATGTATATTTTAATTGGAGGGAAAAATGAAAATAATTAAAATAGCTGTAATAATAGTGTTGGTGGCAGGGTTTGCCTCGACAGCATTTTGTGAAGAGGTAAAGCGCACTGCAAGGATTATTGAGGTAAATGGTGACGTAGATGTACGCCTCGGGGAAGAGAATTTTATACCTGCTGAGGTTGGTATGGTGCTTGCCGAGATGGATCTTATAAGGACAGGTTCTGGCTCAACAGCTGTATTAAATTTAGATGGTGAGGCGGAAACTGCTATTGTTGAGATGAGCGAAGGCTCCGAGCTTTTGTTAGCAGAGTTGCTAAAAGATGAAGCTAAGAGTACACAGCAGACACTCCTTGATTTAGCAGTTGGTAAGATTTTAATTAAAGCACAAAAATTACACAGTGAAGAGTCAAAATTTGAAGTAAAAACTCCCACATCTGTTGTTGGTGTAAGAGGTACAACATTTGCTGTAGAGGTAGAAGCATTAGAATAAAAATCCCTATTAAAAGATATCTTTTAATCAATCTTGTTATCGCAATTACTATATCCATATTTGTCCTTTTGTCCTCATCAAAAGGTTCCTTGGATGATTTTCAACTACACAGCCTAGATACCTTATTTCGTTTAAGAGGGCCTATCCCTTACGATTCCCGCATAATAATTATAGAAATAGATGACCAGAATATAACGGGTGTTGGCAGGTGGCCATGGCCGAGAAAATGGCATGCAGCCTTAATTAATGCCCTGGATTATTTTGGCGCGCAATCTATCTATTTTGATATGATATTCTCTGAAGACTCTAGCCCAGAAGATGATGCAGTATTTGCCCAAGCAATAAAAAAATCAAAAAATGTATACCTGCCGTTTGTCTTTAAAGACCAAACCATAGATATAGCCAATACATTCTCGCCTATCCCCACATTGGCAAGATCTGTAAAAGGAGTAGGTTCTATAAACATCTATCCTGATGCCGATGGCTCTTTTAGAAGGATACCCCTTATCTTTAAGCAAGGAGACAGAGCGTATCCGCATGTGGCTTTAAAGATAGCAATGGATGTCTTAGATGGGGAAATAAGCTATGCAGACCCTTCATGCCTTACTATCCTTAGCCCCCAAGGAGAAGGAGAGGTAAAAATACCCCTTATAAATGAAAGCAGCATGCTCATAAATTGGGCAGATAAGTGGAAAGATACCTTTAAGCACTATTCATACCTTGATGTATTAAATGCCTATAATGATATTGCAAGCGGCAAAAAGGCTAAGATAGATATAGCGCCCTTTAAAAATAGTATCTGCCTGGTGGGTATTACTGCTATTGGTTTATATGAATTAAAGCCCGTGCCTCTTGAGCCTGTATATCCTGGCATAGGTATTATGGCAACAGCAACAAGTAATATCCTGAAGAGGGCATTTATAAGGATAATTCCGGCATGGATTATTATGCTGCTTGTTTGTTTATTGCCGCTTATTCCCGCAATCCTTATTTCAGGAGAACGTCCGCTAAGAGCAATTGTGCTGACTGCGTCTTGCGCAGTTACTGTTTTTATAAGCTCTTTAGTATTGTTTAAAAATAGTATATTATTTAATTTTTCATTGCCATTGCTTTCACTTGGAGGCAGCTATTTAGGTGTTGCTACATATAATTTTGTACGTATTTCCATAGAAAAGCAGAGGTTTTTCAGACTCTCAATAAATGATGGCTTAACAGGCTTATTTAATATCCGATATTTTAAAATGGTATTAAGGACAGAATGCCTTATGGCAAATGCAGACCCTTCTAAGCACTTCTGTATACTTATGTGTGATGTGGATCATTTTAAGAAATTCAACGATACTTATGGGCATCAAGTAGGGGACCTGGTTTTAAAGGGCGTGGCATCCGTATTAAAGAAGGCAGTGAGGGCATCTGATGTTGTTGCCAGGTATGGAGGAGAAGAGATGATAATGCTCCTGCGGGGAGCCGCCCTAAGCAATGCCTTAATGGTTGCAGAGAGAACAAGGCATGATGTAGAAAGCAATTTAATTAAAGACAAGGATAATAAAGAACACAAGGTAGCAATAAGTATGGGCGCGTCTCGTTTTATAAAAGGTGATAGCGAAGATACTGTAATTGAGAGAGCAGATAAGGGATTATATAAAGCAAAAGAGTCTGGAAGAAACAGAGTAGAGACCATAGAGAAGT
>Ga0307928_10003959_pt1 | contig 11285 bp, 16 predicted proteins | sample AceLakmetagen232_FD_201815 | JGI IMG/M metagenome (GOLD analysis project Ga0307928, IMG submission 201815) | Saline water microbial communities from Ace Lake, Antarctica - #232 | ecosystem: Environmental > Aquatic > Non-marine Saline and Alkaline > Saline | place: Antarctica: Ace Lake...
ATCATATTTTTCAGATAGAACTCGTTTACTTTTACAAATAAGACAAAACTCATCTATTCCTTTTATCTTTCCTCGTAAATGTAATATCTCCTTTTCTAATTTTTTTATTGTTGTCATTTATATACACGCATTAACTATATTATTAACGACATTATTTTGTAATACATAGATTATAAGCCAAATAACTAACAGAAAAAATGCAGTAAGTAATCCTGCAAAATACCACAAAACCTTTATTCCTCTTTTTATTAGAATATTATTTCTTGATAAATCTGTCATTGATTGTCCTTCGCCAATATTCCCCTTATCATCTTTATATTGTAATTTTGCCATTTACTTCCTCGGTTTATATATATTTACTAAACACTACACATATTTAAATGTTTTGATTTTGGAATTTTTCATTTATTTCTAATTGGTTTTCCATTTTAAGTAACTTTGATTCTATCCAATCATCAAGCATATGCCCGTTAATATCTACACCTATAGTAACCATAATTTGATGTATCATAATTATTACATCTGCCATCTCTTCAACCACAACTGCTTTATTTACTCTACTTCGTCTCCACTGATTAACAGCTGTAAGTAATTCTCCACACTCTTCAGAAAGCATACCAAATTGTAAATCCTCGCCCCATAACTCAATTGCTTTATTATACCTTTCTGGTTCTTTTAATCTATTCATCTTCATCCTCTACTAAATCATAAAATTCATGAACTAGACCCATTTCAACATCTGTTAGGTCATATGTTCCTCTAAACTCAATATCGTTAATTTTACCAGTAACTTTTTTTAAAGCGATTGCAACTTCTTTTTCAATCGTATATTCTATTTTCTTTTTCATTAATACCTCTCAATAGTAATTGTTGGATTTTTTAATTCTTCTTTTGCTTCTTTTAATCTTTTAACTAGGCAATCCAAATGTGCAAACCACATTCTTGTATTGTTAAAATTATCAATAACTTCTTCATATTTAACCATAAGTTTTCCTTTAAGGATTTGTTTACTACAAACAGCACACATTCTCTTTTTTGTATCATTTAGTTTAAGTATATCCATCTTGCTCTTTTGCTCCTTTCTTTAAATTATCTATTGCCCATAAAGGTTGAAGATTTTTATAGTTAAAACATTTTAATTGGTTTTCTTCTTTAGTAAGGTCAAAAGAAGCACAAGGAATAATGTGGTCTAAATGCCACTTACCATAATTATCCCAAGACATTCTATTTTGAAACTGTTTTTCTAAATGTTCTCTACATTTTTGAACTGAGCAACCAATTAATTTAATTGTTTTTATACTTTTCTTTGTTCCATTATTAGTGATTGCCATTCTGGCTCTTGTACCTAATAACATTTTCAATTTAAAATTTATATCTGTATGCTCTTTATTTAATAACCATTTTTTTTTATTTTCATTGTCTCTTTCTTTATTATTTATTCTCCAAGTTTTAGCTTCAATATTCATTTTTACTTTATTCTTTTGATAGTAATTTTTGGCATTACAATTCATTTTTACTTTATTCTTTTGATAATATTCTATAAAATCTTTATTTATTTTTACTTTATTCTTTTGATAGTAATTTTTAAGGTAACATTTGTTACATATATCTTTGCGACTTTTCACTTCTCCTCCACAATTTTTACAGTTCATTTTATAATATCAACCTCGTGACCTTCTTTTTTAAATGCTTTTATTCTTGCTCTACTTGCTTTTTCTCCCCATATAATTGGTAACCAAAATTTCCATACTGGCCATATTCGTTTCCAATATTGTTGTTTTGGTTTAATCCATTCTAATATAATGAAACCATATATAATCCCTAAAAATAAGTTATTACATTATGCCAACTAATATTTTTATCTAGTCTCCATAAAGGGTAAACTCTTTGTCCTAAAATATTTGGTAGTTGTTTCATTTTATAATATCAGCCGGGTGTTTTTAATTTTAATAATTTATTATTTACTATATTCGTATTAAATTCTCCTTCCCAAAATCTTAAAACTTTATATCCTGCTTCTTTTAATTCTTTATTTCTTATTATGTCTAATGGTCTTAAATTTGGATAATTGTGCCAGTATTTACCATCAACTTCTATTATGATTTTTTCCCTTGGTATAAAAATATCACATTGATAAAAATGTTTAATATTATTTATGCAGAAATGTTTATTATATTCTATATTTAAATCATCTAAAATTTTTTGCATTTCTTTTTCTGGCTTTGTATCTTTTAATGGCATAATAACTTTTTCATTCATTATTTTTCTCCATTTTCTTTTTCTTTCTTCAATAGTATTTATGTCAAAAATTTCCTCCCATTTCTTTCCCTTATTATAAGGTATATTACCCTTTTTAAAACAACTTTTTGGAGCTACCCCTTTTGTTGTTTTTAAAACTCCTCTTCTTATTTTATCTTTAAACTTGTCTGCCTTTTCTTTACCTAAAATATTTTCCCATTTTTTTCCTTTCATAAAAGCTTTTTGTCCCATATGTTTTTTACTCAAATTTTCTTTTATTTTATTTGCTTTTTCTTTACCATATAATTCTATATATGTTTTACCTTTTCTTATTTTAGAAATTTTTTGTCCTCCTAAAATACTATTAATTCTATTTTTTTCTATATGTTCTTTAGATAATTTTTTTCCTATTTTTGATAAACTTATATTTTTATTATGTTCTTTAGAATATTTTTTTCCTATATTCATTTTACCTGAACATAATTTTGAACAATATTTTCTTTTAGATGAAAATATAACTTCAAATTCTTTATCGCATATTAAACAGTTTAATTTCTTTTTATTTTTTCTCATATTATTAGTACGCTATAATTTTCTTTTCTAAATATTTTTATTCTCGCTCTACTTGCTCGTTCAAAAAATCGTGTTTGGTCAACAAAATCAATATATGTTGCAGATATTTTTCCTGTTTTTTTCCTTAATACTCTTCCTAATACTTGTATTGATTTTACATCTCCTCGATTAGCTGCTGCATTAATTATAATATCCAAATGAGGTATATCTACGCCTTCACTTATACAACTTATTGTACTAACTAAAACATTAATTTTACCATCTTTTAGTTTTTGCATCATCTCTTCTCTATTCTTTTTTAATGTTTCACCATATAAATGTGTACCACCAGTCATTTCAGCAAGTAATTTTCCATGGTCAACAAGTTTAGTCAATATTATTATTTTCTTGTCTTTGTATTTTTTAACATATTTTTTAATTAATTCATTTCTTTTAACATTCTCACTAATAAATGTTTTATAATAATCTGCATAATTCTCAGTTTCATTTATCAATCCTTCTTTTGTTTGTTGTTCAAGTTGCTTTATTTCATTTTTCTCTAATCCTACTTTTAAAAATTTTATTGTTGGGTCAACTAACCATCCTTTTTCAATTAATGTTTTTGCACTTAAATCAAAACATTTATATCCAACTATACTGTTAATGGCCATATCATTACCATCGTCTCTCCATGCAGTAGCTGAAAGACCTAATCTATATCTTGTGTTACCTAAATAGTTTGCAATCTTCGTATAGGACGCTGAGGAAGTATGATGACACTCGTCAAAAACTGCAAAAGGAATTGTTTGTAAATACGCACTATATTTTGGAAGATTTTTATTGAGTGTTTGTATTGTTGCGACCGTAATTTCTTTAACGGAATTTTCTCCTGCTCCAATTGTACCAACTTCTATTCCTAGTGCATTCTCAATTCTCTTCTTTGTTTGTGTAAGTAAACTTATTTTATCTACTATAAATATAGTACGACATCTAAGTCTTCTAATAATTTCAATTGCAATCTCGCTTTTCCCCCCGCCAGTTCCTATCTCAAGTATTGCTAACTTTTCTTTCAAAAATGCACTAACTGCGTCTAGTTGATAGTCACGCAATACTACCCCGTTTTTAAACAAATCCGGCATTGTCAACGTTGGTTTGTATTCTTTACGTCTATCATCAATATCTAATTTAAGATTTAATTTTTTATGTTCAGCATAATCATTAAGTGTAACTATAAATTCTTTCATAAAACCGATTGGAAGTAGTTGCTTATTTACATTCCAGTAATGAATAGTTCCATCAAACGTTATATGTCTTGGTGCTCGTCCTGCATTTTTTGCTATTGCATTTTCTTTTTCTTGCATTTTCTTTAAAATGAAAAAAGAGTCTTTTAAAACATAACTAAACTTCTTTTGAATACCATAATGTAACATTGGAGTAATAGGACCGAACACTTTAATAAAATTTCCCAATATTATTATTTTAATATCTATTTCTCCTTGCATATTATTCATGCAAGTTTCTTTTAATGCATCAGGACAAAACATATAACACTCTTCAACTTTTTCTGGTAATATTTTTGTTTCTCTAAGTGTTATCATTTGTTTTAAAATATCATAATACCAAGTTTCTATTTCCAATACTTCTTCCATTTCAGGAGTAAATCTTATTTCTCCTTTAGTGCCTGTATACTTTAAATAATACACAATACATTCACTTGGTAACTTATTAAACTTTCTAAAATATAACCATGAATATAAAAGCATTTGTTTTTTATAACTTTTCTCATTCCACGGTCCTCGAGTGGAAGACTTCCAATCAAATATTTTATCATTATTTGTATTTACTACATCTAGATAACCTTTACAATCTGGAAAAGATAATTCCATTTCAGTATCAGTTATAACTAAGTCCTTGTTTATTCCCTCGACAATCATAAGCCAGTAAGCATCTTGTTTATCTTTTAGAATTCCATTTTCTAGTCCTTTTTGTTTCCACTTAATTTTAAAAGCAGTTTTAACATCATTAATAGAAATATCGTTTTTATAATGAAGCTCCAAACATTCGTGTATTGCATTACCTGCATTAGCATAAGACATATCACTATCGGGTCTGATACCTAACACATAGTTATAAAACCAGAGCCTAGAACAATTCTCGAACAGTTCATGTTGCGAGAAACTACTTCGAACTTTTAACATTTTGCACCTTCTTCCAATTTAATTTATTACTTTTTTCTAAATTATCTTCGTACCATAATAATTGTAAATTAGTATAATGAAAAGCTTTTTTTTGTTCACTTTCTTTGGTTAAATCAAAACTTGATAAAGGAATTATATGGTCAATATGTATTTTTTTTAGACCAATATCTTTAATTTTATATCCATAAATATTATTTTCTAAATGTTTTCTTATTATTGGTATATTTGCTCCTAATAAAGATAACGTTCTTTTTGATTTTATACTTTTTTGATTTTTAATTGCTTCTCTAATTCCTGTTGATAATATCATTTTTAACTTAAAATTAATATCTGTATGTTCTTTATATAAGGTGTAGCATTTTTTACATAAACCTTTTGACGCATTCGGTTTTTCTTTTCCACATTTTTTACAGATAATTAATGGTCGTTTATGTTGTCTATTATAACATTTGTCACATAATCCTTTAGCACTATGTGATTTTTCTTTTCCACATTTTTTACAGATAATTAATGGTCGTTTATAACATTTCTCACATAATCCTTTTGCCTTATGTGGTTTTTCTTTTCCACATTTTTTACAGATAATTAATGGTTGTGTATAACATTTTGAACATAAATTACGCCCATTATTTGGTTTTTCTTTTCCACATTTTTTACAGATAATTAATGGTTGTGTATATTGTATTTGATAACATTTTGAACATAATCCTTTAGCACAATGTTTTTTTTCTTCGCCACATTTTTTACAGATAATTAATGGTTGTGTATAACAATTATCACATAAGCCTTTGGCTTGATGTGGTTTTTCTTTTCCACATTTTTTACAGATAATTAATGGTCGTTTATATTGTGCTTGATATTGTCTATTATAACATTTCTCACATAATCCTTTAGCATAAACTTTATTGGAACAATCTAAAGAAGAACATATTCTAACATCTTTTATCATTTTGATTCCTATAACTTTTACTATTTATTAAAAATAATAAAAGAAATAAAAGAAATTAATCCACAAATTTGTCAACCATATTTTTCTTAACAACGCCACCAGTTGTTGGATTTTTAAATTCCTTCCCTTTGATTAAAGCTTTTGGTTTACTATTTAAAAAGCCCATAAATTCTCTTAAAGAAATTTCCTTTATGTCCTTTTTCTTATAGTTTGCGTAAGCCATAAGAACTCCACTTGCTTGACTTAAACCGTCTCTTGTCATTGTCGGATGGCTATATAATTCGTTGTCTGGATTATTCCTAAACACCCTAACCCCAGAATAGAACTCTTGCTGCGCTTCAATATCGTAGTGTAGTTTAAAAATACAAAATTTCACTTCCTTACTTTTATCGCGTGTGCGCTCCCAAGGAGTACTTTTACTTGGTAATATTATTTCTGCTTTAGTGATAGTTACTGTCTTTCCATCTAAGTCAACTCTTTCTGGAGCCCTTACAGAATCTGGTGCATTACCCCAATCGTATTCAACACCTGCATTACTTCCAGCAATCATATCAGAACTTTCACCTGGTACTGCTGCAACTGTCTGCTCAGGGAAATCTTCACCTAAGTTTTCAAATTCATTTTTCTTTTCATTAACTACTTTTCCTTCTTCTGCCATTTTGGCACCTCCCGATTTATACCCTTATTAAAACCTTGTTTTATAGATTTAGTAAAACTAGCAAGTATATAAATGTTATGATTTACTTACATCATAAAACCATATATAAATAAACCTAAAGTTATTGTTCCTGCAAACCACGCTAATATAATTGCTATCCTTAGTGGCCAAGACAAATTACTAAACTTAATTTTTTCCATATTAATAACCTCCATAAAAATGGGTGGCAGCCGAGGTGTTGAAACCCACAACGAACCATCTGGTTACTTTCAAGCGTGCGTTATCCTAGGTTCGCCCCTATCCTTACCAGCTGTGCTACTTGCGTAAGCCGCCATTTATTCAATATCTTTATATCTCTCACTACTTAATATTTCAACCATTAAATCGTAAGCAGACTTTCCAGACACAATTTGTTTGAATAGTATTGGAGAAGCTCCACTAACTAATTGTACATTATTATCTTCACTTGTTACTGGGAATTGGTTCTGTCTTGCATCTACATTCCAAAATACTAATTCAGGAAGTTTATAATCTTTTTCTTTAAACTTTCTTTTTAGTTCACTAAATACAGTTGCGTTTGGTTCTTCGGTACATCTGTCAAATTCCATATCACTAATTATATAAATCTTTTTTGGTATTTCCTTTTGTGGTAACTTATATTTAATTGCTGTATGTAATATCAAATCAAACACAGCTTCAATATTGGTGTTCATATCCCAATCTGCTCTTGATATATTACTAATCTTCTCACAAACATCTTTACCTTTAATTTCAACTAACACAGGATTATTACTAAACGTGATAAAATGATTTGCAAATTTACCTTTATTTCTTTCCGCATAATATAAAGCAAGAGATACAGAAATATTCATAGGTAAACCTATCATACTTCCACTTACATCTGCTACAACTATTGCATTCTCATCTTCCTTAACATAATTAGGTAAGTTACTCCATAAAATATTCAAAGTTTCATCAGACTGTCCATCAAGAACTTTACCTACTATTTCATAAGGATATAAAGCACTGGCATTAATTGTTTTCTTTCCTGCTTTAACATCGTCTAAGTATTCACTATATCTTTCTGCATCGTGTTTACTAAAAGCACTTCTATATTTAAGTCCTGCTTTACTTGGCAAATGTCCATAGTCAATTTCTCCCCATTTCTTTTCTGAAATTAGTTTCTCTACAATTTTTATTTTGTCTCGTAATATAACCAAAGATTTTCTATATTCTTTAGAAGTTATACTTAATGCTTTTCTAACTTTCTTAGCTAACACTTTTGTTTTATATGAAGAAGCGTTTTCAGAAGGTAACCATTTCCCTAATAAACTTGGAACTTTTTCTTTTAAGTCTTTTTCATATTGTTCTTTAATAAATACAATTACATCTTTCTCTACCTTTGTATCTAATAAATACATTAAATCATCCCATCTACCAAATTCAGGAACATACTTTATTAATTTCTTTATTCGTTCAGAATATTCGTTTCCTAAGTATTTTATTATAACACGGAAAGTTCTTCTCTCACCTTGTCCTTCCAGTATGTCTCTAAGATAAAATAATGTCTTCAAAGCTAACTTATCGTCAGTTGTAAAGGCATTTGAGAATATTAATTGTATGTCTTCTTCTGTTCTCTTTCTTAGGGCTCCGCCTAAAGCGAAAAAGTCCAAGTTAGAATTTGTTGTTGTCTTATGTGTCAACGCGTCATTTTCTGTTCGTGTAAAATTTGTTTCTTTTTTTAATTCATCTAACATTTTAAAGTTCCTCCAAGACACAGGTTTTCCATTTTGAATGTGGTTGTTTGGTTTGCTGTGTGTGTCTTTCTAAGACTATAAAACAAGTCACAGGGTTTTCCATTTGTAGTTGGTTTTGTTTGCTGTGTGTGACTTTATTATTAATAAATACTAACACATATATAAATGTTTTGATTTTAATCAAAAATAAAAATAAAATCAGCCAATTTTTACGTGGCCTCCTGTTTTCTTTTCAGATGTTTTTTTGTATCTCCCTTCTCCGATACACTTAAAGCATTGTTCTTTGTAGTCACTTGCTATTTTGTCTTTAGCAGTTTTCCAATACTTTCTTTTACATCTGTGAAGTGTAAAACCATGTATTTTACATTCCAAGATTCTTTTCTTCATCTTTGCACGTCCAACCCGTCCTGTGGTTTCGTTTGTCAAACTTATACCACAGTTGCCAATTTTTAGGCAACGAGTTAAATACGTGCAAAGGTTTTTGTTTTGTTCATTTTGTGTATAACCAATTGGGATTATAATAATGATATAATCCTTTCCTGAAATCCAATTCTGTATCTTTACAGTATTGTTTTACGTCTTTCTTTGTATTCAGCACAAAAACTTGCACTGACACTTGATTGACTTCAAAGTTGTCAACCATTAATAGTTTTGAGTCACATTGGACTTTATGGGTTTGTTCCATATTACTACCGTTGGGTATTAAACCACGGTAGTATTTATCCAATGCCTTTTATAACTTTGTTCATTTTATAAGTATATAATATTGTATTGATATATAAATGTTTTGATTTTAATCAACGTTATTTTTAGAATTTAATATCTCTTTAATATTATCCATTGTTAATTCTTTAATTCCTTCTCCAGTAACAGGATTCACTTCACACCAATAATATTCATCTATTGGCATACCAGGAACATTCGTTGGAACTTCTCTAAAAAAAATTTCTAATCTTTTTTTAGTATGTGCCTCAAGAATTGTTTTAATAGTTTCATTAATTAAATCTTGTATTGTTTCCGACATTGTATATTAAGTATAATATAATACTTATATAAATGTTTTGATTTTAATCAATATGACGTAGGCAGGAGTTGCACCCACATTAATAGTTCTGGAGACTATCGTGTTGCTATTACACTACTACATCTGGTGCGCCCAGCGGGATTCAAACCCACTCTTCAAGGTTGGAAGCCTTGTGTGCTACCGTTGACACTATGGACGCATTATTTACTAAAATATTAATCGTCCCATTCCTCATAAGGGATAGTTAACCATCTTATTAATATTTTCATCTGTATTGAGGATATAAGTATTCCGTGGTTACTTTTTAAATTTTTTCTTAATTTTCCCATTTCAGATTTAATTACTTTCCAATTCATTTTTTCTTCTTTTTCTAATTTAAAAGAATGACCTCTAAAATGAGGAGGAATGTTTTCATTTGTAAATGTTAACATCATCTTTGCTTTATTAAAACTTTTATGACAAGTTTGACAAATTGTAACACCGTTACGCTCCTTGTAAGCTCCACCGTTTTTCTTAAATTTAACGTGATGAAACGTAAGAGGGCTTAAAGGTGTTTTACAATTATCGTTTTGACATTTAAAATTATCTCTATTGAAAACCGCAGACTTTATTAAATGTTTATTAAAGATATAATCTTTTAATTCATCAGTTAAGTCTTCAACATTGTCTCTATCCCATTTCTTAAAGTATTCTTCTCTTGTTACTTTTTGTTTATATATTTCGTATGCCATTTTATACTCCTTTATTAAATAATGGGTCTAGAGGGACTTGAACCCCCACGAGTTTCCTCACTGAATCTTCAGTCCAGCGCATTCCCAATTCTGCCATAGGCCCGTTACTCCATACCTTGAATCCAATCTACAATTCCTTTACTTGGATTATCTTTTTGCCATAATAAAAATTTCTTTTGTGATTTTAATTTTCCTACTTCTTGCTTTAAGTCATAAGTCTCAGCTAACAAATCAACTAACATATCATCTTTTATCATAGGTAATAATATATCAATAGCTTTACCACGTTGAACAGATTGACTATGAAACTCTTGATACATCTCAATAGACGAATCCCTATCGGCAGTCATTGTTATTAATTCTTTTTCCAGTTGTTCGATTGTTTTCTTTATCATTTTAGTTGGGTTGAAAGGCGGGAGTTGAACCCGCTCCAATAGAGTCACAGTCTATTATGCTAAACCGTTACACCACTTCCAACATTGTTAATATCAACAAATATCGCACCTGTTAAAAATAATCTATTTCTTCTATCTTGTCCAAACCAATTTGACGGACATACCAAAAATTTTTTTCTTTTATCCTCAACTACTGTTTTAAATCTCTTTATTGCATCATGTATTCCTGCTGTTGCATCAATTGTAAACTCAATAATATAATTTTCATTTACAAAATCAAACCAATGTTTTCCAATTTTTTCTGGTTTTAAATCTTTAGTATTAAAGTATTTTTCAATAAATGGTTTATATTTTAATTCTAATTTTCTGGGATATGAATTTCCTGATAATTTAAGTATTAAACCTTTTTTGTAATTTACTTTACCAATTTGTGACAATAATTTTTTAGTTTGCTCTGTATGTGGTTTTCTAGGAATACCTTTCATACAATTTTCATTATTTTGAAAATATTTTTTACCGGCAATAGATTTTTTAAGCCTTGCTTCCTTAGTAAATACTCTTGAATTAGCACAACTTCTGCTACAAAATAAACCACTACCAAAATTTCCTTTATGTTCTTTATTACATTTTTCACATTTCATTTTATATAATATGTACTTAATATTATATAAAGGTTATGAAATATCCCTGCTCAGATTCGAACTGAGGGCTCTAGGTTTCTTCAGATATTTTCCAAAGCCTAGTAAGTTTGACCGCTACTCCACAGGGATTGGTGAACAGTAC
>Ga0307928_10003961_pt1 | contig 11281 bp, 13 predicted proteins | sample AceLakmetagen232_FD_201815 | JGI IMG/M metagenome (GOLD analysis project Ga0307928, IMG submission 201815) | Saline water microbial communities from Ace Lake, Antarctica - #232 | ecosystem: Environmental > Aquatic > Non-marine Saline and Alkaline > Saline | place: Antarctica: Ace Lake...
TAGGTTCGATTCCGCTCGAGGCGTAATACTTTTTCACCTATTTGTATTGCGACTCCTTTAGGCGTAATACTTTTTCACCTATTTGTTTTGCGACTCCTTTAGGCGTTTAATTTTAATTTAAGAAAAATCACTTACTAATCTCACTTGTTCTTTTATGATTAATATAAAGTTTGTCTAAGATTTCTACTATTTCGTTTCTTTGTTCTGCTCTTCCCAAACCTTTCCAATCAAGAACTGCAAAATCAACTTCTTCATCTGTTTTTTCAATTGCTTCTTTAACCATTTCTTCTGTTAAAGGAGATACATAATTTGGAATTACATGGGAAATTGCAACATTTGAATTTAATTGTAATTTGTTAAAATTAGGACAATAATGAGGCCCTCCAATTCCAATTGCAACTTCATTATAAGGATTTTCCTTGAAATCTTTAATTGTCTCTGAAATTGTTTTTGCTAAAATAAATCCTGCTCTTCTATCTTCCCATTCTTCTTGTGTTGAACCAATCTCAATAAACAAACATGGTTTATCAATTAATGGACCATGATGAGTGCATTCTAAAGTTACTTTGTATTTTTCTCCTAATCCAGAAGAAATTGTATTTTGATTTAATCTTTCAAACAATTGTTTTTGGAATAAAGCAGAAGTTTTTGAAACTTTTCCACTTTCGCCTCCAAGTCCTGCACTCCTCCAATTACCAGGAGCATGAATTGATAGTGTTTTTTCTTTTTTTTCTGATTTGTGTTTTGAAGCAAAAATAATAAAATCATATTTATTTATCTTTTCTAAATCAAGATTCTCTGTGTAAATTATTTCTTCTTCAACTAAATAAAAATTAAAGTTCTCTTTTGGAAACTGAGACAACTGAGTTGTTATGTTTATTCCTGCTTTGTCTTTCTTACTTGCTATAATTAAATACTTTTGATACATATAATTAAGAATACTAATTTATTTAAAGATTTTTTGTTATTTGAATATATGGGTTTAACAAATCTATTAATAAAAGAAAGAGATGTAAGAGAAAAAGAAATTGAAATTTTGCTCAAAAAAACTTTAGAAGCGTGGCCAATGGGAAGTTTTGACGGTAGAGTATATTTACACCAAGCAACAAAACTAAAAAGAGATATAGAAAAAGAAAAAGGACAAATATACTTTGAAAAATATCCTAAAATTCTTAACAAAATTGATGCTGTAATCAAGGAATTAATAGAGTATGAAAGTTGAGATTTGTTGGTCTCCCAAAAGTATTTTAATCTAACTTTTCTTAGATAATTCATGCAAGAGATATTTAAACTATTAATTGGTGTGGCTGTTTTAATTCTGGCTTTTCCTATTGGAGATATTTTAGCTAAAAAAACAAAAGAAGAATTAAAACAAGGACGAATTTGGTTTAAGATAATTGTTTATGTTGGTTTGGTTGGAGGAGTTGTTGGAATGTTTATTGGAAATGATGTTTTAATGTTTAGTTTTTTCTTTATGGCTTTAATAACAAGTAGAAGTTTGAGAAGGAAATAAGAAGATTTATAAAAGTTGATTCTGCACAAATTCTATGAAAAAACTTCAATTAAAACATATGAAGAAGATTGGTTTAATCTCTCTTTTAGTTTACTCCCTAGCATCTTGTAGTTCGCTGGAAATAAAGAAATCCAAATTTAATATAGATGGAATAGATCCAAGAACGATAAATTATGTGACACAAAATCTTGATAGTATTATAAGTTCGCAAGAAGAGGATTTAGGAATTCACCATTTTGGGTCTCCAAAAATAATATTTAGAAGTTGTGTGGAAAGAGCAGATAGGGCTTCTTATAATCCTCATACAGATGTGATGGAAATATTTGTTCCTCGGGCATATGTTCATTTTATTCCTAAGAGGACAGAACATTTAATTAGGCATGAATTAGGACATTTTTATACTGATAAATTAAGTGAAAATATTGGAAATGGTGATTGGCCTCGTAAAGAAAAAAAAGAGATTGATTGGATTAGAAACAGATTAGTTGCGGAAGGGGTTGCTGAATATTTCGCGAGAAAATCAAATGGTGAAAAAGATGCTTTTGAAGATTTTCAATGGCCAAAAACTCCAGAGGAATTTAAAAATGGGGGTTATTCTATATGTTATGATGGGGGATTTCATCTTGTTAAACCAGTGATTGATAGATATGGAAAAAAAGGGATTGAATATTTAATTTGTAATCCTCCAAGTGCGAAAGACTTGAAAAATCTCCCAGAATATCAAAGCAGAGTTTTAAAATATTTATCAAATCAATTCCAAGATAAAAAATAAACTTATAAACCTCTTATTTCTCATGTTTTAATGTTTAGTTTTTTCTTTATGGCTTTAATAACAAGTAGAAGTTTGAGAAAATAAATTAATACAATATAAATTTATAAATCCAAAACATTTAAATACTATTATGCATAACAAAGTACTAAGTAGTATATAAGATGAAAGATGGATACACAATTCAAGAAAGGAGTTTTGGAGATTGCGGTATTAAGTTTACTGCAGAAAAAAGATTATTATGGCTACGAGTTAGTACAGATAATCTCAAAGATAATCGAAATTTCAGAAGGAACCTTGTATCCTTTATTAAGGAGACTTAAGAAAGAAGGTTATTTGAAAACCTATCTTAAAGAATCAAGAGAAGGACCTTCAAGAAAATATTATCAACTTACAAATAAAGGAAAGGAAAAAGGAAAGAAAATGAAAATAGATTGGAAAAATTTTGTGAATAAAATTGATAAAATTATTAAAAAATGAATAAAAAAGAATTTATGAGTGAATTGAAAAAGAATCTAAAAGGATTATCCAAAGAAGACAGAGAAGAAATTATTGAAGATTATGGAGAACATTTTGATATTGGAAAAAAGAGAAAGAGAAAGGAATCTGAGATTGCAAAATCATTAGGAAAACCAAAACAACTTGCAAAACAAGCAAAGGTAGAATTGCTCGTTTCAAAAGCTGAAAAGAAAAAATCTGTAAAAAATATTTCAAGAGCTATTTTTGCAACAATTGGTATGAGTTTTTTTAATTTAATATTTGTTGTAGGAATCTTTTTTGGGTTACTTGGCGTTTTAATTGGTTTATTTGCAACAGGATTTGCAATTGCTGTTTCAGGTTTATCACTTGCAGTTTTAGCATTTCTTCCAATTAGTCTTGAATTTATATCTCTTCCATTAGTAAATCATCTCACAGTATTTTTTGTAGGTTTGGGATTGCTTTGTCTAGGGACACTTTTTTGCATTGGAACTTGGTATGTTGGAAAAGGATTTTATATTATTACAATTAAGTATATTAAATTAAATATTAGAATTATTTCAGGAGAAAGAGAATGAAAACTATTGGAAAAGTCTCAATTATTTTAGCGATTGTTTGTATTGCATCTTTCATAATTGCATTTGCAACAGGCCCGATTTTTCTTTTAGAAGACCTTGAAAAAATAAATATAAATCAGTTTGAAAATTCTTCTATAAATGGCATAGATGCCTTAGAAATTAATCTTTTATCTGTAGATGTAGAAGTTTATCCTATTCTCTCAAATGAATTTGAATTTAATTTAAAAGGATATTGTTCTAAAGCGCAAGAAAATAATGTCCCTAAACTTTCTGTTCAAACTGTTGGAGAAACAGTTAAGTTAAACATAATTTATCCTCAAGGAATTAATTTTGGCGTTCAAGATCTTGATTTGTATATTGGAATTCCAGAAAATTACAAAGGGAAAATAGAAATTGGAACTGCTTCAGGAGACATTGAAATTGAAAATATAAAATTAGAGGATTTTGAAGCAAAAACACTTTCCGGAGAAATTAAAATTAATAGTGTTAAAAGTTTGGGAAGTTCTTTAATAAATAGTGCTTCAGGGGATTTTCAAATTAATAATCTTGAATCTAAAAATTTAAATGCAGAAAGTCTTTCTGGAGAAATGTATTTTGAATACTTGGTTGTTTTAAATGATTCCTATTTTCAAACAAGTTCTGGAGATATTAGTATAGAAAATATGGATACTGGCTATAGCAGATTTAAAACTATTTCAGGAGATATTTTAATAGAAAATTCCATGAAAATAAATTCAGTGACAACTACTTCAGGAGATATTGATATTAAGAATTTTGAAATTGATAATGAATTAAATATTGAATCTGTTTCAGGAAGTGTTGAATTGGATTTTGTTGAAGGTTCTTTAATTGATTTGGAGTTTCAAAGTATTTCAGGAGATTTAGATAATTATTTTGAAGATATAATGGGTGGGAAAAATAAAGTTTATGTTAAGACAACTTCTGGAGATTTAAGTGTTTATTAGATAGTTTAATAAACTAAAATTTGATTTTTATTTTATGCTATACCTTATAGGATTAGGATTAAATAAAGACGGAATATCTTCATTTGGGTTAGCTATGGCTAAGAAATGTAAAAAAGTTTATTTAGAAAATTATACTGTTGATTTTCCTTATACTAAACACCAGTTAGAAGAAGTTATTGGCAAAAAGATAATTGATGCTGATAGAAAATTTGTGGAAGATTTAAAAATTATTGATGAAGCTGCAAAATTAGATGTTGGTTTATTAGTTTATGGAAGTCCTTTAACAGCTACCACACATATAACTTTATTGCAAGAAGCTAAAGCATCTGGAATTAGAACAAAAATTATTTACAGTGCTTCTGTATTTGATGCTGTTGCAGAAACAGGTTTACAATTATACAAATTTGGGAAAATTGCGAGTATGCCTGCTTGGAATCCTGCGGAAAATTATGAACCTTCTAGTTTTATGAAAGTTGTTCAAGAAAACCAATCAATGAAAGCGCATAGTTTAATTCTTATAGACATTGGGTTAGAGTTTCCAGATGCTTTAGAACAACTTGAAAAAGCTGCAAAAGAATATGAGATTAAATTGAACAAGATTATTGTGTGTCAAGTATTAGGAACACAAGATAGGAAAATCTCTTATAAAACAATTGAAGAGTTTAAAGAATTTTCTGGTGTTCGAAAACCTTATTGTATAATTATTCCGAGCAAACTGCATTTTATGGAAAAAGAAGTTTTGGAAGAATTTTAATTAAATATCTTTAAATATATAGAATTCTATTGATTTAATATGTATGATTTCAAAAAAGTTGAAGGTGAAGCAAAGAAGATATTGAAAAAACATAGTGAGGAAATAAAGAAATCTGTACAAGACAATCCTAAGAAAAAGGTATTTTCGTTTCTAGAGGGGCCTCCAACAGCAAATGCTGCTCCTGGATTACATCATTTAGAAGTGCGTACTTACAAAGATATAATTTGCAAATATAAATTTATGCAAGGTTTTTCTGTTCCTCGAAAAGGAGGGTGGGATTGTCATGGTTTACCTGTTGAAGTGCAAGTTGAAAAACAACTTAATCTATCTGATAAAAAAGATATTGAAAAATATGGGATAAATAAATTCATAGAACAAGCAAGAAAAAGTGTATTTTCAAATATAAAAGATTGGGAAAAGTCAACAGAAGAATTAAATTATTGGATTGATTTAGAAAACCCATATATTACCTTAAATAATAATTATATTGAAAGTGTTTGGTGGAGTTTAAAAGAATTGTATGATAAAAAAATGCTTTATGAAGGATATAAAGTTATTCCTTTTTGTCCAAGATGTGGAACTCCCTTATCAAGCCATGAAGTTGCTCAGGGTTACAAAGAAATAAAAGAAGATTCTGTTTATGTTGCATTTAAAGTTAAAGGTAAGAAAGATGAATATATTCTAGCGTGGACAACAACTCCTTGGACCTTGCCTGGAAATGTTGCTTTAGCTGTTGGAGATAAAATAGATTATGTAAAAGTAAAACTTCCTGATGGAGATAAGATTATTTTAGCAAAAGAAAAATTAGATTTAGTTAAAGGAGAAATTATTGAGAAATTTAAAGGGAAGGATTTAATTGGTTTAGAGTACGAACCTCTTTATGATATTAAAGAAGCTAAAAATGAAAACTCTCATAAGATAATTTCTGCTGATTTTGTAACAACAGAAGATGGAACCGGAATTGTTCACACAGCTGTAATGTATGGTGAAGATGATTATGCCGTCGGTAAAAAGGAAGGACTACCAGAAGTACACACTGTGGGACAAGATGGAAAGTTTTTAGATATTGCTCCTGAATTTATTCGGGGAAAATTTGTAAAATCTGCTGAAAAAGATATAATAGAAGATTTGAAAAAAAGACATCTTTTATTTAAAACAGAAAAGTTTATGCACTCATATCCTTTTTGTTGGAGATGTGATTCTCCATTATTATATTATGGTATAAATTCTTGGTTTATCAAGGTTAGTGAAATAAGAAATAAATTAATGAAATTAAATAATCAGATTAATTGGAAACCAGAGCATATTAAAGATGGGAGGTTTGGAAAATGGCTTGAAGGTGCAAAAGATTGGGCTCTGTCTAGATCTAAATTTTGGGGAACTCCTCTCCCTATTTGGAGATGTTCCAAAGGATGTGGTAAAGAAAAAATTATTGGAAGTATTGAAGAATTAAAAAAGAATGCTTCTAAAAAAATAACTGGAAAAATTGATTTGCACAAACCTTGGATAGATAATATTAAACTTAAATGTGAATGTGGAAAAGAAATGACTCGAATCCCAGATGTTATTGATTGTTGGTATGATTCTGGAAGTGCTAGTTTTGCACAATTTCATTATCCTTTTGAAAATAAAAAAGAATTTGAAAGAAGATTTCCATATGAATTTATTTCAGAGGCTATAGATCAAACAAGAGGATGGTTTTATACACTACATGTTTTGGCTGCAATCTTATTTGATAAACCAGCTTATAAAAATTGCATTTGTGCAGGACACATTGTAGATGAAAAAGGTGAAAAAATGAGTAAAAGTAAAGGAAACATAATAAAACCAAATGAAATGATTGAACAAGCAGGTGTAGATGCTATTCGTTTACAATTTTGCGCAACTGATGCAGGAAATCAAAAAAGATTCTCATTTAATTTGATGAAAGAATCTGTAATTCCTTTTTTAACAGTTTTGTATAATTGCCATACTTATTATAATCAACTAAGTGATAAAAAATCTTCAACAAAGATTGAAGATAAATGGATTTTGAGTAAACTAAATATTTTAATTGAAGAAGTTACAAAAGATTTAGAGAATTATTTGTTAAATGCTCCTTTTGAAAAAATATTGAAATTTGTTGTTAAAGATTTTTCAAGAGGTTACATTAAAATGACTCGAGATAGAGAAGATACTAAAAAAATCTTGGAGGAAATCTTGGAAAAAGTTTCATTATTATTAGCTCCTTTTGCACCTTATATTTCAGAATATGTTTATTCAAACTTTGGGAAGACTTCTGTGCATTTATCAAATTGGCCAAAAACAGATAAGAAAAAAATAGATATGAAATTAGATAAAGATTTCGAGAAAGTTCTGCAAATAATTGAAAAAGGTCTGGCTACAAGAGACAAAGCTGGAATTGGGTTGAAATGGCCTTTAGCTAAAACAATTATTAAAGGAATAGAAGTAAAAAAAGATTTATCTGAAATTATTAAAAAACAATTAAATGTTAAGAAAATTGAGTTAAAAAAAGCAAAAGAATTAGAAGTTATTTTTGATGTATCTTTAACTCCTGAGCTTGAAGCAGAAGGTTATGCTCGAGAAATCTCTAGAAAAGTCCAAAGGTTTAGAAAAGACATAGGGTTAAATAAAAAAGATAAAATTAATTTGGCTCTAGTTACCGACGATAAATTTCAAAAGATTCTTAAAGTCCAAGAGAATCTTATAAAAGAAAGGACAAATTCAAAAAAATTAGAAATTGTTACAACTGTTAAGGAAAGATTTAAAAAGAAAATTGACTTTAAAATAAAAGATAAAAGAGGTCAAATTGTGATTATTGACTACTAAGAAGTAATCCCCTAAGGTTACTCTTTTAGCATAATAATCTTTAAAAGTAAAACTCTTTTAATAAAAACATGATAGTAAAAGAAGAATTTTTAAGTAGGCTAAGAAAAATTTTTGGTCTTAATTTATATGAGGTGAAAGTATGGACAGCATTATTGTCTAGAGGGACGTCAACTGCAGGAGAATTAAGTAATATTTCTGATGTTCCAAGATCAAGAACATATGATATTTTAGAGAGTTTAGAGAAAAAAGGGTTTATTATTATGAGGCTTGGAAAACCAATTAAATTTGTGGCTTTAAAACCAGAAGAAGTTGTTGAAAGAGTTAAGAAAAATTTAATGGTTCAAGCAAAAGAAAAAACAAAAAGATTAGAAACTTTAAGAGGAGATGAAGTTTTAGAAGAATTAAGTACATTATTTACTAAAGGAATTAAATTTGTTGAGCCTTCTGATTTGTCAGGTAGTTTAAGAGGTAGGCAAAATCTTTACAATCATTTAGATATGATGGTAAGAGATGCTGAAAAAACAATTACAATTGTGACAACTGCTGAAGGACTTAATAGAAAACTTGAAGCATTAATGCCGAGTTTAGAAAAATGTAAAAAAAGAGGAATTAAAATAAGAATTGCAGCTCCAATTGATAAAAATAATTTAAAAATTGCTAAAGAATTTAAGAAAGTTGCAGAAGTTAGGAATATAGAAAAGATTAAAGCAAGATTTATGATTATTGATTCAAACCAATTAATGTTTATGTTGTTAGATGATGAAAAGTTCCATCAAAACTATGACCTTGGAATTTGGATAAATACAGAATTCTTTGCTCAGGCTCTTGAACAGATGTTTGAACTTGCTTGGAGAGAAATGAAAACAGTGAAATAGTTTCCATTTCAGATGCTCGTGAAGATACGCTTCGCATAGAGAAATGAAAACAGTGAAATAATAAAAAGAGTGTAAAAGGAGGTGTGATAATGAAAAAACTTGATAAAAAAGCTAAAAAGATGAAGGCTTGGGATATTGGTTTATTAAAATGGGGTATGATTGCATTTACTCTTTTCTTAATAACTGTGTGGCCTGGATTACATGATTTAGTAATGCAAGCACATTGGGGATGGTATTTAGGAGTGGCTGTTTTGCTTTTCATAAAACCTGCTAAGGTTTTTTGGTTTTGTTGCAAATAAAGCCAAATAAAATTTATTTATAATTTCATTTTTAGAAATATTTCTTTAGAAAGAAATAGAAGAAAAAAATTAAAAAAATTAAAATTACGGTCTAAATAAAACCATTACTATTCCAACAATTGTTGTTGCTATTACTAACCACCCAAAAAATACATTAACGATGCCTATGTAAGGCACACTTAATGTTCCTCCGATTAGTCCAAATCCTACTGCAAGAGATACAATTATCCCTGTAATCCAAGCAATAATGTTTAATGCTTGAGACTTGTATTTTCTTCTTATTTTTGCCATGTCTACCTCCTTTTTTTTCATATACTCTTTTCTAAAATAAAAACAATTTAAATAAGTTTTGATTCCTACCTTTTCTTTTTCTTCTTAGCAGGTTTTCTTTTTACTTTTTTCTTAACAGGTTTTCTTTTAACAGGCTTCTTTTTTACTGCTTTCTTTTTCTTTGTTCCTCCAGATATACCTGAAATTGTTGCTCTATATCCTATTGGTGCTTGATCTCCAATAAGCTTCATTTCTCTAGCTGCAAGACTTCTTGATCTTTTAATTGCATCTCTTATGCTCTTGTCTAATCTTTGAAGTTCCATATTTGCTTTCTTTACAGACGCTGCAAGAGCTCTCTGAGAAATCTTACCAAAGAAAAATCTTTTACACTCTTGATCAAATTCATTTAAAAGTGCTTGTTTTTCATCTTGACGAGAACGTATCCATTCTCCAGCTGTAGTAAGATCTTTTTGCATCTTGACGAAAAAAGATTCATTCATTTTTCTTGTTTGTACCATTAAATTTTACCTCCTTTTATTTTTATGATAAGTATATTTAGTTTAAATAATTTTTCTTTACATCTCTTCTAATAATTCAATCCCTAATAAATGTGCGCAATTTTTTAAAATCTGTCTAAAAGCTTCTACTAAAGCTAATCTAAACATCTCTGATTCTGACCCGATTACTGGGCAAGCATGATAAAATTCATTAAATAATTTAGAAATTTGATAAGCATAATTTGCAATTACCGACGGGCTTAAAAAATTGTAAGCTTTTGAAGCAATCTCTGAGAATTGCAAAAGTTTTCTAATTAATTCTATTTCTTGAGGGTCTAAACTATGAACTTCAAACTTACTTGGATTTTTTGCTTTTCTTTGAATAGAACTTGCCCTTGCATAACTATACTGGATATATGGCCCAGTATCTCCTTCAAATGAAACAAATTTTTTAATATCAAATACAAGATTATTTTTTCTATTGTTTTTTAAATCCCCATAAAAAATTGCAGCAATTGCAATCTTGTGTGCTCTTTCTTCTAATTCTTTTTCGTTTATTTTTGGAAGTCTTTTTTTAATTTCTTTCTTAGCTAGTGAAGTTGTTTCTGCTAAAATATCTTTCATAAAAACACTTTTTCCTTTTCGTGTTGAAAATCTTTTTCCATCTTTATCAAGATAATGTCCATGACATACATGAGTACAATTTTTTGCCCAGTCATATCCTGCTAATTCTAAAACTTTAAATAATTGTTTAAAATATAATTTTTGTTCTTGACCAACTTCATAAATCATTCTTTCAAATTTATATTTTTTATATCTATCAATAGCAGAAGCTAAGTCTCGTGTAGCGTACAATGTTGCCCCGTCGCTTTTTTCAATTAAACAAGCTCCTAACCCTTCTTTTTTTAAATCAACTATTTGTGCGCCTTCGCTTTTCTTTAATAATTCTTTTTCTTTTAACTCTTGGATTACTTCTTTCATTTTTTTGTTATACATAGATTCTGCTAATTGTTTATCAAATTTAATCCCTAAATCTTTGTAGATTTTATCAAACTCTTCTAAACTATATTCTTTAAAAGTTCTCCAGAGCATTATAGCTTGTTTATCTCCATCTTCTAATTTCTTAAATTCTTCAGCAGCTTGTTTATCAAAAGATTTTTTATTTGTCTTAACATAGATATCTAATAAATAATTAATTGGGCTTCTTTGTAATTTTTTCTCATCTCCAAATTTTTTATAACCTGCTAAAAGTCTTCCAAATTGTGCCCCCCAATCTCCAAGGTAATTTAAACGTATGACTTTAAACCCTTGAAACTCGCAGATGTTTGCTATTGAATTTCCTATTATTGTAGATCTTAAATGGCCTATCCCAAATGGTTTTGCTATGTTTGGTGCAGAAAATTCAACAACTATTTTTTTCTTATTTCCTATCTTACTTTTTCCAAAATCTTTTTT
>Ga0307928_10003962_pt1 | contig 11279 bp, 10 predicted proteins | sample AceLakmetagen232_FD_201815 | JGI IMG/M metagenome (GOLD analysis project Ga0307928, IMG submission 201815) | Saline water microbial communities from Ace Lake, Antarctica - #232 | ecosystem: Environmental > Aquatic > Non-marine Saline and Alkaline > Saline | place: Antarctica: Ace Lake...
AATGTTATACTTCATAAAGAATTTAAAGAACTAAGTATTTTAGGATTTGATATTTATTGGGCATTAGATTCAAGTCATTATGCAGACATAGATGGAGATAATGAACCAGATGTTGCTGTAGGAAGAATCGCTGGAATTTCAACATCAGATGTTTCAAGTTATGTTGCTAGAGATTTGTTTTATGAAACATTTACTTTAACTTCTAATATGGGGTTCATGGCAAGTTCTTTTGCAGGAGTACTTGCTATTTATACAGACCTTTTGGCATTTATAAATATTTTAAGGACTGCAGGATATAATACTGTTTCCAGGACAGTTCCTGATGAGGGTTATGAGTTTTCTCCTCTTGATTGGGAAAATAAAGATATGATTTATTATAGTGATCATGGAGGTTCTGCTTGGGCAGGGATTTATTCTTGGGATATTCCTAAATTAGATAATTCTGTTATTGCAACTGCAGCTTGTTTAACTGCTTCTTCGTATTATGAATATTCTTTTTGGGCTTTAGCTATACGACAAGGAGCAATTGCATTTGCTGGTTCTGTAGACATTACTTTTTTGTCTACTAATTATAATCGGTTTATTAAAAATCTTTATTATAATGATTATCCTACTATGGGAGACGCATTTAAGGATAGTTATTCTTCTCAAAATAACATTGCAATGGCAACCCTTATTGGAGATCCAACACTTGAGATTGGACTTGCAAATGCTTGTATAAAAGAAGAAGGAAGTTCTGATGATTTTTGTTCTGAATGTTCTCCTATTGATTTACAATGTAGTGGGAAGACTATTAGGGGGAGGTATTTTAGATTTTCAGGAGATAAATGTGTAAAGAAAACTTTTAGAAAGCAGATAGGAGATGAATGTGAATATGGTTGTTCTGAAATTGGTGGACCACATTGCAGAACTATTGAAGAGTATGATGTCATAAAAGAAGAATGTTTATCAACAGACCCAACAGATTTAATATGTAATTCAGAAAAAGATACTGTTCGGGGGAGAAATTATACTTTTAATGAAGAAGAAGCAACCTGTGATAAAGAAACTTTTAGAGAAGTTGTGGAAGAATGTGAGGAAGGAGGTATCTGTGGGGATTATTCTACCCTTTGTTATTCTTATGTTTATTGTATGAGTTCTAATTCTCATGAAAATGCGATACAGCGTTGTGAATCTATGACTGAAATAGATTTAATATGTAGATTAGGAAATGTTTATGGAAGAACTTATGTTTTTACTCCAGAAAGAAGGGCGCCTTATTTTGAAGAATGTGTGGAAAATACTTTTAGGGAACAAATAGGAGAAGATTGCGAATATGGTTGTAAATATATAAATGGAAGTGGTGCATGTAAAACAGAAGAAGAAAATAGGGCAGAAGTAAAGGCAGAGTGTGAGGCTTCTACTTGTACTTCAAACGATGCTGTTGATTTAATATGTAGATATGGTAATTTGCATGGAAGAAAATTTAAATGCACTGGAATGGGTTGTGTTGAAAAAGTTGCTAGAGAAGAAATAAAGGATTGTGTTAATTATTGTAAGGATGAGGAATGTACCTGTGATATAAGTGGTACAAAAGTGAGTATATTTACACAACATAGATGTTGTAATGGTTGGGAATGGGTTACGGAAAAAATACATAAATGGCCAAAATGCGGCGTAGGGAGAGGTTGGGGTTGTGGGAAGTTAACACATGATAGGGGTTATAAAATTGTAAATGATTATAAAAAATGTAAATAAAATGATAAATAAAAAAATATGTTTTGGGATGATTTTCTTAGTGATAACTTTGATACAGTTAATTTTTATTTCTGCTATTTCAATTAATATAGATATGAAAGAATCTTTTAGTGCTGGAGAAAAAATTTCTTTTGATTATACAATTACTTCGACGAGTTCTCAAGATATTGAATATCTTTCTGCTGTTTATTGTCCAGATGCTCCTTTGTCTTTATTAGATATCAAGACAACTACTTTACAAGCTAATGTTCCTATTGAAGAAACTTATGTTTATATGTCCGAACTTAGTGAGGACATTGAGCCCCAGACTTGTGATGCAGGAGTGGCTGTTTTGAGTCCAATTGAGATTACAGAAGAAACATCTTTTGAGATTATTACTAATTCTAGTTTTGAATTTAATGTTTTAATTTGTAAGGATATTGGTTGTAGAGAACAAACTAAGGTTTTTGTTAAGAGAGATGTGGTTTATTTGGATTATACTTCTGAAATTTCTGATTTAGATGTAACTGTTATTTTGATAAGCCCGAATAAAAATTCTCAGTCTTTAATTTTGCCAACTCAAATTGTGTTGCAGCAATTAGGAAATTATGAATTGCAAATAACTGCTTCTAAACAAGATTATAAAACAGTAACTAGGGAGATTCAACTTGGGGTTATTGCTGAAAGTGCAGATATTGTTTCTGGTTTTCAATCAGGCAGGGGAAGAAGTGTAGGAAATTATATGCTCTTTGTTATGATTGGGATAGTTTTTATTTTAGTTGTTGTTATTTTCATTAAACTTTTTATAGGGTTGAAAAAACAGAGAATGCGTAAAGGAAAGGTGAGTGTTGGGAGACAACTTAAAAAAGGATTTCAGAAGAAAGAGAGAATTATTAAGAAAAAGGAAAGAATGTTGCTTAGAAGATTATTTTGTAGAAAAAGGAAATTGCCGAGAGGAAAAAAACAGGAAATTGATAAAAAGGTAAAACAAGAGAAAGAGGTTTTGACCAAACAGAAAGTAGAAGCAAAAAAAGAGTTCGCTAAAAAATTAGGGAAAGAGAAAAAAGAATTACAGAAAAAGGAAAAAAGAACGAGAGGACAAGGGAAGAAGAGCGAGATTAGGAGATTGTTGACTAAAGGAAGAAGGCAATTATCTAATGGGAATAGATTTGGTGCGAAGAATACTTATAGGAAGATTTGGAGAATACATAGTTCATTGAAGAAAGGAGAGAAGAATCGGGATTTGTATAATGAACTTTTGACTTTTCATGAAAGATTGTTAAAAGGAAAAGAGAGCAAGAAGAAATCTTAATTTTAAAACAGCTCTTTTTGTTTTTCTGAATTTATTAAGCTTCCGTTGGAAAGTTCTTCTTTTATTGAACTGATTGCAGTATGCATACTTTTTTCTCTTGCTTTAGATACATAATAAAACGTTTCATCTCTTGTTCCTTTTGTGATTAACATAATTAATTTTCCTTCCATTAATCTCGCTGTTCTTCCGCTCCTTTGTATTTTTCTTATTGCAGAAGGAATAGGTTCATAAAAAATTACTGTGTTTACTTCTGGAATGTCTAAACCTTCTTCCCCGATACTTGTGGCGCAAAGAACATTTATTTTTCCTTCTGAAAAATCTTCAATCATTTTCTTCTGTTCTTTTTGACTTAATCCTGTGCCCTCTTTTTTTGTTTGTCCTACGAATATTTTTGAATTTATTCCTGTTATTTCATTAAGTTTGTCAGAAATTATTTTTGCTGTATCTCTAAATTGCGTGAAAATAATTACTTTTAAATTTTCATTTTGAATTTTTTCTCTTTTCATTATTTCCAACAATTCATTAATTTTTGGGTGTTCAAACCCTTTTGCTAAAAGTTCATTTGTTTTCATATAAACGAAATTAAATTCTTGTTTTTTTACAAGTTTTATAACGCCCTTACTTTGATGATTTGCTGCCTGTTTAAATAAACCTTTGAGATATTTATTGAAACTAGAAAGTGTTTGGGTTTCTAATAATTCTAATGCATGCTGTATTTTTATTGCTTGGGCACATGCACTTGCTCCAAGCATGTAATTGAAATTTTTATTTCCCCTTGCTAATGTTCCCATGATTTTTTTCTGTAATTGAATTAAACCTGTTTTAGATGCAGGACCCCATAAAACTCTCCTACGTTTAAGTTCTTCTACGTAATCGTCAAAAACTTTTTTTAGAACATATCTCATTTCTTGGAGTTCTGGAGGAAAGTCAACAAGAATTTTTTCAAATTCTAATTCTTGTAAATATTCTTTGACATCTGCACTTTCCCTTGTCCTTAATTCAACTTCTTCAATAGAAAGGTTTTTACAAATTTCTTTAATTTTTGCTTTGTTGCTTCCAGGAGAAGCAGTAAGCCCAATAATTCTCGGATGTTCGGATTGTTCTTTATATTTTTGAGCCATGAAATTATAATCATAATTTTTTACACATCTATGGGCTTCATCTTCTACAAGAAGAGAAACTTCTGTTAAATCATAAAGTCTATTTTTTAAATCATTGGCAACACATTGGGGAGTTGAGAAAATTATATCTGCTGTTTGCCATATTTTTTTCCTTTTTTCTGCAATCACTAAACCTGTGAAGAGTTGCATGTCTGCAAATAATTCTGGAAGGTATTTTTTAAAAGTGGTTAGGTGTTGTTCTGCCAATGGTTTTGTTGGCGCAAGAAAAACTATTTTTTCTGTGGGAAATTTTTCCATACGGTCAATTACTAACATTAATGCAATGAGTGTTTTTCCGAGACCTGTTGGAAGTACAACTAAACAATTTTTTTCTTTACAAGTTTCAAAAATTTTTTGTTGATAGTCTCTGGGAGTAATTCCTTCTAAAAATTTCATGAGTGTTTATGGTGGGGTTTTTTAAATAATTTTATGTGTTGTGGCAGTGCCCACCTTTTTTTTGGATTAGATAATAAGAATTGAAAGTAAAAATCCTATGAGAGTTAGAGATGCTAGGAAACTCCATAAAACTAGATTTCCGAAAAATATCTTGTTTCCGTCTAAATTAGAGATTGGAATCATGTTGAAGAATGCATAATAAATATTTAATTGTGCGAACAAAGGAAATCCTAGAAAATAACCGATGATAGCTAAACAAAGGTTTATTAGGATTCCTGCTGCTGCTATGATTCCTATTTGATATTCGGTTACTTCTGAAAATGAATAAAAACCGTGTCTTTTTGCTGGACGATAAACTTTTGGTTTTATATCAAATACTAATGAAGCCATCCAGATGAAACTTTTAAATGGAAAAAGAAAGAGCTTTGAAATTATGGGAAAGAATGCTCCTGCAGGAAAGGGTCTCTTAAATTTTTCTTTACGGAAACCTAATTTTTTTATTTCCCATAATTTGATTTCTATTTCTGAATCTAAATAATATGCTAGAATTTTCTTTGTGAATATATTTGCTAGCACAACTATTGAGACACTTAATAGAATTATTAGGAATTCATTCCAATCTCTTAGAAGATTTATTGAGAAAGAAATAAGCAAAATTACTAGTAAACTGAGGATTATCTCTTTTTTATTTATCATAGATTGACGAATGAGAGATTTTTTATAAAACTTGTTATTGTAATTTATCATGGAAAATTATTTAAATGAGATTGTGCAACTTTCATCATGAGGATTAAGAAAATAACTGAAGTTATAGGAACTAAAGTGTATACAGATTCTGGAGATTTTTTTGGAGAGGTCGAAGAAGCGAATCTTTCTGAAAATAAGATTGAAGGATGGAGAATTCGTGTTGGAGGAAGTATTATCTCATTAATTGGGGGAGCAAAAGGGGTTATCATTCCGCACCAGTTCGTAAAGGCAATAAGCGACGTTTTTATAATAAATAAGTCTGCCTTACCAAGTGTGGATTCAGAAGTGGAAGAAATACCTGAAGATCTAATATAAAATGGTTGAAGCAGAAACAATATTGCAAGGGGAGATTTTTACTAGATTTATTTTGCCTTTTTTCTTAGTTTTTCTAGTAGTTTTTGGAATTCTTGAAAAAACAAAACTTTTTGGAGAGGGAAAGAAACAAATAAATGCAATGATAGCATTTGTTATTGGTTTGATTTTTGTAAGCGTTCTTTATCCGACGGTTGTTGTGAGTAATTTGATTTTATTTTTGACTGTTGCACTTGTTTGTGTTTTTGTTATTATGTTATTATGGGGATTTATTTTTGGAGATGTTAAAGAAGGATTCAAACCAGAGAAATGGATGAAGACAGCATTAGCAATAATTGTAGGTATAGCATTTATTGTTGCAGTTATTTGGGCTACTGGACTTCTTGAAGGGTTAGGAGAAAGTTTATTTAAACAACCTTGGAGTAAAACTTTTTGGACTAATTTTGGATTTGTTCTGGCGATTGCAGTTGCTTTAGCATTAGTGCTTGGCGAAAAAGCTAAGAAGTAAGATTTAGTTTTTAGATATTTAAATTTGGCTTGGCTTTGCCTTGCGATTGGTTAAATTTTTCCAGACTTTCGTCAAGGAAAAATTTTAAGGAGAAATTGATAAGAATAAAATCTAGTCTGTTATGAACAACTAAGCCGGATTATTTCTAACTAATTTACAGAAACATCTTTCGAAACATATTTAAATATTCTCTGATAATTTCTTGTATGATAAGAGGGTTGATGATGGCTTCTGTGGGTGTTGCTGATAGCGGAGTTTTTAGCGATGTGTTTTCTCAATGGGAACAGATTGGAATTTTTAGTCATGTGCTTCCTTTTCTTTTAATTTTTGCATTGGTTTTTGGGATCCTTACTAAGGTTAAGTTGTTTAAAGAAAATAAAGCAATAAATGCGATTATAGCTTTGGTTGTGGGATTGATGGCGATTCAATTTAGTTTTGTTTCTGTTTTCTTTGCAAATATTTTTCCGAGAGTGGGTGTTGCTTTAATGGCTATATTGGCATTGTTTATTGTTGTTGGATTATTCATAGATGAAAAACATCTGGCCATTAATTGGATCTTATTTGGAATATCTGTGATTATTTTTGTTATAGTGATTGTGCAAACAGCAGGAATTCTTGGAGTTTCTGTAGGAGATTGGTGGAAAGAAAATTGGCCAACAGTTATTATAATTGGAGCAGTTGTTGCTTTAGTTGTTGCAGTGATTGCAAGCACGGCGAAGAATAAAAACCCCATTCCTTTTAATCCTCTCTGGGCTAAAAACCCCGGATCCTAGTTAATTATTTTTTCTTAGAAGTTTTTTTCTTAGCGTGAGTTTTTGTAGAAGTATGTTTTTTAGCTCTAGGAATTATCTTTGAAAAAGAATTTTCAATCATGTTCATTTCTTTTTTTATACTTTCTAAATTATTTCCATAAGAACCTATTTTTTCAAGAATCGCAATTTGCAAATTATCCATAATAGATTCAATTCTTTTTAATTTCTCTGTAGAATGTTCTACTTGTGTTTCTAAAACAGCTTGAGTATCTTTTATTTTATTGATTTGTTTTTCTATTTTTTTTATGTTCTCCAGAAAAACTTGTTCTGCTATGTCCATTATTGTATCTGTACTATAACTTTCTGTAGAAGGATAACCATAATCTTCTTGCTGGTAAACATTTTGAGGAGGTATATATTCCTCTTGAGGCGAAGGCGTGTAAGTTTCTTGAGGTTGAGGAGCATAAGTCTCTTCTACTTCTTGTGTTTTTGGGACATATGTTGCTTCAGAAGTTTGTTCTTCAGGTATGGGCATTGGTGCTTGTTGAGGCTCTCCAGAGTCATTCCTTGGGGAAGGCGCTTCTTCTCTAGGATTATAAACAGCATCTTTTATCTGTGATTGACTTAATGCATCATTTATTTCTCTTGGAGAAACACCCTGTTCTTTTAATTGATTTATAATTTCTGGTTCTAAAAGACCTTGATCCTTCAATTGTGAAATTTGTTCTAAGACACCCATTTTAATTATTAGTTTTTAATTGTTTTTTAAGTTTTCTAATCGTGTTTATGATTTTCTAAATCTTGTTTTGTAATGAATTCTATTGGTTGAAACATTTTTGCTTGTTTAGAAAGAAGTTCTAAATCTTCTTTTTTAGCAAATTTTGAAAATTCTGATGAAGCAGATTCTAGAAATGACATCATTCTTTCCATGTTTTGTTTTAACATTTCAATATCTTTTTTTAGTTCTAAAATTTTTTCATTTGTTTTTTCTCTTGTTTCAATAAGGTTTTGTCCAATTAATAAGAGTCTATCTTTGAGAATTCGTTGTTTTTCTTCTAAATTCCTTGTTCTTCCATTTACCTCTCCAATTATTTGCCCAGGATAAGGATTAGTTTCGTCAACCATCTAAAAATTAAGAGAGGTAAGTTTAAAATTCTTGTGTTTGATATTACACAAAATATTTTAAACTGGAACAGCCTTTTTTATCTATGAGGTTTAAGGAAGGCACACAAATATATTCTTCAGAAGTACAAGAAGAAGGAGGAGAAAACATACTTTATATTAATTATCTTGGAGCGCCCTATGTTCCGAGTTTAGCTGATTCTGCAGAAGTTATGGGAAGAACTGTCGATGCACTAATTGAAAATCAAAATGTTTCAAGAATTGTTTTTGTGCAGCAGAAAAATTATAATTATGATTTTAATGAAACTTCTTTGCTTTTGGAGATTGCTCAACTTTATGTTTATTTTTTAAGGCAAGAGGCAATTTTGTCACAAGAAAAATTAATTACTAATAATCAACAACTTTTTTCACAGCGTTATAATGATATTTTTTCTTTTTTATTTTTACTAAAGCAAGATCCTGTTGCAGCTTATGGTGAATTGAAAAAATTGATTATTGAGTCGAAAATTCTTTTGGAGAAACTTGATACATCTTACAAGAGTGACCAAGAAAATTATATACATTTTTTGGGAAAATTATTGGGGATGGTCGAAGAGACAAAATTGGTTCAGGCAGCTATTCCTTATATGGAAAATTATGAAAAAGGAGATAGGGAAATTTATACTCATTTGTTCAAACCAGATACAATTCCGAATTTTACTTTCACAAGATTGGTTTCTGATTTGCCAGAGAATGTTGAAATTGTTGATCAGTATGAAATATCTGATAAAGAATATGATAAATCTTTTGTTACAATTTTGAAAAGGAAGGATGAGTCGAAATTAATATATCATTTGAATCCTCCTGAGAATTCTCTTGAAGAAGAACAAAGCATGCTTTTGAATCTTGCGAGGGGAGTTTTGATTGAGCACCAACCTAAGGCAGAAGAGTTTGTTGATACTGAAAGGACAAGGCAGGTTTTTTTTAATATTTCTAAGGATTTGTTACAAGATTTAGCCCACACCAAGGGAATGAAATTAAGTTATTCTGATATTAATAAATTGGCAACGATTTTAGTTAGACATACTATTGGTTTTGGGCTTATTGAGATTCTACTTCAAGATAAAAAATTGCAAGATATTTTTTTGAATGCTCCGATACCCATGATAACAATTTTTGTAAGGCATCAAGATTATGATGAATGTTCTACAAATATTTTGCCAAGCCAAGAGGATGTAGATTCTTGGGCTGCGAAATTTAGAATGATTTCTGGCCGACCCTTGGACGAAGCTAATCCTATTTTAGATACTCAATTAGGGATTGGAAATATGCGAGCGAGAATAGCAATTATACAAAGACCTTTGTCACCAGATGGTTTAGCATATGCTATTAGGAGACATAGGGAAGATCCATGGACTTTGCCCCTTTTCATACAAAATAAAATGCTAAATTCTTTTACTGCGGGATTACTAAGTTTTTTAATTGATGGTTCGAGAACACTTTTGGTTGCAGGAACTAGAAGTTCAGGTAAGACCTCTTTGTTGGGGAGTTTAATGTTGGAAATTATTTCTAAGCATAGAATTATTGTTATTGAAGATTCTCTTGAATTGCCTATTGAATCAATGAGAAAATTAGAGTATGATATTTTGAGAATGAAAGTTCGTTCTGCTTTGTTAAAGACTACTACAGAAGTTTCTGCTGATGATGGTATAAGAACTAGTTTGAGATTGGGAGATAGTAGTTTGATAATGGGAGAAGTTAGAAGTGTTGAAGCTAAGGCATTATATGAGGCAATGAGAGTTGGGGCCTTGGCGAACGTTGTTGCAGGAACAATTCATGGTGCTTCTCCTTATGCTGTTTTTGATAGGGTTGTTAATGATTTAGGGGTGCCAACTACAAGTTTTAAGGCAACAGACATAATTCTTGTTACAAATCCGATTAAATCTCCAGATGGTTTACATTCTTGGAGAAGAGTTTTACAATTAGCAGAAGTTAGAAAACATTGGCAAAAAGATCCTGTAGCAGAAAAAGGATTTGTTGATTTATTGAAATATAATATTGAGAAAGATGAACTTGAAGCAAGTGATGATTTAATTAATGGAGATAGTGAGGTGATAAAAAGTATTGCTACTAATGTTAAGGGATGGGCTGGGAATTGGGATGCTGTTTATGATAATATTTTATTAAGGGGAAAGATAAAAAAAGAATTAGTGGATGTTGCAGAAAAAATAGGGAATAATGATTTGCTCGAAGCGAAATTTAATATGCTTTCTAATCATGCGTTTCATGAGATATCTGATAAAATTCGGGAAGAAATTGGATTGCCGATGAGTGAGAGAGTTTTTCCAGAATGGCAGTATTGGCTCAATAGTGAGATTAAGAAGAAAAGAGTGTGAAAACATTTATTAACTTATTTTTCTTTTGATTTTTAAGAGGATGGTAAGCTGGATAACTTTTGCATGGCAGGTTGAGATTATTGCAGTAGCAATTTTAATTTATGCATTGGTTGTATTTTTGAGAGCTATAATTAAATTAGATAAAGAATTTAGAGTAGCTATTTTATTGGTATTAGGTTCTGTAATTATTAATATTGCCCTTGGAATCATGATGGGGGTTTTCCTTAATTCAAGTTCTGATCAAGAAAAACTTCTTGGTCTTTGGATTATTCGTCCGATTGTAGTGCTTATCGCAGCCATCTTAGTTATGTTTGGTGCAAGAAAATTTTTCAAAGCTTTAGAGAAAAATAAGAAATAATTCTATCAAAGTCACCTTCGGCGACTTTAGAATCATACATAAAGCTACATTATAATTCTAAACATTTATTAATTCTGTTTTTATTTCTCTTATATAAAGAGGGAGAATATGCCAAGAAAACCAACTGTTGATGAAGTTCTTAAGAAACATGGTGCAAAAATAGAAAATCAAATTAATGCTGCACCTAAAAATATTGATTATAGTCAAACGTATATTCAATTTAAGAAAGAAATGGCGCCAGAACTCAATAAATATGAAAAATGGTGCCATAGTTTAGGAAATGTGATTAAGCTTAAGATTTCTAAAAAGGATGAGGATAAAATAAAGAAGCATTTAGAGATAGCACATTTAGAAGTTGAACCTTGGCAAGCAATGACTCTAAGTGTGATGAGTTTTCTTAGTGTTTTTTTAATTGGTTTGATAATTTCTGTTGCAATAACATTGATTAAAGGAAGTCTTGCAGGTTTTCCTTTTCTATTTTTTATCTTAATAACTGTTTTTTCTATTTTTCTATTTTATTT
>Ga0307928_10003964_pt1 | contig 11275 bp, 17 predicted proteins | sample AceLakmetagen232_FD_201815 | JGI IMG/M metagenome (GOLD analysis project Ga0307928, IMG submission 201815) | Saline water microbial communities from Ace Lake, Antarctica - #232 | ecosystem: Environmental > Aquatic > Non-marine Saline and Alkaline > Saline | place: Antarctica: Ace Lake...
ATGTGGATTCGATACTTGCCCATGTGGTTGTTCCTGCTACAAGAGTGGCATCAAAGGCACTCCATCCCATTAGCGTGTTCATGTCATTCATCATCTGAACGTGGTCGGCTGTTAGGGTTCCGAGGGAGGTTAGGTTGATTGGGAAGTAGCGTAATGTTGCAGAACCACTTGTTCCATTATCTGTATATTGAATAAAATTCGTTATTCCAAAACTTGAGACTTGTTGAATATCCCATTTAATGCCTGTTTCGCCAACTGCGTAAGTTGTGTTTCCACCGTCTATAAGGGTCGTGTTCGCGCTGTTATTTATAGCAAATAGTACATCAGTATGAGCAACATTATCAAGCGTATTCGTTAGGACTTCAACTCTTGTTAGAACATAATCACTAACTGCAACAGCATTTGCATCGCCAACTTTTTTATTTGATTCACCGAAAGCTATACTTAAATCATCCCCTTCCCTCAAAAGCACATTCTTATCAAACAGCTTCCCCAATGCGCTAATTGCGAGAGTTGGACTTGTTACATCTTCGATTACTGCTACGGAGCCACCTGACCCGACTGTTACATCGAGCTTCTGATCCTTAATCTGTCCGTCGACTGTGACATCACCGGTAACAGTTACGTCTGTGAAAGTTGGGGAAGTTCCATCTGTTGTGGTTCTTAGTGCATAATCCCCGGCTCCATTCTGAACAAGGGCTGCGTTTAACTTAGATTGTAATGCCTTTACTGCCATTTGACTAACTCCTTAGCTTGCTGTGCTAACCACACGAACCTTATTGTTCGCGGTGTCAATTGATTTACGAAACTTTGATTGCATGACTTCCTGCTTAGCGTTATCACCTACCGTGTCTGTAATCTTGAGCGAGATAACGCCATAAGCATCTTCATAGAAGCACTTGTTTAGCTCTGTTGCGATATTCATACTGCCTCCGGTAATGGTATTGGGGTTCCTGACGCATACGAGCGCCAAACATTATTCAATTCGCTATATCTTTTATCTTCGTTATCCATCCAGGGCTTGTCTGGTCCGACGTAATGCACACTAATCGCGTTATCCTTGAGATTGTTCTCGAATAGTTTCATGTCAGGCAATTTCATGCCCCTCATGTTTAAGCCCTATAAACGGCGATAACGTCACAAGCATACAACCATATTCTTTTAAGATGTAATCGCGGAGAAATGCCGTTTGCGGGGCTATAAGTGCCAGCCAGTTGGAATAGTCTTGCTCTGCGGTGAACCTTCCGACTCCATCATAATATCCATCAGCAACTTGAGCGCCGTCTATTGTGGCGCAATCGTGACCGGCTAAGAATACTGCTTTGGCTCCCATAAAAGCGGCTAAGTGAATTGCCGAGGTAATAGTTGACCATGAAACAATAATCTTCTCGCCGTGTGGGTGTAATCCGTCTGTGCTTATCTCGGATAGGTTGTTATGGTTATGCTCAAATACATAGTCGGCATTATTAAGCCCACCATTTGACACTCCCGCCACATGAGCAGAGGCTATGACCCTGGATGTCTCTAGTTCTGAATTTTCTTTACGGACTATATAGTTAGCATTTACTAAGCGGGCGGCTTGATTAACGGCTAACACAAAGCGACCTGTGAAGAATCCAGGGGGGTAGAAATCCATTGACTTACCGCCACCAACTACAAAGGCATCCTTATTATAGAAATCCATGCCCTGCATTACGTTCTCAAGAGAAAGTATGTTCTGCACTTCGTTGCCCTTTGTCCTCTATTGTATCTGCTGAAAACCATTTCTGCTTGACTTCGTGATAGTCGCCGTCAGTTGTGTAATCGTGTTTATGCTGACAAAGTATATCAGTATCGGCGTATAGCTCATATCCTTTGTGATAGGCTTTATGGTAAAAGGGGAAATCGTCACAATGATTCCCCATATATTCATCGGGAACCTCCCATTTGATCACCTGGAGAACTTCACTCTTCATTAAAGTAGATCCGACCCCCGTTGCAAAAATTCTCACTAACCCCCGTTGCTTCATCATATCTTCTATGTGCCAAAATCTTATCTCTTCGTTTTCAAGTCCCCATATCACGGGTGCTGTCTCATCTCGTACACACAAGACAGATTTACCCGCTAGAGTGCCATTATATTTTGTTCGGTATTTCTCATCGTCGGGGATCTCTAATGTGGTTTGGCTCTCAAATCTTATTAGGTAAATAGCAGCGACCATATCAACATCATGGTCTAAAAGTCTTTCAATGGTATCAGTAGGGGGAATAACGTCGCTTTCAAGGAGGAAGAGGTGCGAATACCCCCCGCTGATAGTTCTTTTGCTCATGATATTATGCTTCCGGACTAAAACGTCCAAGCCACGCTCTTTAGCGCTCTGCTTGATTACTTGCGTTTTCCAATTAGCAGGGAATATCTTTGAGGGATCGCCCTCACCATTCCAGATTACTAATACATCGCAATCTGAACCAGCAAGGGCAACCGTATTCTTTATAAACTCGTCACGACAATAGGCATGGCCTTCATACGTTGGTATTCCGATCAATACTTTGCGTGACTTATTCATTTAGCTGAGTCTTGTCCAGACCTCAACGCCATAAGCGTCGACGACCTCCGCAACACCTGCGAAAGTGAAGCCCACATATTCCCAAGTCGCTCGGTCAGCGTCATACTCAGGAGTGACCTTAAACGGTGAACCCGCACCGAATCCAACAGTACCAAGAGCGAGAGCATCCCTGCGGAATACACCAGCCTTGTTAGCGTTGTTGGCGGTTGTGAACTCACGAGAACTATACAGGTCAATTCCTGCGACTGTTCCATAAGAGGCTGTTTTCAAGCCCTGATCTTGAGTTGCACCACCGGCATAGCTGGTAGATGAAATCAAGTCATTCGAGAGTCCATAAGTTCCGTTCAACTGAGAGGGATAAAACACACCCGAAAGCGGCATGGAACCATCTGACTCATTATCGATATAGCCTTTGCAGCTATAAAGATGATCGACTGTCAATGCGGCAGTTGAAGCATTAATGGCGCTGGTCGTGAAGCCATCATACAATGCATTAATCAATGAATCATATTTGGAACGAATCCCATTACCAATCAATGCTCCAATCTGTCCGGCAGGATTGCCAGCATTAGAAAGGATTGACTCGTCTGTTAAATCAACGCGTACCGTGTAACCGGCAGGCGTGATTGTCACCTTATCTGAGTTGAGATATATTGAAGCGGTTGCGCCTGCTTCAGTATGACTAGCAACATCAGCCGAAGTCAATGTATTAAGACCGAGATTCCAGGTGTTGATATTTATTGTGTCTGCACGATCTCTATGTTCGTGCATGATTAGTTTAGATGAAACTCCCGCGTCGCTATAAGCTACTATGGCATCGGGAACTATGTCTGCAATTAACGCTCCACCAAAATAACTGGTATCGCCTGCTGTGGCCATTATGACCTCCTGTGTCTATACGAACCTGACGTAGGTGGCATCTTTGACTTACCTGTGCTAAGGCTAAACCCATCTTCAGAGCTTATGATCTCGTGTCTATCAAGGCAGAATATCTGCTCACCGCTTTCGCGATGAATTGCGACTTCTATTCGATGACCCTCTTTTAGAGTCATCCCCGGGACGTTTGTCGCTGGTCTGAAGTCCTTGTATTCGCTCTGATTGAATCGCTTTCTCATAGTAATTTATGACCTCTAAGAGTAATGTGCCACCCCGCCTGTTTAATGCTCCCGTGTTTACGGCAGCGCTTGCGTGTCTGCGGAGTTGGCTCAATTCCGATGTGTTCAGCATTATACACCTCCATAGCCTCGTTTCAGGGCATCGTATATCTCACGAGCTCCTGGAGTTCCACGCTGGACGGCGTTAGCTAGGTCTAGTTTAGTCTTGTACCCACCAAAATCACCCGATGGAGTCATACCCGGTTTGCCAGGATCTCCAGGGGGTAGGTTCGTTTTCAATTTCAATTTCTTTGCAAGGGTTTCGAGTTGGGACATTTCCCAATTCTCGCATCCTTCTGCATCATCTCCAAGAGATTCGAGTAATGCCGTTTTGCGCGTTTCTGTATCAGCCTTGTATCTTTCGATTACGGGCTCATACTCTGCGACTTTCGCCTGCTCGGCTTCATAGAGTGTTTTGAACTCATTCTGCTCGGTTAGGCGGGCTGTCTCGGCTTCCTCGGTTGCCTTTGTGATCGCATCCATTTGATCCTTCAAGGTCTTGTTTACTTCTCTCTGCGCTTGCAGGTCTCGGAGAAGTCCTTTTGATTCGGGGCTTAATTCGCCCTGTGGTGCTTCAATTACTTCCGGCGTAATTGGGGCCGTAGGTGTTTCGCTCATGATATACCTTTCATGGTAAGGGTTACCCTCATATTACTCTTGACACAAAAACTTATACATATTTGTGTCATACTTTAAAAACAATCGTTTGTGTTTGCTTCTTCACGCGTTTATTATACAACGCATTAACGTACTTATCAATATCTGAGTCAACATCTTTTGAGGCGGGATCTTCGCCTATGAACATGGGGAACTTGCCCTTGTCAAGATTAATAACCTTGTCGCCGTTCTGAAATTCGAGCTTTGCGCTATTGCCTGTGGATGTCGCTGTGATTTGTTGTAGCATCTTGCCGGTTAGGGTTAGGTCAGGAGAGGTGGATCTCGAAACTTGCGACGTACCTTTAGGCTTTGCCTTACCTGCCGCCTTGCGAACTGCATACGGAGAGACTCCCTTTTTATTGGTCTTATATGAATCACCTATATATTCTTTCGGCATCCTCTTCTGAAATGATACCTTTGCATTCTCGGCAACACCCTTCCAATCTTTGATTGAGGGGGCTACCATGTTGGATAGGGGGATGTATTTAGACACTATACATATCCAGGATGTCTAGGATTCCACGATTAACGAGATACGTTGCATGACTCACTCTTCAAGTTTCCACTTATGCGCACCATCTGGCACATAAGTCATTGATGTAGATATTTGAACTGTGAATTTATCGCTATCATCAACCATTGGCGGCCCTACTGAATCATCGCCTCTCGACTCACATGGCATGGGCGTGGTTACGTGAACGACCCACCCATTAACAACCTTTAGCCTTTTAGTATAACAGTCTATTTCTTCCCAATCTTTGAGTCGCTTGTCTGTATTCCTTCCATACATCACTCTTCGCCCTCTATTTTCCGTTGCTTAATTGCGTTCTCTAGTTGCCCCGCCTGCACAAATGCCTGTAATGTGTGGCGACAGCCGTAATGCGTCCCGCTTGTGAGATACCCGCCATATTGAGACACCCAATCCTCATAGATTAGAGCGCCCTCTGCTATCATCTGAGCGCATTCATCTGAGGTGGCGTTATCTAGTGGACCATCCCAAATATACAACTCTTCGGGGTTAGCTTCTGCCATTTGCGTCTCTACGGTCCTGTGAAACGAGCGTAGATTCTGATTCACGTAGGAATTGATTTGATCTGAGCGCAAAACATTAGAATTTAATGCCTCTGCAAATTCTGCCTCAGATTGCCGGCCCAATATCGAACGCATCATGATTTTCTTGATCTCAGCGACTGATTGGGTAATCTGAGCATTAGCGGCATCGACCTCGAATTGAAGTGCGGCGCTCAAAGTTTCTGTTGAGGGGAGGATTGGAGGAGCAGGGACTACTATAATCTCTTTAGCAAAAGAGACAGCTAGTCCCTCAAACGCCTTGTCCATTCCGTAAGTTGATCTGAATATAGTCTCGAAATCTATTGACTTTAGAAGTGTAGCCGCTTCACCCGGGGGGAGTTTAGCAAGTGAGGGGTATCTAGAGCGTACGCTTTCAATCGCCTTCTGATAGGCGTTTGAATATGCGGTTGCGGCTTTGTCGGTCAGGTCAGGCAAGTTGGATTACTCCACGTTATCATAGGTGGTGGAATATACGTCGGGCTGTATGGTTCAATATAAATAGGCTGTGGACAGTAAGGAATGAATGTCGGGCTAAATATAGAATCTAACTCTACTTTCAATACTTTTGCTTCCTCTAATGTTAAGTCAACTTTCTTTTTGCCTACTTTGATGGTTATTTTCTCAATCATATTGATACTCCCTCTTTTATTTATTGCGCGGCTCCGAATATGTCATCGACTATATTAGTGCGCCCGCTTGCGGTCTTAGCCACAGAACCGGCGCTTGTTGCGTTATCTAGTATTAACTTTTCAGCCTGTGCGTCGTCTAAGTCGGGGTTGTTACGCATGGCAATATCTTTTACCGTGATAAGGTTGTGCGATAGATCCCAATCGTCAGACTCGCGTTGCTCCTGTGCGCTCAAGTATTCAACAGACTCAGAGAAGTCGACCATTAAGGTGTCCGGAAGGTTTAAGCCTACCCTTGCTAATATGTCACGCTCAATCGTAAATACTTCGGCTTCGACATTCTGCCATCTAGTGACATCGCCTATGCGCTCGTTCTGTAATTCCTGATTACGAAGTTTGATAGCAACACCCGACTCAGCTTGCGCGGAACCTTCAACGAAGTCCTCCGGTAGGTGATAGGAGCGTGCAATCATCTTGTATAGGGTGGACTGTGCCATGACAACAGCGTCAACCGTTGAAGGGGGGCTTAGTATGTTAGCCGTTGCGCCATCAGGAAGGGCAGGGACTTTATCAATGCCCCATTCAATCTTGTCGTCAGCTTGTAAGCCGGTGACGTAGGGCTGTCCAAAGGATTGATAGCCTACATTAGCATTAAGAGCCGTTTGATAGAAATTGATTAATAGATTCCCCTGGACTAAATCAGCCGTTGGGTTGTGATCATAAAAGTATTCGGGTTCCTCTGTCCAAGCGAGGACAAATGGAAAGGCTCCGACATATGGCTCTGATTGTGAGCTCAAGCCGTTGGTATCAATTATGCGCCATCCGTTCAAGTCCCATTCAACAAAGGTCTGCTCATTAGTGTCTGAGGTGTTCGCGGATTGGGTCAAGGGGTAGCGAATACCAATAAAGTTACCGAACTTATCAAAGAAGGGCTGAAATTCCAAGAGTACCATGTGATCGAGAACGCCTCGCTCGTTGTCCCAATAGGGATGAATGGCAACTACATCTAGAAGGTTGGTCATCTTCTCAATGCGTTGCATGCGCTCATCTTTGCGCGGGACTTTCTCGTTGTAGCGGTCTGTGGCTGATTCTTTCTCGAAAAAGCGCTGAGTCTTGACCATGTACACTTCTGAGGTGCGGTCAATAACGCGCTTAGTAATGTTGATATTCCCGATAGGCACATTCTTTAAGAGATTAGCGGCGAACCACTCTTCAGTCAGCTTCTCTGTCTCGGCATTGTAATATTGTAAACGGTTGTGCCTGCGCTTCATGAACGCTTTATATTCAAGCTCATTAGCTGCGAGGCGTGAGAGTTTTACGGCTTGTTGTCCGATGTTTGGAATCATAATTACCTCATGATTGAGCCGACAAACCCTCGATTGATCGGCCATAAGTATTCAACAGCATAACCCATAGCGTCTGTAATGTGTGTGCGCTCTGGATCTTTCTTGTCTATGTCGCCACCCTTCCAAACTACACGCTCCAAGTCAATCGACAACTCTTTGCATTTAGCGACATCTATTGTCATGAGGCCAGCTCTGAGCTTACCATTTACGGCATTAACCCTGGACCTGACTGGAGGGTGTGCCTTGCGGGCTATGACTGTAAACCCGTAGTCCCTCAGTATTTGGTGATCTGATTTAGTGCTTGATGTGTGTCTTGCTTTACCTGCGGGGTCGGGATATATAGTTGCCCCTGGATATTTACGGCTTAACTCTTCAGCCATTTGAAAAGTGTCGGAGTTCCTTAGAACAACTTCGCTAAACCAATGGAGTCTATCTTTTCCAATACGCGAACCAATACAAGCACATAACTTCCCAACATTAAAATCGAGACCGATAATAATAGGAGTCCCGTTAATATCCGCCCTATGGTCATTAGAGCTGACCCTATCGAATGCATCATATACCCTCCCTTTTGTAAGATTAACAAATGCACCATCGACATAAGCCTTGACTTGGTTCTCTGAATATGAAGATAAAAGCCTGTCAAGAAACTCAGGCTTTAAGTGGTGGTTGTCCCTTGTAGATCCCGTGATTAAGTCAACATCATATTTCTCTGGCTCATCAATGCAGACTTTAGCGCCCCAATTCAATTCCTCGGGTGTACCTGTGAGGAACAACTGCGAGAGTGTCGCTTCGGGGTGTCTTACTCTAGCGATCATCTGATCGAACGCATCCACAGATTGAATAAAAGGCTCATCCATCCCAGCCCATGCAAGATTAGGCCCGCGTAAACTATTCGGGTCATCTGCTGAACCCCACCAAATTATGCCGTTCCAATCCTTGATTCGTATTTCGTTGTCCATCTTGTTTATTGTGTAATTCAGCCCCGCCCTGTCCATTATCTCCAGGATAGTGTGAATCGTTGTTCTCTTGGCTTGCTTGTAAGTGGGGGAAACCATCATACCCGGGAGACCGGCGTTTATGTATGAGAGATAGAGCGCCCTTAGTGCGTGGATGTATGTTTTGCCCGAAGCGTAACCCGCAACTAGCGCGGGCATGAATTTCTCGCTCTCCCAGAACTTGACTTGGGCGGGGAGCATGTTTCTCTTGTCTATATCGAACTTCAACCAATTACTCTAACCTCTGCGGGGTCGTGTTGCTCTATATCAATCTTCTGATTTGGCTTGCCCTCTGTGCGGTCAGCTATGAATTGAACTGCCCAGGGTTGACCATCGAAAGCGAGTTTGTAGACCTTGCGCATAATTGCCTCGCGCTTATCCATATCAGATCCATCGAGTTCTTCCTCGCCTAGTCTCTTTAGCAATGCGGAGAGTGTATCTGTTCCCTTTGGTCTGCCTTTGGGATTGCCTGACTTCCCGGGCTGGAAGAGATGCGGCTTGTTCTGTTTTTTATCTGATTTATCAGGCAATTTCTGCCTTCTTTCCAGTGTACTCTTCCCATCGCTTAACAATGACATCGCAGTAGTGCGGGTCTAGTTCCATGCCGTAGCATTTGCGCCCTGTTTTCTCACAAGCAATAAGGGTTGAGCCTGAGCCAAGGAAAAGATCCAATATGTTCTCCCCATTGCTAGAGCAGTTCTCTAATGCTGGCAAGATTATTTCAACAGGTTTCTGTGTTGGGTGTAGCATCGACAACCCCTTTGGCCTATTTGCGCTCCAAACTGAATTAATCCTCTTTTTTAACTTGCGCCTCCCTATTATCGAATGGACAGCCTGCTCATTGCCTCCGAAACTACATTCTACATCTCCAAGACCAGGAGAATCGCCTTTGTCCCACACTATATTCCCTTTCACTGATGAGAAATCAGCAACTGCAGATCGAAATTCATCAAATGAGTCCCACCTGCACCATATAAATATATGCACGTTCTCTCCCACAAATAAGGGGAGTATCCTTATTGCATCAATACCTGTATCCGTACTTTCATCTCCTGATATTTTGTCGTTAGTCTTTTTTGCTTTAACATTTTGGGCTTCACTATCCCATGAATTTGATTGGTAGGCCATTCCATAAGGCGGATCAGTAAACACCATATCAGCCTTCTCCCCATCCATCAGCTTCTCAACAGCTGTGCTTATAGTAGCATCACCACAAAGAACCCTATGCTCTCCCAATAGCCAAAGGTCGCCAAGCTTAGTAATCGGATATTCAACTTCAGGCACTGCATCTTCATCAGTTAACCCTTCAGCCGGTGTCGGGTCTGGGAAGTTAAGCTCACCCTCATCAAATCCCCACTCGATCAATTCATCGACATCAAATGCACCTGCCAGGATAGACCAGTCCCATTCGCCCGTATTCTTATTCAGCCGGACATTAAGTTCGCGCTCTCTATCCCTGGTCAAATCTATGTAATGGCATGGGACAGTATCAATTCCCATCTCAAGTGCCACCTTGACGCGCTGGTGGCCTCCTATGATGATGTTCTTGCGGTCTTTGTTGGAGTTTACAATTATTGGGTCGACTATTCCGAATCTTGTGATGCTGTCTTTTATCTGTTGGAATTGGTCTTTACTGAGTTGTCTCGGATTATATTCAGCAAAGATTAATTTAGACAGCTTAGTGTCGATTATATTCATGCTCTGATAATAAGCATTTATTAGGGGGTGTACAATATTTAAAAAGCCCCGTTGCAAGGTGGGGCAAGGCCTTCCGTATTTTCTGTTGCCAAGCGTTACGGAAATTACTCCGATCTTAGTCAATAGTTACAACCTCGCCAACATTCTAGTGATCTCCTTAGAGTCCTTCACGAATAGCCCCATATCATATTGATCCAGGTAGTATTTAGTGCTGAGGTATTCTTTAAAGTGGTTTACCGCTGCCTTTGCGCTTGAGAAATCGCCGGTTAGTGCTTCCCACCTTGCCTTGTCCCTGGATCTGTTTAGCGTCCTTATGCAGAATCTAGGCTTGTAGGGTTTCACGCGTTTACCTCTATCATGGTGCTGTCTATGCGCTTGACTTCGCTTGACATATCACCCCTTACCATAGTCTCCGCATAATCGTTTGTCTGATACCATTTTCCATCTACGCAATAAGCCCACAAATAGATCTTCACCGTCTTAGGCTTAACCTTGCAATTACATTCGGGCTTGATGCGGTAGCATTTGGGACTCATATTCCAATACATGTGACAATCCTTACTCCTATCAACCCAAGCCGGAATCTTTGGGAGCATAGCCAACCCCCCTATATAGATAGGATTATCGCATACCTGAAGCGCCCCTCGTTCCTGTGCTTCCCGAAGATGGGCGTAGGGGTCTGCGGGCTTGATGCGGTAGCAGTCTGGGGGGTTGTCAAAGCCCCAAGTGTTGCCAAATGTAGGACCGACCCACTCACCACCGCATAGATATTCCACATTCGCCCCTCGCTCCTGTGCTTCCCTTAGTTCGCGGTAGGGGTCGATACGGCGGATATTAATTTCGGGTTCGTCCCAGTCCACATCATCCGAATCTCGATCAGACGCGTCCTTCGCGTATTCTAACATTAAATCTGCGTGTATATGTTTCATTTCTTCCTCCTTAACCATCGTTTAAATCGTTCCCACCTGGTCGGCTTCCACTTGATTTGATCGAATTTGGCATCATTTTTCGCCTTATCTCCAGGGAAATACTTGCGAGCGCCATCACCTTTGCCAGCCTCACCGGTTGCCACTTGAACCGCCACCACTTAGCGCAAACGACAATACGAGTGATGCAAGCCATGTCTTGAATGTTATCTCAATGCCTACTGCGAATAAAGAATTAAACGCCCATATTAGC
>Ga0307928_10003965_pt1 | contig 11274 bp, 12 predicted proteins | sample AceLakmetagen232_FD_201815 | JGI IMG/M metagenome (GOLD analysis project Ga0307928, IMG submission 201815) | Saline water microbial communities from Ace Lake, Antarctica - #232 | ecosystem: Environmental > Aquatic > Non-marine Saline and Alkaline > Saline | place: Antarctica: Ace Lake...
CGACGGTCTCTTCGCGAATTCCGATGGTCATGCAGTGGTGGTATGTTTCGTCTCGTGCAAACCTGAACCAGAAGGATTTCGACATTGTCCTGCCCTTTCACCGTTCTGGACGTACTTTACCTCGGATATTCAGAAAAGGTAAAGGGGAAAAGCTACGGAATTCTAAGATTTATCGAGCAATGGAGTTGGCGAAATATGAGACGTGGGAGGGGTCGGGTAAAAATACCCGACCCCTATTTTCAGAAGAAGGAGGCTTTCAAAACGCTATTAAGTGCCTATTCAAAAGCAAGTGGGATTTCCTGAATAAGGAGTTGGCGAAATATGCAACGTGGGAAGAATTTAGGTCCGGTAAAAATACCCGACCTATTATCACATCAGAGCCAGAATTCAGAAGCATCAAAGGCAAGTGGGATTTCCTGAATAAGGAGTTGGCGAAATATGCAACGTGGGAAGAAATTCGTTCGGGTAAAAATACCCTAACGAATTTTGCAGACGTACAATCAGAACCAGCATTTAGAAAGGTAAAGGATGAAACCTATGGAATTTCTATATTTATCGAGAGGGAGAAAACAACGTCACGAAATGTATGATCTGGGATGTGAAGAACCAAGAATCAGAAATCGGCCTTTTTCATATTTGATATTCTTCTTTAAAAAAGCAGGATAAAAAACAGCTACTAAAAACAACTTAACAAACACAAAAAAGAAAGAAAGACAACTGACGCTACGCGTCGTGGCGGAGTGTCGTCCCTCATATACTAGGTACAATTGACGTAACTCGTGTGATTATAAAGGTTTATAAATACCACGAAAAAGGCCGTTTTTTGGCCGTTTTTTGGTGATGTTTTACGGTGTAAAAGACGGTGGAAATACGACTAGAATTCCACGTTGATGATCGGATCAAACTCCGGTTTCACCCACTGGTGGTAAGCGTCGATCATAACGCTACGAGCGAATTCTCTATCCGACTGGCGACATACAATGGAATCGTGAATGCAAAAGCACGGTTTGTTCTTCAATACAAAACACGTCCGCACCTCGTCCATTATGGCGGCACCCATTGACATCATTAGGGGCGCACGCACACCAAAGAATGCTCCGCGAATTCCTACGTGCGCACACAGAATACGCCTGACAAAGTCATCGGCAACATAACAATCCTGGCCTAAGCCTTCATGCTCTTGCAAAGCGCGCCACACCATTTGATCTTCGTCTTCCCATCCCCACAGAAAACGTCTAGGTTTATCCGACAATGAGTGTAGCGTTTTTCTCGTTGTGTGAAAGGCAACATATCTATTGGCACAATTCAGACAGACATTGGTGATTTTCTTGATAAGCTTGCGCATGATGCCACGCGCCTTTTTGCTACGTGCTTCATCCGATGCGTACCACTCAGGCAAGACTATTTCCGGCCGGTAAGCATCGCCTTGAATATCAATGTCATGATAATGGTAATACCTCGTAATATCGAACGCACCGAAATCGAGTTCCGTTGCAGGCTCCCCATCGATGACCAAATGTTTTCGTTCGGCTTTTGATAATTGTCCGATGCCCAGGAGGGATCTACCTGAAAGCCTCATCCATCCACCCACGTATCCAGAGCTGGTGAGGTGCTGGGCGTAGTTTGGTTCATAAATGAGTTCACCCGGTTGTTCAAGTCGCCATTCATGCTTACCCATAGTTTCGTTGCAGGCTGCATTTCGGCGCTCAAATTTCGCTGCAAATTCTCGTATCTCAGGCTCCAGTGTATGTAACGGGATAAGCTTTTTTTGTTCATCTTTTGGCAACCTTTTGCCAGTGAGAGGATCTGTTTTGCCTGTGTGGAAAACGAAATGGGCGTTGTGTGTAGGTTTCTCTTGCTTGCTGTTGAAATCATAATTTGGGTCGATGTACTTTCGGTGCTTGTACAGCCGTAGAAATCTTAGCAGTCTTTTGGTAGCGCGGTATTGAGTCTGACGATTGTCAACGGAACCTGGAGTGTTGAAATATCCTTTCTTCCAAATACGGCACAGCCCAGCTTTGATCAGAACATTCCACACGGATACCCGCAATCTATTGCTGCTGGTCCGGTTGTCTGCAACCACCTTGTTTGGCTTGCGAAGTGCAGCGACCGATACGTTGTGGAGACAGTGCAAAGCTACCCGTCGCTTCACTTCGATTTTGTAGCCGTCGAACGCGAGCATTGGGAGAATCTGAAGGTTGAAAAAATGCTCAAACTCAGGAGCAATGGGTGACTCCTCGTTGAACGGTACGCTGTTGAGTTCAAACTTGTTTGTTATGTGCCTGGTCATTTCTTAGCCCTTTTGCGTCTTACAATCCATAACATTCGTATATAGGGTGAGTGATATACCTACGCATTGAACGAGCCTGTACAAAGTCATTTCAAAACGAGACAGGGCCGGGCGGCGGGCGATTACCGCCAGTCGGTGTGAACGACTTGGCCCTGCCTGATGTTCATGTGTTAGGAGCCGAGGCCGGATCTTCGGGCCAACTCATTAAAGGCGATCTTCGCCTCATACGTCATCTCGTCAGCGTCGTCCCTGTCCGTCGCAATCTGTGCCAGTGTCTCATCGTCAAGATGATCGAGACCCTCTTTGTGGACCTGTTGTACTTCCTGGTGAATCCTCTTTTTCTTTGACATGATTTGTTCCTTTCAAAAATCGACTGGGGCTATGGACGCCCAAAGTTGCGCGGTCGCCTTGCGGTTGGACCCACCCCAGCCGAAATGTTGGATTCGCAATTTGAATTGTGTCTTTGGTTTTCCATAGTTTTTATCTTTCACCATATATTATCGCTATGCGTTTCTCGGCTCTGTTAATCCGGACCCTACCAACCTACCCCTGAGTCCGCGTTCGGCCCTTACAAACGGTGCTCGGTGCCTTAGATTTACCGTTGCCTGTGGTATTCGGCCGCTAAATCCTCCATGCGGGGTCAGTCTACCGTGTCCACATAGCCCCACGAGGACCACCCGCCAGTATCGCAGGCAAACAGCAGTCTATACCTGTGCTCGTTGGGATTGCTCGGGCCGTGCAGCGCGGCATTACCCCGCCGGATTTGCGCCCGCAACGTCTGAGGTTTCATGTCAGTGGGCACAACAAATCGCACGCGACCTGCGCGCGCTCCCTCTGGTCCATAACCAAAAATTACAGGTGCCGTTGTTGTTGCCATTTTCTGTCCCTTTCCAAACAAAGTAGTATAATTGTATATAGCATGAGAATGCTATAGACGATTTTACCCCTTACCCTGTGTTTGCTCAAATTGCTGGCGAAGCGCCTCAATGTTTGGTGATATGACTTCCCATCCAGGCTTACCCTCTTCATCAATGTACATCCTGCGGCCTGATGCAATGCTACCTTCTGGTACAAGGTCTATTGAATTTCCAGTCTTGAAAAAGACACGCACGAATCGACCATTTTTGCTCATGCGGCGCTTGACCACATACCGCACGAAATCCCCGAAATGTTTGGTCTTGACCTCTTTGGGATCTATGTCAGAAATTACATCGTAGAGATAGTCAGAAATCGTTTCGCTGTTACGATAGTCGGTAGGGTCGTCAGATTCTTTCTCAAAGCCATCCGAATACACTTCGATCTTATCGATAAGTTGTCTCAGGTGTGATTGCATTCGCATCCTCAGTTCGATACCTCCTTTCGCAATAAGTGCCTTTTCCAGACCTTTCAAATCACGCTGCCACTTCTCAAATGACTTGCGGCTGTGTTCGGCCTTTTGGAGTTCGTCTTGATCTTGCTTGGCGTCCTGTTCTGCGGATAACTTGGACTGTTCTAATTTGCTGACTTTCTTCTCATAGCGGTCCCTTATTGAAGCATTCTTAGTGTGGGCGATTTGATCGACAAGGTTATCCATTTGTTGAGACAAGTCGTGTGCTGTCGCGTTTGCTCCCTGAATCCTTTCCCGTAGCGATTCACACAGTCTGTCTTGCTCGTCTGGATCGGGGAGGACGGCTTCAGGCTTCAGGCCCTTGCAGTTCTCTAGAACCGTATTCTCTACCTCGTCATACCGAATCGAATGACGCTTGCACTTGATGCCCCTCCTGCCATCATTACAAAGGAGATAGATACGGCCCTTGGGCAACTTCCCCTTTTTCACGTAGTGCATTGGGCCGTGGCAGTATGGACACCGGACAAGATGCTGGAACAAGTTGGAAGCCTTGCCGATACGTCCACCTTTGTGTCGATTGGCTTGAAGCTGTTGTTGAACAGCATAGAAAACACCCTCATCAACTACCTTTGGATAGTAACCTTCTATCGGTTCTCCAATAAGTTCTCGAACCAAAATGGGATCTTTGCCTTGCCTTTTCTTTTCAACATAGCAACGTGGATGATAGATTCCGATCACAGCATCCCATGCAAGAATCCGTTTGACGTAGCACTCATGCCAACCATTCCCTTTGGCCGACCACCAACCCTGTTCGGTATTCAGCTTGCGAACGATCTTTCCGGCACCAAGTCCTTTCCGCTTGAGGTCAAACACCTTGCGGATAGCAGTCACTGCTTCTGGGATCGGTTTGAACTTTCCGTCTACAACGCGCAACCATGCCGGACATTGGCTTGTCAGAATCTTGCCTTCCTCCCGTGCTTTCTTGCGTCCTGTATCACGCGCAGCCCTTACCATCACGCTCTTGCGTTTCGACTCGTCCCGAGCCCGCGCTAGGTACATCTGAAAGCCCAAGAACTTTGGCTCATCACCACACCCTGGCGGGTAGCTTTCTTCTGGGCTCAACGTTTGCAGTGTGATATTAAAATCCCATAGTTCAAAGATGATCTTTCGCAGTGTTGTCTCGACACCTTCACGGCTCAGCCTGTCCGCATTTTCGACCACCAGGTAGCTGCCAGACGGAACCCTATCACTCTTGACTTCGTTGAGGAATGCTGCCAATACTCCTTTCGTCCGATGCTTGCCCCGGAACGCAGAGATTCCCCTGTCCGTCATGCGAAGTGATTCATCAAGTGTGAGACCTTTGCGTTTGGCAAAGGCTTTGGTCGTATCCAATTGTCGGCGTTCGCTGTCACCTAGTGCTTGCTCAGGTCTGGAAAATCTAAGGTATGAATAGATGCGTGGTGTGTTAGGAGGTGCTTTACGTTTCGCTGCCATGCCTGCTCCTTCTACCTGCTCTCAAAATGATAAAACGGGGCGGCAATCAACTGGCCGAGCAGGCTAACAAGTCCACACCAGGTAGCTAACCCGATGCGCTTGCCGCCCCGATTATTTACAAAGGGCCGACGGGCCGGATTCAGTTAAACCCACCGGTCCATGAATGATAAAGGAGCGGCCAGTGAGGCACGGAGATGGACACCCCACTGACCACTCACGAAAGGTGGTGACAAGGACCACGTCCAAGCCACCGAACAATGGATGGTACAAAAAAGTGGTGATGGGGGAAGTTGACGAAAACCCACCACCACTCCCGATGAAGAAAAGAGCGGCCGGCAGCCAAAGCGATTGAAAACCACCGACCACCCATTTGAAAGGACAAAAGAGCGGCGATGGGGAAGTTGATAGAAAACCCACCACCGCTCCCAATGAAAGGAAGCTGGACCGGCCAAAACCGGCCCATGGAGCGAAATACGCATCAAACGAGCCCATTGCATTAGATTCTTGCGGCCTAGCAGCCCGCGTAGTGGGCGAACGGCCCATGGGGGATACCATTATGCCCTCTTGGCCTTTCGGACCTTCTTACGGCGTTTCTGTGGCTTCGCCGTCTTGGGTTTATCATCCAAGAACAAGAACTTGTTTTTAAGGAGCTTGTCCAGCCGCGAATCAGATGTCACAACTTGACCCGCACGATAAACCTTGCCATCGACGATGTGAGGCCCCGCGCCGTCCATAAGTAAGAATCGCATGTCATTTCTCCTCGGGATACGTCTGCGGCAGTCCCAACTTGGGTACGTCGCCCGATACTGGTTCGCTTTGTTTCTCGTAGTCCGCGTCCGCGTCCGCGTTGTGCTGTTCGGTAGGCGACTTCTTGATACCGCTGGCGTTGGGCAAGCCCAATGTTGGAACAGAATTGCCATCGGTCGCCGTCACGAACTTGGGGGGTTTGTCGGCGTTTTCAAACGTCTGCGGCAAGCCCAGCGCTGGTACGTCGTCATCCTTCTTGTAGTTGAACCGTTGGATTTCTTCGCCATTGGCATCAAAGAATTTGTCACTGGGAGCCGCTTGTCTGATATTTACCGCCTTGGTGTTTTGTACCGGCAATCCTTCGCCGGTGGTATTCCTGATCTCGTCCAGCTCAGCCAATGACACGGGCTCCGTGTCAACTGTTACGTTTGGGCCTTTCCGATGCTCTTGCAAAACGCGTGTAATTTCAATGTCACCTACAGCCATGAGATTTCTCCTTGAATTTAGGTTAGACTTCAATGTTAGACTTCGATTTCATTCAATTCAGCTATCTGTTCTTGACGTTTCGCTTCGCTTTGCTCTGTGACCACGACATCACGTGCTTCGCGTGGTTCAAACGCGTTCCAGGCCGACGTCAATTTCTCGACGCGAAGATTGGCCTTGGTCATCCAGCCCGTGACTTTGCGCAAGTCGTGATTGGCAAGACCTTCCTGGACTCCGTTTTCATATTCTTGCGTTGCGGCATTCGCAGAAATCAAGGCACTACGCAACTTGGCCCAAAGCTCCCTGGCCCTGTCCGTGTCGGCCTCGCGATAGCCCCTGGATTTCCGCTGTAGCACGTCCAATTTTTGCTGAGCCGTGCGCACCCTGGCCTTGGCGACACGCAACGATTCAAATTCGTCATCGCCAAGCTGGCCGACATTGAGGGACAGCCTGTTTTTCAGCATTTCAAATTGATTGACTAACTCATCCAGTTTGAGTTGCCAGAAGGTTTCTTTCCATTCCCGTTCCGCTTTGGTGCCTGATTGGGCCTCTCGGATTTCACAGCCTAGCTCACCGTGCGAAACCGTGCTGCGTCTTGAACCGTCCTCGAACAATCGCCATGCATCGTCCGGGGTAATGGTGTAGCCCCACTTGGTTTCGTGGGCTTTATCGAACTCTTGAGTCTTTTGAAATAAGTCTCCCATCAGTTTATCCTTTCAATACGTCGATGTTTGTTTTTGTCTTTGGGAGGCAATAGCGCGACCCATAAGCGTTCGGTTTCGCTGAACGTTGGTGCTGTCATTCAGGCCAAATATGTCAAAGCCAAATCCAATTGGTAAAGTGCCTCTGCTTGCCCCAACCACGACACCCGCAAGAACGTTCGCAAGGTCATCGTGACCACCGCCTGGATGATCGACGGAGTCACGTCCACCGGCACGCGTGTGTCTTTGAAGTGAGGAGATTTGGGTGATAAGCGATTCATTGTCGAGAAGCTCAACCTTGCACGCACAAACCGGTCCAATCAATTCGAGATAGAGTTGGGATTTGTTCTTTTCAGATTTGGCGTAAACAATCCCATTATTCCTGAATGCGTCGGTCGTAAATTGGGCCGCGTAAGCGTCGCCGGAAGTTCGTTGCAAATGATATCGTTTCAACACGTTCGCCATTTCGCCGATGACAATCAATGGGCTGCATGGGGGTTTCCATTGTCTGATGTAATCAAGGACGACCTTGCCCTTTCCCTTATCCCGATGGCCTACGGCTAAGGCAAAAGGATCGCGCCTACCGCCAGAAACATCAGTGAAGGATGTGTATTGGATACCGCTACGCGGTACGAGTTGGGTGCGACCTTTAACCACAATTGCCTCGACGGCTGAACGTGGCAGATAGTCCTCGATATCTTCACGCCACAAAGAAAGGAATTCCGCGCGGGCAGCAGCCGGATCGTCAGCAATTTCTGCATCGATGTCTGCTTGGGACAGCGTTGGATTCATGAGTCTTGAAGCTGCGTCCCAAACAAGAATCCGTGAGCTATCATTGCCGAAGTGCTTTTTCCAAGTGGCGTAGGCCCAACCTTTCATCCAATACTTGCTACTGACGCAGATTAGACGGCCGTGTGTAGTTAACAAAGAGGGGGTTATAGCTCTGATCAATTCTGAATCAGACTTTACCTTGCTTTCCTCCGAAAGTCCAAAGAAGGCAATCTCGTCAACCAAAACCGCCAATTGGGAATAACCTCTGACACTGCGAAAGTCACCAACCAACGTTCTGATTTCAACACCATTGTGCAGCGTAAACGCAGGGCGTTTCTTCGCCTCATCTTCCACTTGATCGTCAAGCAATGGCGTAGCTAATGCAGCTCTACAATAATTCCTGATGATCTGTGATTGATCTTTCGTTGGGCTGGTAATTGTCACCAAACCACGTTCGCCTCGACTTAGTGACTTTTCCCTGCCAGATAGGCTGGCTTCAAAGGCACCAACCAAACCACCGATCTTGGATTTACCTGATCGTCTGCCACAAAGTAACAGAACACGGTCATAACCTTTGGGATTTAGCTTGTTAGGATCTCTGCCGGTACACTGCTTAACGAGACGTTTCTGCCAATCATGTTTCAAAGGCAGACCGTAAATCACGCGAAGACAGGTGAGCCATCGGGACCACGATGAAATCGAACCGTCTACAGCCAGATATGGCTTGAACAAGTTGCGATCCTTAATGGCCTGGACTATGTTCACGTTCGCCTCCGCTTCTTGACTTTCGGCCTGATAACCTTGCTTTGGACATATCCTTCCAGGGATTCGACCTTTCGGATTTTGCGTTCAAGACCTAAACTGCGCCCGATACCTGTCAATGAGTTAACCGCCTGAATCCACTTGCCCAGCAATTCAGCCGCTTCGCGTTGCTTGGACTCAGCAATCTGAATCTCTATCGAACGCATAATTGATTCGAGCCACACGAACCGCTCACAAAGACTCTTCTTAACATGGGATAAACCTTCAACACCACCTAAGTCATCCGTCAATTCGGCATAGCACGACTTCAACTCTTTGGCGAGTTCATATCTGCCGTCCAGCTTCGCAAGGAAATTCTGCTCGAACTTGGTTGGGATTTTATGTTGCTTCTTACGCATTATAATTCCAATTTTAAGTAAACCTCTTTTTGTGCTTCCTCGTCGATACCGATATATCGCTTTGTAATGGCTTCGCTGCTATGACCGAACAGCGACATGAGCAATGCTAGAGATATGCCCTGGTGGAAACACCAAAACCCAAACGTCTTGCGCAGCGTGTGAGAGCCCCAGTGACCTTCGAGCCCTATCGCCGCACACCATTCGTTAACCAGTTGATGCAATCTGATAACAGTCATGGGCTGAGCCTCGCCATTCCTTCTCTTGCGGGATGGGAATAGATACTCACCCGAATCATTTTCCTCATTATCCCGTTGTAAGCGTTCCAGCACGCTACGCACCTTTGGATTGATTGGGATATTCCTCACGTTGTTATTCTTCGACTCTCGAATCCGGACGACGTTCTTAAGATCACCTGATTTGTCGAGAACGTCAGACCATTTCAACCTAACAAGATCCCCACCACGTAAACCGAAATTGATGCCGACGATGAACAGTGCCATATCACGCACGTTCTTGGCTTCGCTAAGATGGCGTCGAATAGCCAGGATTGCTTTCTTGCTCTTGATCGGCTGGACGGTGGCACCACCTTTACCGCGATGCGGCGCTTTGCTCGTCATCGCGTGCCAGCCTACATTACATTTCTTTTTCTTCTTCTTCATCGCCATTTCAGTCAGGTACTATTCGATTGTCAATCCTATTTTAAGTATCGCTTGTATTCTAGCTGTTTCCATATGGAAGTAAAGAGAAAACTAGATGCGGAATATCCAAAGATACGATAAGTGTTTATAACTACAGGGATTACATATAGTTATTAATTTTAACTTGTGTTACTAGTTAAGATTCGGTTATGGGGTTTCTCAACGTGTTTCTACGATTGCTTGGCGCCGGGCCGAGGATAGAACTTGGCCGTGGGATGTTTGCGGCTTCTCGATGGTCACAAGGTATACCTTAAATTGGCGTAAACACGTTTCGGCCTTTTGACATTTGGGTTTCACCCATTAAACTACGTTTGTAGGACTATTTCAATCTTACTTGCGCTTTACGCTGGATTCCCAGGGCTTGATACCTATGTGATATGCTTTGAAATGGTAGGTTGTATGTGATGTGCAGGGCGTTAGTATTTTCGTTCCTGTATGGTGTTGTTGCCTCTTACCTGAATCTTTCCTTTTTCCTGATTTGATTCTATAGGTGTGATTGCTTTGCTCCTAGGCTTTGTTTTTCCTGGCATGTTTAGGATTTTAACTCTTATCATATGGACGTGTTGCTACGCTTTGTTTTTTTGCTTTGCTCCTGGTTTCAGTGTTTGCTCAATGCTTTCGTTTTTTGGTATTCAGCCGCAGCGAATATCCCTCGGCTGTCTTCTTCACTTTCTTTTTTGCGATCAGTCCGTTCAGGTGATTGTAAAATGTCCCTCCCACCGCTTCCTTGATTTCCTTCATCGTGATTGGCTTGCGCGATAGCATCGCATTCACTTGGGCCTGCTTAGTTCCCATACGAGAGCCAAAACGGTCTTTCTCGGCAGGGCCTTGTTTGGTGGCTTTCTTGTTTGCCATGATTTGTACCTTTCCAAATGGGTTAGTTGATTGACCCTCCATACTCTAGCAAGAGGGTCGCAGATTGTTGAACATAAACTTGAGAACGTTCCTAAATTGCCGAACAGCACAATGGGAGCCTGGATAGTGTGTCGGCTGGCGCTATAGCACCTGATTCTAAGGCCCGTGGCATGGCCTACAATCGATTATCTACCTTGCGGGCGTACATAGTTGGGGGCCTTACAGGGATCGCTGCTTAAACGGGGGATTTGGTGGTGAGTGATGAAAATGGGATGAGGCTGCGATGTCGTGGCACAACCTCACCCCCAGAACGGAGTCATCAGTTTGCCCATTGGACGTTATCTAGAACCTCCATGACCATCTCGGCTGAAAGCGCATCCGTCGTGATCAATGCTTCCATGGAACTTTGACTTGCACGAATCACTCGACACGCACTGAGTGGGAAATGGGCGTTGATCCAGAATTTATTCCAGCCCATCGCTATCAAGTGGGAATGGATTTGCACGATTGCGACGGTCTCTTCGCGAATTCCGATGGTCATGCAGTGGTGGTATGTTTCGTCTCGTGCAAACCTGAACCAGAAGGATTTCGACATTGTCCTGCCCTTTCACCGTTCTGGACGTACTTTACCTCGGATATTCAGAAAAGGCAAGGGGAAAAGCTACGGAATTCTAAGATTTATCGAGCAATGGAGTTGGCGAAGTATGAGACGTGGGAAGACTTTCGTTCGGGTGAAAATACCCTAACA
>Ga0307928_10003967_pt1 | contig 11270 bp, 8 predicted proteins | sample AceLakmetagen232_FD_201815 | JGI IMG/M metagenome (GOLD analysis project Ga0307928, IMG submission 201815) | Saline water microbial communities from Ace Lake, Antarctica - #232 | ecosystem: Environmental > Aquatic > Non-marine Saline and Alkaline > Saline | place: Antarctica: Ace Lake...
CTGCCTGTATCATTCATTCGTTGATGGAATTAAAAGAAATACATAATGATAGTAACGCAGTATTACTATCAAGTCCTGTGAGTACTGTATCTGGCGGCTAAACTAATTATAAACGTGGTAATAAACGATATACAACATTGTATACTATTAAAAATAAAACGAGGATAATATGGATGCTCCGAAGAAAAAAGTAAAAAAGCCGGGCAGGTTCAAGCGTGAATGTGTAAAGTGTAAAAAGCCATTCTCAACTCACAGCACCAACCGTGAGTCATGTCATGTTTGTGTTCCGAAATGTATTGCTATACATCATTTCGACAGAGCTAAGAAAACCACGGAAATAAACAAGACATCGTCTACAAATTCTGTATTCGTCCGGGTTAAATAGGAAGAAATTCAGTGAATAAGAAAATTATGACAGCGTTTGGACTCGGTGGTATGCTAGATGAAATAAGAAAAGGCAATTGCCCATTTTGCCTAGCGCCGATATTTATGTCACAGTTTAAGAATGAAATTTCTAAGCGAGAGTTTAAGATTTCCGGATTGTGCCAGAAATGCCAGGATAAAACGTTTGGCGGAGATTAAACGCTGCTTACACCGAATGCATTCCGGCATACCGTCTTCGTTGTGCTATTCGCATTTTTAATTTTGTAACTTCTGAGTGGTGTTTGCCAAACATTGGATGATTAACTCCACTGTTAACAATACTTAATTTTACTAGTGTTTCTGGAGACGCGCGCAAGCCCGTATGTCCAATCCTCAGATTTTGGCGGTGGCGAACAGTAAATATTTTTTTCTTTCCTGAAGCACTCATTCTTCGTCTTGTTTCAATTGATGGATTCCATCCTACCGATCCTTCTCCTCCATCAGTCGCATTTGTTAATCTCCATCCTTCTTCCCTACCATATTTAATCCAAGCACGTTCTTCTGTACTACCGCTTCCAGCAACAGTGCAAATGAGCATTGTCTTAACTTCGAATTCATTTTGCAATACTTTTCGGACCCAGCAACATTTAGGTGTGATGACACCTTTATTTGCTTCATACAAATGTCCTTTTTTTGCAGATAATCTAATTTCAATTTTTATTGATGTTTTACCAATATATCGCGGTTCTCCTGGATTTTCAGTGCTATATAGAAAATAAAGATTCGTCCTAATTAGCGATTCAGCTTTGGCCGGAAGTAATAGTTGTATTTGGTTCTACCTTTCTAATTATTATAGTAGTATAAATAATACTGCAGCTGGGCGACGTGAAATTCTGCCTCACGCTTTCAATTGGCTAATTCCAATTGAAACCCAGCTGTATCTATTTATGGAGCAAATGAAGAAACCGCAAATGCACTTCGGCCAAGATATTGAAAAGAGTGGATTTTAGTTAAATCATCGCTATATCCAGATAACACTTTATTAACTTCGCCGGCAAATTCATGCCAAATGCGCAGGCCACTGGTAGCAAGATCAAGTATCGAAAACTCAGCTTTCCATGCACTGGTTTCTGTTGGTAGACTTTCATCTACAATTACCACTGAATCCTCAGTATGAACAGCATTCCCCAAATATGTTGAGCGCAATGGGTAATTCTCATACACAACATATTCATCAAAATCGATGAAACATATGTATTGAGTTCCATCTATTGAAAACTTGCCATGTCTAATTCCTGCGCCGGATACGGGCCACTTATCAGAGAATAATTCAATGTAGTATCTTCCTTTGTTTCCGTATTCAGTAAGTGCTGTAAGTGTATTAAAATTATTTACAGTTGTCGGTTCCTCAAAAAGTGGCACATTGCGTAATCTTGCGAATGGCATCGTGTAAATTACTGCTGCTTCATCTGCAACCTCAATAACATCTTCAAGCTCGAATTGCATTAACGTCATGCCGTTGTTTGGAAATGGAACTACAACTTCAGTTGCACTCACAGTTCCAGCACATTGATGCAAATTATAGTAAGAACTTAGTGGTTTATCACCAAAGATATTCTCAATCTGATTATCACCAGAAACTGATGACGTATGTTCATATCCAACGGTCAGCATATTTTTGTTATGAGTCAATCTCCAGATATTCCTATAGGTACCATCCCAAGGGTTATCAGGATCGTTCAGGAGATAATAGTTATATGGTGGAGCTAATATATAATATCCTCCACCAGCTAAAACATACAACCAACGAATCTTAGCAATAAAAGTGTCGTAATGAACTGGAACTGTTCTGAAATAAGTTGATACACCATCATCAGGATGGAAAGAATCAAAGATCATAATTGCTAGATGATATGACGGATCTGCTGGACTTATTGGTAATGTTGCAAGATAACGATCAGCAGAAACTGAAACTAAAGTCATTGCTCCGGCATTAGTATAAACTCCAGCATAATGTCGGGTTTGGCCGGACAGGTTGAATCCTTCAAAATTATGATTGAGATCACGTTGAACTGAAAGTGCATTATCAACTTGAACCAAATTTCCGATCGATACCTGTGATTCAATGTTATCAGAATGAGTAACCCAAATCCACGGTCCGAAAATACCAAAATCATATGCTTCATTAACGCACGTTTGAAATGCTTTGTGGGCTGAAGTATCGATTTGACTCATCTCACTAGTTTGACCACAGTCCCCAGCATAATGCTCCTGACCTGATACTGATGAGAAAGGAAGAGCTAAAGGATGGTTCTTCATCCTTACCCAAATACTTCCTTGAGTATCGAATTCTTTATCGGATTTGAAAAGGATATAGTTATTTTCATATGTATCTACTCCATATTGATAAATAACATAGCTTTGTAGTCCACGAATGCAAGTAGTTCCTGAAACATCCCCAGAAACTGTAGCTAATTGCCGAGCAATTCTAACCTTCTCATCTAACGTTAAATCAATATTATCATAGTATTCATTCGTTCCACCTGATACCGATAAAATAAAAGCGGACGGATCAGCGACAAAAGAATTTAATGCATTGAAATTCCACGGTCCATCTATACCTATGTTTTTATTCACTTCATCTGTATAATCGAGATTGGTGTTGGTTTCATAGGCAGTTGAATAGCACCCATATTCAACGTTCTGAGACATCCATGAATTTATAGTGTTTCCATATTCATCGATGCGATATTGCAATTCACCGAAATCACCATGAACAGTTTCAAGGATTTCTGAGAAAATATTTTCAAGAGAAATCAACGTATCCTTTTCCGCCTCAATTAATCGACGAACAAATGGATGAATAGCATAGGATGGATGTGTTTTATTTTTATAGTTTGCATATGGAGTAATTCCAACAGGAGTTCCGGTATTCCTATAAAAAACTGTTGAGTATTCATCGATAAATGATAATGGAGTGCCAAGATTGCTATATACTTTCGATGTTAATGCAAATCCCGAAGGAACAGATACTCCAGTGAAATCACCATATATTTGAGAAACACCGGAAATATCCGTCCAAAATAAAAGGTTAGAGATGGATCCTGTTAAATCAAACGATGATACTGTAGGAGTAGAAGTTGTCGATGAAGTCCATAGAATTCCTGATGGAGTATATCCGTCAATTGATCCGGTAATTGAGGAAACTGCGGCAGTTGTTATGATTGAAAAAGCTGAAGATGCTCTCATTGAGGCCACGCCAGAAACATGTGGCTTAAAATCATCGCTATAATTAATCGTGCCGGTTAATGCCCAGTTATCCAAGCCACCAGATACACTGTCAAAAACTGAGTCATCCAGGTAGCCACCAGACAGTGAGTCTGCAGAGACATAATCGAATGAGCAGGCAGATGAAGTGTTGTAGGCGGATAAAGCCGCTGAATTATAAATTCTATCGAAGAATCCACTTAAATAATTGATATAGTTATCTGGAGTTATAGAAGACGGAGCAATTAATCCTAATCTCATGTAAAACGCTGAGATCTCAGGATTCGTAAACGTTTCTGAGAAACTCTCTTCATTGGTCCAGAACCTCTCATTTACTGTGCTTTCTTCTTCGTTGAATTTGGTTGCTGGATAATCCGTTAACGCTGAAATATTCATATACTCTGTTGAATCCCAATATTCAACGACATCAACATTGAAATTACTTAGCTTTTTAACATCAAACATCATTTGAACTGAAGAGGAAGGAACAGGATTTGTATAGCGCCACGTAGAATATGAATCAAAGACAAACTTATCGAACAATTCTTTGATTGCAACTTCAATTAATGTTGAAGTTCCTTTAAGACTATGTTTTTGTGCAAGTAGTCTTAAAGACTGCCGGAAATAAAATGTTTTCAACGCAATATTACGCAGAGATTTTGTGACAGCGGTTATATAATCATTATCAATGTAGAATTCACATGCTGAAATTGTGAGCATTCCACTACTGTGTGTTCCGGATAATTGTAGTTTCGTATTATCAATTGGATCTATCTTAAAGTAAATATCCGGATCAATTTGATTAAAGTTTTCTATGAATCTAAAATATTCAACAACCTTTTTTTCTCTATCAGCTTTATACCTTTGGATTGGAAGTTGATGTGCAATTACCTTTGATCTACGAGTAATTTCTTCCTGTAATATTAATTGTTCACTCGCTGAAAAATCTAAGAGTGTTGCGACACCTGCTTCAATCTGATCAACATATTTCTTTTCGTTAAAAAATAGAGGGAGGCCAAGCCGCAATTTCAATTCGATTATTGAGTTATCGATATTATTCTGATCTTTGTATAGATCAGTTCCATATAATTGATCAGTAATATGCTGCCAAACATACCCACTAGTATCTGCTAATGAAGCACTAGTAGCAAGATTTTGCTCTTCCTGATATTCTTCATATCGATATCGTAAATACACAAATGATGACAAGCAACTAAATAATGACTGATCAATATACCCGACATAATTGCCGCTCGGAATAAAATCATATCCAAGTAAATATCCTGAAGTTTCATAAAGACTTCCTGATAAAGCGTTACCTGATAATGCAACAACTCGGGCCCATTCTTCATCTGAGAATGCAGTGGATGATAGAGCAGAAACTGAAGGAGCTAGTCCTTCCATGTTTTTTACAAATCCAGACATTACATTGTGTCCGGCGGCACCAGATGGCATAGCGCTTAACGTTGGAAATACTGCAGACAACTGTGTATCATTTAATATTTCGTTTGTTTCAAAAATAACATTCTTATCAACGGAAAATATGTTCAATAGATTATATATTTCTATTGGATATGTGAAAGTTAAATAATCTAGATTTCCTTCATACCCGAGTTCTTGTGCGTATGAAGCAAGACTATGTAATTCGCACGTATCAATATCATGTAGATTGGTTATGAATCTGGAAATTCTTTCATATATCTGATCACCAAGATCTTCAGTACTTGCCGAAAGAAACCGCCACAAAGCAGAAGAACCGCGCTTACCGCCAATATCACTTTGCACGTCAGCTGGGTACCCGTCATTTGCAATACCAAGAAGGCCTTGTTCTACTTCGCGAAAGCCGAACTTCCAGTCAGGATTCCTGATATAGGTATTAAGCTTTTCAGTGGTTGAAAAGTTACCGTCTTTTTTGATTAAATTTTTATCTTGTGCAAACATTTTATTTAATACTTATATGAATTAATATTCGATATTAGTTAATCCGAGAATCGAATCTGTAATGACACGGACTCTAGGAGAAATATCAGTTTCAAGTAGTTTAGGAAATTGGAAATCCTCAAGTTTATAGGAACCTGTGATATAATCCAGGTCGGCTCCAGCAACTATTACATTACTCCAACAAGCAAATCGCAATCCATTGATGATTTGCTCAGGAGTTCCAGACACTATACTCTTGTAAATTGTTCGGATTCGCTTAACACCATCAATTGAAGTTATATCAGATGTTAGTGCATTGAAATCAAGAGTGCCACCAATTGCATTGTTTTCAGATGCGAAGAATTGTGTGATTACTTGGACCACTTTTCCTTGAACAATTTCAGGTGAAACCATTGAATTTTCATCAACCAATATCTCAATGTAGTTTTCAAGATTTGAATCCCATTCAGTCCCACTTGTGCTATATCCAGTTGGAGGAGATAAGGCACATGGCACAAAATATTTAAGTAGAGGATCTAGAAACACTGTTTCTGAAGTGGTGATTTTTAAAGGCTGTATTGCATCGTGAATATCGTTCTGTGATACAGTTGTAGTTTCTTTAAACTGCACAAACAAATACATATTATTAAAATCACAGGAATCTGCCCAAACATATCCATATCTCGTCTTCAAATCATTTGTTATGTATGAATTGCCAGTGGCCAACTCGAGATTATACAACCAACGAAAGAATGAGGCGAGGTATGCCCAGTTATTCATAACTTTAACTGAGTCAATATTCTTGAAATAGTTTCTCCAAATAAAATTCTCGATGTCATCTGAAGAACGTAGCAACCCAACCGACTTAAACCACTTAGGAGCATTGTTTCTGATTTCTTCAACAGATTCTTCAGTGGTTGCAAGGGAAGATGCAGATGAATTTGTTACATATACATCATTCAAATCGGCGGTAGTTAGCCAAATTACAGATTGGTCGCTGAATATTTCATTGAATGTCGCTGAAGTCATTCCAGCAATACCATATGAAATTACTCCTTTTGTCGATGAAGAATCCAAAGTTTCTGCTCCAATTGAACCATCCGGACCATTGGATTCAAGATATGCAATATATATTTCATCACCAAATTGCAGCTTCTCACCATACACCCCATCGCCGAAGCGAAGGGTAACTGCTTTATTTTCATTCAAGCGCAATTCAAATATCCGATCCGTTGGTTTATATATTCTAGTATCCGTTTGATTTATAAACAAACCAGTTTCAACGGCTTCAAAAGTATACCACTTAGTTGCATTGTTTACAATACGTTTGACAAATACATCGACATATGGAAACGCGATGTATTTCTTTTTGTCTGTATCTGAAATGAGGTTGTTGAGTATCAAAGTTTCATTTGGATCTCCAGTAGATACAAACGTTCTTTCATATAATCTCCAAACGCCGTTATACATTATAATGTTGTTGTCATTCCCAGAACTGCTAGGAGAAATGTAATAGTAGTTTGCTGTTGAATATCGAATTTGTTTGCCATTAGCATCCGTAGCATTAATTGCAACCTGTGAATATTTTGGTAGCACTCTGGCGTAAGTTCCGGTAAAACCAGCAACAGCAGCTTCAACCACTGCAGTCGCATATCCACGAGGATTATACCCAATGAATTTTACCATTCTGTTTATATTCTCATAAATCTGAGCGTCTGAAAATAAGCTTTCAGATGCAGAATGGTTTAGATAATAGGTTAGCACCTGAAACGTATGAGCAAAAATATCAACTAACGTGATAAGATTGCTGTCGTTAAAAATAAAGTCGGTGAAGTGGGGGTTTTCTGATAACCGCTGCAATATCAAACGTTTGATTGATGCACTATCAAATGATAAATAATCTGTTTTAACTACTGTAGATTGTGCCATTTTAATTTTCCTTTATCACTATGCTGCAAGGCGCTTTATCACAAATTCAGTGGAATCAGTCTGATTCAAAAGAGGTATGTAATATTCAATATTAACAGAGTATTGGTTTTGAGCTGGATCTGGCGTAACTTCAACTTTCTTTAGCTGCACCCGCGGCTCACTATTGAACATTTGCCTAATACCACCCGCAATATTTTTACTTGTGACATCACTAATTATTTCAGATACAAACCGATAAATCTTATTCCCAAATTCTGGATCCAATATCCTCTGCCCTGGCAGCCATTCAAAAATGTTATGTAAAGCTTTATCTACTGCACCAAAATTAAGATTAACCACATACTGCGTTTTAGCTTGATTTATTCTTAACGGCATCGCGAGATCTGTAAATACCACCCCACTACGGAAAGCAGGTGTTTTCAACGAATAATCAATGACAATGTTCATTTTTGATCTAACGGGTTGGTTGTTTGATACATATATATTTATGTCATTTTTGTCCTAATCTCCAACTGAGTTGTAAATACACGGTGGTTTCAGTTGGATTAACAAATTTTATAGTCTTTGTTTTTGGATTAAATATACTAATTTTTCCTTTATGGGATTTACCTAGATTCATCCTGTGTTCTTTTGTGAAATGTTTGTCTTTCCAACACCCAACCTTGCCATACATTCCGTTATTTTTTCCTGTTCTTTTTAATGTTGCGTCTCTCCTGAATTCAGGATTTTTCCAAAGTTTCTTTGATCTAATACTTACAATTTTACGATTTTCTATATTTTCTGGGGTTTTCCAATATTTTTTCAAGCGTATTGACTGTTGTTCTCTTGATGTTGGATCATTCCATTTATTTTTCATATACGTGCTTTGACCTGGACGCTTGTATTTATTTTTAAGATTTTTATTCCATGGAGTGTTTCCAATACTACCGTTACCACCTGTAAACATGTTATATCCTATTTCTGGATTCGTTGCATCATAAAAATGTATCCAGTAACGTTCCCTATCCTGCCATCTGCCTAAAGACCAGTCATCGAGATCGAATTCTTCAAGTATCTCTTTCTTGAAATTTTCTTTACCACGTTTGTTGATTGCTAGTTTAAGAAGTTTACCACTGCCATAATATTTTGGATTATTGTGGCTATCAAAACCTACATATATTTTGGAGTTTGTTAGATCCGTAGTAAGATAAGTTATTGCCATAATGCTAATCCTTTTCTATTGTTGCAGTATAAATAATACTGTTGACAGGACAGCTATGAGCTAATCCCATAGTTTTCAGCTTCAACTGAATTACTGTCAATTCTATTTATGGTACTAGGTACTAGGGTGTAGAGTATAATGAATAAAAGTTGTTAACATGATAATCAAAGGAATACTGTGGAAAAACGAAAAATTACCAAACAAATATCCGCTAAAATAAAGAAGAAGAAAATTGTACATTACGTTGATAAAGTAGAAATGTGCAATGAAATTAGGAAATACAAAACCACCGGAGTAATGTCAGAGAAACTCGGGAAAATGTTTCTTGATATTGCTAATAGATATATTCGCAGTAAAGCTAGTTTCTGTGATTACACTGAGATAGACGATTTTGTTGGTGATGCAATATTGCGCATGGTTTCGCAGGTTGATAAGTTTGACACTGAACGCAAAGATGCCAATGCTTTCTATTATTTCTCGTTGCTTGCGCACAGAATGACACTCAGTGGAATAAAAAAATTCAATCGGGGGTTGCGCGTTAAAAATGAGATGGTAGATTCATTAAATAGTATGCTTTATGATAGCAACCGAGATTTAGTCAATCACGACTGATTTTTCTTTACGGGTGTTTTTTAACCCACCCTAAATCTATCCAGTTTTGGAGATCTTTTATTTTCGGTCTTTTGTATTTTTCTGAAATTTTGTCATATATCCAAACTGTATCTTTAAGAGCGAGTGTCAAACCGTTACTAATGTTTCTAGCGTGCGATTTTGTTTTTAATTTTCCTTTACCTTTAATACTCATAGTAACTCTTGTTTTGAGCGAATGATGTTTATTTTTCATATATGGAATATGTCCATTCCATGCTGTAGGATTATTTTTGTGTGCTAATGCAGCTGCAATACTTTGTTTTAATTTAGTTTTTTTATTTCGTTTTGATCCAATATTTCCTAAATACCCAAAAGTTCCTTGTCCTCCTTCAGTTATATTATATCCAATCTCAGGATTCTGTGAGTTATAGAAATGTATCCAGTAACGTTCCCTATCCTGCCATCTGCCTAAAGACCAGTCATCGAGATCGAATTCTTCAAGTATCTCTTTCTTGAAATTTTCTTTACCACACTTTTCAATTGCTATTTTTAAATATGTTCCACTACCAAGATATTTCGAATTATTTTTACTGTCGAAACCTGAATATATTTTGAAGTTGATGAGATTCGTTGTAAGATAGATAACTGCCATAATATGCTTTCCTTATTAATAGTTACCGGTAGTATTATAAATAATACTGCAGCTGGACAGCTGAGAGCTTTTCCCCCAGTTTTCATTTAGCTAATACTAAATGAATTACAGCTGTATCTATTTATGCATAAAATGAGTATTATATACACATGAGTAAAATTGCGATCTTTAGTGATTTACATTTAGGTAGCAGCAGAGATTCAACAGAACAACTCGCTGAAGCTGTAAAAGTTGTTGAGTTTATAACAAAAAAATCTTCTGAACTCGGTGTTCGTAAAATAGCATTCCTCGGTGATTATTATCATAATCGTATTTTTATAAACGTATTAACACAAAATATAGGTATTAAATTAATAACGTACCTGAAAAATCACTTTGAATCGATTTATTTTATTGGTGGTAACCACGATTATTTTTATAAACAGACACAAAATGTGCATAGTTTGAAATTTCTCGATTTGATTACTGATTCCAAAATACAATTAGTAACTAAGACCGATAGTATTGAAATTGATGACAAGAAAATTCTATTTGTTCCATGGCTCGGAGTGATACCAGCTGTAGACCAGAAGTATGATGTCATATTGACACATGCAAATACTGAAGTTGATACGATAAAACATTTTTTTGCTAAATTAAAAAATATAGAGCTGGAAAAAATTGATGACGACACTGTAAATTCCTACCTATTTAATAATGAAACTGTTGATACTGCCTCTATAATAACTGACAGTGCGGAACTAGTAAACACAACTAAATTTAAGGTTAAACACCTATTCGATTTGCTTAATGATACAGGAATAATCTTTTCTGGTCATTTCCACATGCGTGATGAGTTTGAGAGGTTTGGTAAAAGGTTTATCTGGATTGGAGCACCATTGGAATTAACCTGGGCTGATGAGAAAAATGTTAAAGGTTTTTATATCTTAGATGTTGCAACACTCCAAACACAATTCTTTGAAAACACATTTTCACCACAACATAAAACAGTTTTATATTCAACAATACAAAATTTAACAGATCTTGAAATTGAGGAAACACTCAAATCAAATTTAAATAACTATCTAAAAATAGTATTTGATATACCTGTTCAATATGAAGCACGAGCTAAAATCTATAGTCTAGTACAAAGATTTGGCAATGTTGCCAAGATCGAGATTGACTCGGCATTAAATCAAACCGGGCTATTAACATTAAAGGATGTTGAAACAATACACCCACTAGCAAATAAGTTTGAACATATTCGGCAATTTGTTGAAACACTTAAACCTGAAGAATTTACATCGCGAAACATAGATAAACTCAGGCTACTTGAACTCCTTAAACATTACTATGTCAGGGCAATGG
>Ga0307928_10003968_pt1 | contig 11267 bp, 7 predicted proteins | sample AceLakmetagen232_FD_201815 | JGI IMG/M metagenome (GOLD analysis project Ga0307928, IMG submission 201815) | Saline water microbial communities from Ace Lake, Antarctica - #232 | ecosystem: Environmental > Aquatic > Non-marine Saline and Alkaline > Saline | place: Antarctica: Ace Lake...
AACACGACCACAAAAATCTTTTAGACGAACTTTGTCATCATAAGAATTTAGATTGGGAATATCAACATTTTGGAAAACACCATCACATTGAGGATAATTATACATTACATTATTATCTTTTGAAATAACTAAATATTCATTTTTTTCAAGAAATAAGTTTTTATTTGAAATAATTGAATAACTCTGATTATCACCAATTTGCCAACCACGTAAGTTTACATTTCCATCTGAAATATTCACCAATTCTATCCATTCCGATTCGTCTGAATTTGGAGACGGCATTATTTCATTTAATATTATCGGGACTTCCGAATACTTGATTTTTAATGTTTCGTAATAATTATCACTATAATCGGTAAAGAATTTTACATCAAAAAAACCGACTTTATCATAAGTAAAATGTTGAGTTATGATCGTAGAGTCACCGGGAGCAATTGCCACATATTTCGTGATAGAAAATGCTTTTTCATCACTTGAATATATTGAGTCGGCATTTTTATCAATGAAAAATTGTAAAGTAATTCTGTTAATGTTCTCCTGTCCAATATTTTTTGCTACACAAGAAAATGAAATCGTTTCATTTATTTCTACAGAATCCTCAATTGAAATCGCATACAAAAGCACCTCATTATCTTTAGCAAAAGATAGATTGGTTTTTCCCGGACTTCCCGGTTGAACTGCCTTCCAATTTGATTCCTCATTACTGCTCAATTGAGGATTTATCAATTCAGCTGAATAATCGCTTGGAATATTCCAATCTGAAGTATAAGCAATTTTATCAATATAATTATCGTAAAAATCTGTAAGCAAAATTTGATCTGATGTGTTATTTAGCGATCGCCAATTATTCATAACACAGACATTTTTTAAATCAGGAAATGATTCGGTTAATTCTACCGATTCTGTGAAAACAAAAAATGAATCTTTTTCTACAATAACTTCATTCTCAATCGTGACAGTTCCAGTCAAATCTGAAAATCGTAAATTCAAAAAATTAATTGGTTTTTCACTCTGTGATAATATTTCAAAATATTCTGCTGCGTGTACATCACCGGGAGCTCGTAAAAATTCCGTAATAATAAAATCGTTCGAATCAAGAGAAACATTAATAATTTCAGAATCAATATTGTTTGTTGTATCTTCATCTTCTGAATAATCCAATTCAACGATTACACGATTTGCCCCTTTGAAATATGGCGGAATATTTAATGAAATATTTAAACTGTCAATTGGTTGAATTGCTTCCGATACCGTTGTGGAATAAATTGTTTCCCCTGTCATTTTTGAATTCAAATCTGTATCTATGCAATAGTTTATATCAAATGGCGAATTTGCATTTTGTGAATAATTTTGAACGGTAACATCAAAATTTATCAAATCGTTTGAATAATTATAATCACTAATCGTGATTATAAGATCATGTTCAACCAACTGATTATTGTTTTCAAAACCCGGGCTTCCTGTATCTGTTTTCGCCCAAGATGATGACTCGTTTGAAGGCAACAATTCACTGAGTCGTTCAAAAGCAATGTCATCACCAGTATCCCATAATGATTTATAATCCACCATATCAATAACTAAATCGTTCGAATTGCGAATTTCTATCAAATCTTCACTATTATTTTGACTCGGTAAATTACTTAATTGAAGCCAATTTTCCGGCTTCGAATATAATTGCCACAAAGAACTATCTTTCACTGCAACAAAATATTCGTGGGATCGTAGAATGTTATTTTCATTTGTTATCACAGCAGAAGTTTTATTGTCTGCAATTTTAATATCTTTAAGATTTACCGGATAAGTAGTATTGCTATAAATTTCCAAATATTCTGCTGCATAAGTTTTCACCGGTATCGGATAAAATTCATTAATTAACAGATCTTTCTCATTCAATGGAACAGAAACATTTTTAAAAGTAGAATCAGAAATGTTGTGAGTTGAATTTTTCACCTTGGCGAATATTTGATTTGATCCTAACAGATCATAAGACAACGAAAAATTAAATGTAGTGGTATCTTCAGAATGTAGCGTATCATTTATCAATTCTGAATATTTAAATTCGTCAGTTGTATAAATAGAATCAAAATTAAAATCATTCCAAACTTGCAGATCAATACTGCCAATATCATTTAATCCGATATTTATAATTTCCCCCGTTCCGATTATTTCATTGTCAAAAAAGTAACAAGAATCAATTATAATTTCCAATTCATACTCGTCGGGAGAAACGCTATTTTTAAATCCTGGCGTTCCATTTATATTCAATGAACTTTTCCAAATATTTTTATCGTATTTTATTCGTTCATCGCTATGACCAGCATCTGGAAATGGATTCCCCGTTAAATGAGAATCTATCAATGCAAAACTTTCAGATAAAATCTGTATTAATTTGGGAGAGGAATTTGTTAAAGAAAATCCACTTCCTCCAACAGTAAATTGTACAACTGAATCGGGAATTAATCCGCTATAATTACCGAAAGTTGTATCATAATCCGGATCTAAAATTATACCATAATGTTCCGCTTCCAAGGTACTATCCGGAAAAGTTGAAATTGATAAAGTATCATCATCAACTAAATAATAATAATCCGTAAGTTTTATCGTAGAATCGCTGTAATTATAGATCTCAATGAATTCATCTGTATATTCGCTACCGTTAGGATCTATCATTAATTCAGATAATTTTATTTGGCCAAAAATAATATTTGTTGAAATAAAAATAATTAGTGTCAAATTTCTAAATTGTTTCACTTTTTAGCTCCAAGCAAGAATATTATACCAGAAAACAGAAAAATGAAATTTGGTAACCACACGGAAAGAAATGGAGATAACTGCCCTGCGATACCAAGCAATTTTCCAAACATTAATATCCCATAATAAATAAAAATTACTATCAAACTAATAGCAATTCCTGTACTAGAACCACCGGAACGAGTTTGGAAAGTTACTATTGAAATCCCAAATAAAATGACGATGAATGAGGTAAAATTCAAAGCGGTTTTGAAATAAAGATTCACTTTCCATTTAGTAGAATCAATTCCCAAATTCTGCAATTTTTCAACAAATGATCGTAATTGAAAGAATGTCATATTTTTCGGATCAATGTTTTTTTGTAATAGATCATTCGGTTTAATCCCAAGTTTTATTTTTAAGGAATCACTAAATGTAAATTTTTCTTCTGAATTTTCGAATTTTCTTATTTGAACTTCTGTTAATATCCACTTTTGATTTTGCCAATAAATATTTTTCGCATCATATCTTTCTCTTAATATTCCATTCTTAATTTTTTGTATCGTAACATAATTACCATGTTTGCGATTAATGTTAAATGAACGAATATTTAAAATAGAACCATTTTCAAGTTGGAGATAAATATTGCGTTGAATTTCATCTTTCTTTTTATGAAACTTACGAGTCATATATTCATCTTTAAATTCAGACAATTTTTGATGTGAAGGGACAACGATCCTATCTTCAAATTCAAAAGCACAAATGCTTGTTAATAGCCCAACAATCAATAATGGCACTGCTATACGATACAAGCTAATACCTGAAGATTTCATTGCAACAAATTCATTAAATTTTATCAATTTTCCTAAACTAAAAACAACTGCAATAAGAGCCGACATTGGGATTGAAATGTGTATAAACCACGGGATGGTGTAAAAATAATAATACAATACTTGGAAGAATGACAAGTTATAATCTAAAAAATTATCAATTTTCTCTACTAAGTCAACCAAAAAAAATATACTTAAAAATACTATTACAGCGCCAAAGAAATAAACAAAATATCTTTTTAATAAATATCTATCCAAAATATTCATAATTAATATTTTTTCCTAATTGAAACTTTTCCTTTTTTATCAATTTTTCTATGGAATTTATTTTCACTTATGGTAACTAATCCAATGTTTTTATCCGTAGCTTTGTTAATAGTAAATTCATATTTCCCCAAATTTATTTTTTCATCTTTAATTGGAAACCTTTGAATTCTATCAATAATGTATCCACCAATTGTCTCATAATCACCATCGGGTAATTGTATATTATATTCTTTTATCAAATCATCAATTTCAGTTCTTCCGTTCATCAATAGATTACCATTCGTCATTTTCTTTACTCCAAGAAAATTTGAGGTATCATATTCATCTTCAAAATCACCGAATATCTCTTCAACCAAATCTTCCATTGTTATTATTCCAGATGTGCCACCATATTCATTAACGATTAAAGCAATACTAATGTTTTCGCGTTGGAAATCCTTTAACATTTCGTAAATTGATTGTGTTTCAGGATAAATATTTATTTCACGAACAGCATCTTTCAGAGAATTTGGTAAGTTTAACAAATCTTGCAAAACGACAAAACCAATAATATCATCAATATCTTCTCTATAAATTAGGATCTTTGAAAAGCCAGATTCTATAAATAATTTTTTTGCTTTATTAATTGGATCCGATTCTTGTAATGCCACAATATCTGTTCTCGGAGTATCAATTTCACCGGCTGTTTTATCAGAAAAATCAATCACATTGTTAATATATTCTTTTTCCATTTTGTTTATCACACCGGAAATATGACCATGTTGAACATTTTTATTAAATTCTTCTCTTGTCAATGCAATATCAAATACCGATTGTTCACTTTTAAATAATTTCGAAAAAATATTTATAATTTTCTGTATCAAATAAGTTATCGGTAACAAAATAATTTCTAATATTCGCAATGTCAAACTATAAAAAATAATAGCACCATTTGGTTTTTCACGGATCAATGTCTTGGGAATAATTTCACCAAATATCAAAATCGTTAATGATATCAATATAATTATTTGCCATGAACTAAAAATATTATATTGTAAAAAAATGACCGTTGCAAAAGAAGTAGTCAAAATATTTGCTATTGTGTTTCCAACTAAAATTGCCGTAAGATGCTTTTCTCTATTCTCAAGAAATTTAATACTTAATGTAGAACCACGCACACCTTTAGATTGCCATATTTGTAATTGTATAGGATTTGCCGAAATGAGTGCAATTTCCGAACCACTAAAATAAGCCGACAAAAGAAGACCTACGCTTGCTAAAATTATTTCTACTGTCATATTTTTTATTCTAATCCAATTTAACTTATGAACATTTCATTATTTCATATTAATTTAATTAAAAATATTGAATTATGAAAATGTTAAATATTTTATATAAATTATTATGTCTAAATAGTTCTTTGAAATTTATTAATTATTTTGTAAACTTTAGCTGTAATAAGTTAGAAATAATATAGACCGAATTGCAAATATGGAAAAAGTAGTTAAAAAAATAAAAATGAAAGATGAAAAGTCCGATTTTCTATATTGGCAATCACAACCTTATGAGAAACGAATTGAAGCATTGGAAACGATTAGAAAAGAGTATATAAGTTGGAAATATGATAATCAACAAAGATTTCAGAGAGTTTATAGAATTATTAAATTCAAATAATGTTAAATATTTAGTTGTTGGCGGTTATGCTGTTGCCTTTCATGGATATCCACGCTATACAAAAGATATGGATATTTGGATCTGGATAAATGAAAATAATGCTAAAAAATTAATAAAAACATTGGAAGAATTCGGATTTTCTTCACTTGGATTAAAGAAAGAAGATTTCTTAAAACCGGAATATGTTATCCAATTAGGTTATCCACCAAATAGAATTGATATATTAACTAAAATTTCAGGTTTGGAATTTGAGAAATGCTACAAATCAAGAATCAAAACAAATATGGATGGCATAACGATCGATTTTATTAATTTGGAGAATCTAAAGAAAAATAAAAAAGCAATTGGTAGATTCAAAGATTTAGCTGATTTGGAAAACTTGGAATAAGAATTTTTATAAAAACTTCGAAAGTTGACAAATAAAAAAACGGACATGAAAAATCATGCCCGTTTTTTCTTTCTATTATTCTAATAAATTATTTCATGTAAGTCATTTTTACTGTTTGTGATTGAAAACCACTTGCATTTCTTACATCAATTTTCCCATAGTAAATTCCACTACTTAAATTAGTAGGATTCCATTGGATTTCATGTGCTTCTGCTCTTTGTGATCCATTAACTAACATATCAACTTTTTTACCTGTTACATCATAAATTTGCAATGTAACTTGTGATGGTTCAGTTAATTCATAATGAATTGTTGTTGATGGGTTAAACGGATTTGGATAGTTGTTAATCAATATAAAAGATTCTGGTGCTACTGGTTCGTTAATTACATCAGTGCTAGCATAATCTAATACTACAACTGGTGGTGTAATATTTGGTGCACCAAGCACGCCGGTACTGTATGAAGTACTTGAAGCGTATAAAACCTCAAGTTCAGGATCAGAATCTATGTTTGAAACATTGATAACACTCCAAATTCCGGCGTCTGCAATAGCAATAATTGCACTATCAATTATAGTTAGTTCATAACTTGTTGCTAATGTAATATCGCCACCTTTATAAGAACAGCGAAAAATACAAGCATTATTATTGCCACCTCTTGAACCAAAGATAAAATCAAGTTTTCCATCACCATCAATATCACCATGAGCACCTCCCCAAGATCCGCGTGAAGAAAAATAAACTGACATGTCAGCTACTTGAGTATGAATTAATGTATCACCAGATTCCTGGGTTATATAAACACCCTTAAGAGAGTCAGTTCCCCAATCATAAGTGGCTGATACAATTTCTTCTGTTCCATTTTCATCCAAATCAACACCTTCGGCTGATTGATTAGGTGAACCAGCAGGAATTGCAGGCAATTCAGTATATTCATAATTAGGAGCATTCCAAGATAATTTTGAAATTTCATTTTCATCAAAGAAATACATGTTGTTACCGATAGTTGCCACATCCCATTTATTTTCGATACTAGCACCAAGTGTAAAATCTTTACCACTTGTTTCTAATGTCCAAGTTTCTGAACCATCACCATCATCAGGAATATCATCAACAGAACATACTGCGAAATGATAATATCCTTTTCTATCAGCAAATACAACTTCGTCTGTACCGTTGCCATCAATATCTTTAATTATCATATCCATCGGACGAATATTCACTCCATCTACATCAGTAATTGTCCAAACGGAGTTCGGTTTATATCCACCAGTAGTATCTACTCCAAATGCATCTCCTGTAGTATGTTCATAAACAATTATACGATTAGGATTACTTGTACCATTAATAACTGCCCATATTAATTCTTGTTTTCCGTCAGCATCAAGATCAGCAATTTTTAATTGTGGCCAAGTGTTTTGATAATCAACAGGTGCTACTGCAGACCAAACAGAATCCCAAGTTGTACCATTATATTCTAATTTGTAGATTCTTGGTATAATTTCAGTGGCGCCATCATTCCAATTATCGTTAACAAGATACATTTCTGTTTTCCCATCACCATCAATATCAACACCCGATATCATATCTCCAATACCACCATTATTTAAATTTGCTTGTGGAATTGGAACGGTTCCTGTGCGAGTAAAATCACCAACTGCAAAAATACTGCTTACTACGAACAATAAGATTGTTAAAACTACTACTTTACTTTTCATTTTTTTCTCCTTTATTTAATTTTCTCTGTTTTGCGTTTCGGAATTAGTTTAATTTGCACCTCCTTTTTATATTCCAAAACAAGTTTAAATTATTTCAAATCTATTTCTAATCATAATATTTTTTAAAAATTTAAGATTATTGCATATCTGTGAACATTGCCGAGTTTACTTTCTTTACCCATACTTGCAAAAGAATAGTTGATATTAAAATTGCTTAATTTTAATCCAAATCCAAAAGATAATCCTGCAGAGTCATCTGTAAATTGATAACCACTACGAAGTGCAAACATCTTCTTAAAAGTATATTCAACTCCCATATTATATTGTTCAAGATTATCGTTTGGATGAATCATATCAGTAGAAACAGTCAACTTATGTAAATTATTTTCCAATATATCCATACTTAAGCCAAAGCGAAAATTCATTGGTAAAGAATATTTTTCAAATGCTTTAGCAGAATCAACTGGTGCAGATTGTTCATCACTATAATCCAGATATTCACCACTAAATTGTACTTCGGGAGCAAAATTTAAAATTGACATTCCGATATTTAATCCATGGTATCCCGTTCTGTAAAGAGTTCCGATATCAACTGCCCAAGTGGAATATCCGTAATCATCATAATAATCTTCAGTAACAAGTTTTGCAGTAATTCCTACAGATATTTTTTCAGTTAAATAGTGAGCAGAAGAAATTCCTATTGAATAATTTGAAATACCAAATGTCTCTCCTGTTCCATTTGGTTGAGTGGTTGTTGTAACTTCCATTTCATCCGTCATCAAATATACACTACTTATAGTTACGGTTCCAAAAGCACCAAGATCTGTTGAAAGAGCAATTCCTCCAATATTAATATCAGCAGGCCATTGAGTATATGAGGCAAATAAATCGCCTCGCTTTCCACCGTCAACTAATCCTGCCGGATTCCAAAATACCGATTCAGTACCTTCTGCCATTGAAGTATATGCTCCCCCAAGTGCCGTTGCTCGAGTTCCTACACCAATCTCCAAGAATTGTGCAACAGATGTTCCCACAGGAGCAAAACTTTCACCAAAAACACTTGCTGATAATAAAACGATCATTATCATTAATATTAATTTTTTCTTCATAGTAATATCCTTATTTATCAAATTTGATTTATCTACCGAATAATAACAAATTTACCTACTTTACTTCCCAAACTAGGTGATTTAACAACATACATATAAATTCCTGGAGCTGCTTCTTGATCATTACAAGTGATCAAATCCCATTCGGCTGCACCTTCACTTGATTCTGGTAATCCTTCACCAACCCAAGCACCTTCACCGGCATAGATCTTATCTACATAATCACCATCTAAAGTAAAAATTGTAATAGATGCATCAGAGGGTAAATTAAAAAATACTATTCGATGTTCCCAAGGATTTCCATCACTTGGCATCGGATTATTCCAATCTGCACTACCAATATATGGATTAGGAGCTACTTTCACATTGTCAAGAGTAGTATTATCAGCAGGAGCGGTTGGGGTGATTGGGACATAACTATTTGCATCCAATTTATTCGTTTCCGTTAAACCAATTGGCGGATCTGTTATTTCACAAATAGCTTGTACAGAATAATAATAGAAAAATCCAAAATCAACATCTTTATCTAAAATTGAATAAGAAGAAACACTGCTTTTTGAAATACTTGGTGGAGGCCAACTACCACTACTATCAGGATAAAATGTTTCCATTACTTCCCAATTATAATCACCGGTAGAAGCATTTTTCCCGGCACTTTTCCAAACTCTATATCCTTTAAAACTCTGATGTGATTCGGCGGCATTATCCCAATTTATATTTACACCTTGAAAAACACCATTTGCATCATAGGATTCTATAACTTCCGTAGTTGGAGCACCTGGCATCAATGAACTTATATCCATACTAAAATCATTATCTACAATATATTGAGCAACATTCATAATACCAACAAATTCTAATAAGCTATAGATACCACCGCTATCAGGATCACAACCAACACCAAGTGCAAATGTAACTGTAACAGAATCTCCTGCCTTTAATGTATCAATCGGTCCATAGGTTAAAATTCCTCTATAATCTAATGAATAAGGTAAACCATTAACAAGAATAATATCTTCATATACCGGATCACCTATCATTCTATCCCATGTTTCTTGATCTGTGCCCGGATCATTATAAATATGACAAGTGTGAAAAGAACTCGGTCCAAAATTTGCCGGTTCTGTTTTCAAGACCTTTAATCCCAAAAATCCTGGTGTTTGTAAAGTTCCATCAGCAGCGGGATTAGCAAAATCATCGTCTTGACCATTGTCTGCCGGGAAACCGGGTTTGTCACCATCCCACATGAACATCATTGTGCTGTCAATCGGAACTGATTTTAATTCTTCAAATATTGTTGAATCACTTTTTATTTGTGAATCCATAAATGGGAACAATTTTACCCAATCCCACGGCGAAGACTCATACCAAGTAGCAGATGGATCATCAAAACCATTCGCCATTACATGATCATCCTGATTGGAAAATTTATATTCGCAGGGCCAAGATGATAATTTAGAGACATCGCCATCTAATCGATAAGTAAAATAAAATTCTTCTAAATCTCTATCAGTATCTGGATAACCGTCTTCATCTGTATCTACTCCTACATTTTTTACAGTAATTTCATATATAATAAAATCATCTGCAAATCCGGCACTCCAAGCATAAGTTTTTTCTGTAAGCTCAATTCCTAATGGTGTGTGTCCACTTGATAAAGGAGCTTTAACATCGTAATATTTTGTATATGTATCTTCTTCAGATACTGCATTGTCGCCAGTAAAAACATGAATAGAATCAATGGCGGCAAATTCGTGACTTTCACTTTGAGAAGAATGAACCTGTCCATTAATTTTTGCAGTCATCCACAATGAACCACGATATAAATATGAATTTCCAGAACCACCGGGCCAATCACATGAAGGTGATCTGTTTTCATAGGCATCGTCACCAAAATAACTAAAATTAGTAACTCGTTGCCAAAGCATTCCAATCTTATGCCAAGCCCAATCATCTGCAACAAGCGGTCCATTTTGTGTTTTAAAAAGTTTATTTCTATTAAGTATTTCTCTTTTTTCAGGTGCATCTGCTGCTGACAAAGTTACACTTAATAAAATAATAGCAATTAAAACCAATATTAAATATTTTATATTATTTTTTAACATATATTTTATCTCCCCTATTATTTCTATTAAAATTCTGTGGAAATTCCAAATCTAAATTGTCTTTCACTACTGTAAGTTTGTGGATTTCTTACATATTCACCAGAGAGTTCTTGTCTAACAATAGAAGCATCACCTTCTTTCCCATAATACTGACTACTACCAATCCAATCAACATTTTGTCTATCAAATAAGTTGAATATATCAAAAAAAGCATTTACTTTAAATTTTGATATTTCAAATCGTCTATTCAATCGCATATCTGTATTAAAAGTATATGGCAATCTTTGGTCATTTACTGTTTTGGCTCCATAAGATGTATAAGGAAGCCCACTACCATATTTAATCTGAAAGTTTGCTCGCCAATTTCTAATTAATACATTATATTCTTTTGGAACCATCAATGTAACATTTGCATTTACTGTATGGGTTTGATCATAAGATAAAACATTCATTGTTTTTGCAGAAGTA
>Ga0307928_10003970_pt1 | contig 11265 bp, 7 predicted proteins | sample AceLakmetagen232_FD_201815 | JGI IMG/M metagenome (GOLD analysis project Ga0307928, IMG submission 201815) | Saline water microbial communities from Ace Lake, Antarctica - #232 | ecosystem: Environmental > Aquatic > Non-marine Saline and Alkaline > Saline | place: Antarctica: Ace Lake...
AACATCAATAACAAAATCGCTATTACTATACCTTTTACTTGTTTCATTTGTTTACTCTTTTTTTTGGTTTTTTCTTACTTATTCTACATATTAATTAAATGCTGCTAATGTTTGGCCACTGCCACGTTCTTCCTGCTTTTCTTCTTGCTGATTGTGGGCACGCTTGTTAGTGGAATTAAATCAACTCTCGCAAATATTATCTACAGCTTTTTTGAATTTGTATCTTATAAGAAAATTGTAGAATTTTGTGTTTTTACCACTAAATCTTATTAAAAATCTTATTGATTCTTTACTAATTTTTAAGGGTGTTAAACCAAGTCTTTCAACAAATATCGTCATATTTGTAACTTCCTTAAATTTGTCACAATTATGTAAGAACGGGACTATTTCATCTAATATTGTATATCGACTTTCCTTGCTGTCGTTTTTTAAAGCTATGGATTTTATTTCAAAATAGTTAATAAATGATACAAAATAGTTATGGTAGAAATAGTTTACAACTTCATCTCTAGTTTTCTTTGCTAGAGTTTCATCTCTTTTAGTCAATGAAGTGATACAATCATTTAAGAGGAAACTAAGTGTTTCACTATTTTGAGAAAATATTTCTCTTTTAGCAGAGACTTTTTCATTTATATCCATCATCTTTGTTATACTTTCAAGCTTTAATTTTTCAATCTCAGCTTTCATCTTTAATTGAGCAATAATCCAAGCTATTAATGAACCTCCTCCAAAGGAAAGAATGTAAGACTTTAATTCTAAAAGCCTATTTCCAATATCTGCAAGATTTAAACCTTCAATATTACTCATTTTATTTAGAATCCTTCTTTTCTTGTTCCCATTTGTCAGCTTCATTTTTCATATCTGATAATTTAGCATTGATATTATCGAAATTTGCTGTTTTCTCAATTAAGATTCTGTTTGGTGATTTTGGTAACTTAATATTTAATGTTTTCTCAAGTGATTCAATTGCCTTTTTATAAGCAGTTGACTCATTAGATTTGTTAAAATTATCAATAATAGTTTCTCGTTCAGTTGATGAAATATCTCTTTTGATTAAACCTTCTGCAACCGTTATAATTGATTCTATGAATGTTCTATCTGCCATTTTCTCCTCCTTTTTATTTTGATTCTATTCAATATTTATTTATTTCCACTAATGTTTGGCAGCTGACACGCTTGTTATAGGTATTTTCATCGATCCCATATTTCACCTTTAAAAAGCCAATTGGGTATGTCAATATTACTCTTTACGACCTTTGGATGATTAGCGAGCATTAATCTAATAGTTCTTAATGCATTGTAAGATTTAACTAATAAATCTCGTTGCTCTTTAAAAAATTTCATATCAAAGATATTATCATTTAGTGAATGTGCTGGTTTTTGTCGTAGTTTTCTAACTTTTTTTAGTGCTTTAATACTTTCTTCCCACAAGCTCCAGTCATTAGTTTTGAAGTAACGGCTAATCCATTCGTCAAGTATCTGCAATGAACCTTTTTGGGTAACTTGAATTTTTCCATCACTTCTTTCAATTTCTTTTTCAAAATCGACAGTATTTATAAAGAATTTTTTATTTATATTTTCTGAAAGAAGTTTATCCAAAACAAGTATAAAATTATGATATTCAGATAAAGTTGGTCTCACTAATAATCCAAAATTAGCAGGTCTCTTATTAGGGTAAATTCCAAAATCAGTTTTAAATAACTTATGTTTATTTATAGCTAAAGTCATTTGATTGATAATATACAATTCAAGTAGAAATGCTGTGCAAATAGGTTCTTTTTCACTCCATTGACCTAGAATTGAATTTCTGAAGTAGTCGGGATGTAGCTTATATGAAGAATCAAGTTCTTTAGTTTTCCAAATTTGTTGATGTTCTGGAGTTAAATCTGCTAAATAGCGAACAAAAACAACTACTGCTCTATTTAAATCTGGATTATAGGAGAATCCAAATGTTTTGAGATAGGTTTTATCACTTTGTGCAAGGTCATCTGAATCATAATAGATTTGTCCCCTAATATCATCATTTTTGTATCTGTATCTTGGATCATTACGATAAAATTCTAAAATTGATAAATCAAAAGATTTAAATGATAATTGTGGTGCACCTAAAGCTAAACATAATTTGTATGGTTCCTCTTTATATTTATTTTTACTTACGGTTTTAATTAATTGATTTGATGATGGATAAAGGCAACCTCGTAAATCAACATCATTTTTTATTCTTTTTTTCTGGATTTCTTTTTTGCCAAAACCCAGTCGATTAATAAAAGCGTTCTCAGTACTATCCATAAATAGAATAGCAACTTTATCTTCATCAATCAACTCAACCAAATGTGACCTGAAAAGCTTTTCATTTTTTCTATATTTTTTAACTGATTCCCAAGTTGGTAATCCATTAAAGTCATTTGATTCCAGATAATAGTTTGTTATACATTTTAGAAGGTCATTTTTGTTTTCCATATCTTATCCTTATAGAAATACCTATAATGTTTGGCGTGCGCCACGATTCTTCTTGCTTTTCTTCTTGCTGATTGTGGGCACGCTTGTTAGGGGCTTCGTTATTCGTTTTCCACAATCTCGATTTCCTCTTCTGTTAAACCGTAAAGCTCATAAACCATTTGATCTATTTCTTTGTCGGTTTTAGTAATTTGATTTTGTAGTTCATTAATTTCATCTTTGTGACTATTAAAATATTCTTCAAATTCATCTTGTTGAGAAAATGAGAGTTTAATCTTTTTCTTCTTCAATTCAGAAATCAAAGTTTTGTAATCATAATTGCAAAATGCTTTCATTTTATTAGTAAATTTTTCAATCTCAAAATTGGTTTCAATTCGATGCAGAAAATTATTGATCTTTTCTTGTTTCTGTTTATTTAAAGAAAGCATTAAATTTGCTTTTTCGATGAATGGTTGTTGAGAAGATTCAGGAATAATTATTATTGGTAGTCTTTTTAGATTTACAGCTTTTACTTCTGCAAAAGTTCTTCCTTTTTCTGGCACTAAAAAATTATAATAAAAATCCATAAGTTTGGAGTTTAAGATACAAACTAAAACTTCATATTTTAAAACATCATTTCTTAAGACCATATTATGAACATTATTTAAAGATAATTGACCATTATAGTCTATTGCTGAAATAATTTTATCACTTGTTTGCCTTACCATTATTTTAGTTTGAAAAAAATTAAGAGATTGTCTTGGCTCTGCTAAAAAATTACCAAATTTTAACCAATTTGTTTTGCAAGGAACAATTAAAAATTTTGTGATGTTTCCACCAACAATATAATTCTTGAATGTTTCATCAATCTTGGTGTTCGCATCAAAGATTCTGTTTTTAACATCCTCTTTTGTTTGTTTTGGTTTTCCTTTATTAGTTTGATAAGGTTTTATACCAACTGTAACATCAATAATATTGCTTAATTCAATGGATTTATTGAGCATTTTATTAATTATTTTTAATTTGTCTTTACCAAAAAATAAATTAAAACCTAACTCATAACATTTTTTCCAGTCATTCTGTGAAATAAATTTGTAAGGTTTGGTTTCTGTCTCAATATAATTATTATAATGATTTATTTTTATGTTTTTAGTGTTTATATTTCTTTTTGATAATGTTATGATCAATGTTTCAGCAGTTACTTCATTAAAAACTTGATACTTAAATAATAACAAATTTTCAAATGCACAATTTTCAATTAAGAATTTTCTCAGATTTTTAAAGTAATACATAGTTAACCAAGTAGAAGGTATAATGAATCCTAAATGACCATTTTTCCGTAACAAATTATAGGCTTGTTCAATAAATAAGGTATATGTATCAATTTGGTATTCAACTGTGACAAATTTGTTGTAAAAATGTTTTTTTTCTTTTTGTAATAATTTTGCTCCGTAAGGTGGATTTCCAATCACAACATCAAAACCACCGTTCTGCATTATCTCAGGAAATTCTTTATTCCAGTCAAAAGCTTTTTCTCCTGCAATTTCAGGATCATCAATTAAAGAATTTCCACATTTGATATGTTCGTTCAGATCTGTTAATTTTCTTCCTTTTTTGGCAGTTTTCAGCCAAAGTGAAAGTTTGGCAATTTCAACAGATTCTTCGTTAATATCCACACCATAAAGATTGTTTTCTAAAACTGCTGTATCAATATCAAAAAGAGAAAGTTGTCCCTTTCGCAAATCAGTTTCGAGATCAATTATAAAATTATGTTCATCAATTAAAAAGTTTAGAGCTTGATTTAGAAATGCTCCGCTTCCGCAAGCAGGATCAAGGATTTTAAGTGAAAGCAACCAATCTTTATAAATTTCAAGTGTCTCAAAAAGCTGTTCGCCTTTTTGTGTAAGAGCATTTTTTGTTTTCTTAAAATACGTTTTATCGATTTCAAGATTATTTAATTTTAGTTCATTTTTCTTTTCATTACAAAGTGTGCCGACTGTATTTTCAACAATATATTTTGTGATGTAATTTGGAGTATAAAAAACACCTTCTTTTTTTCTTCTTGTTTGTTTTTTATCTAAATCTTCTCCACTGATTTCTGCGTTTAATTTCTCAATATCGGTTAAACTATGTTCAAAAATATGACCTAAAATATTTACGTCAATTTCGGAATCAAAATCATAATTTGAAAGTTTGAGAGAATCATTGATTAATATTTCATCATCAATTTTCACGTTATCCAAAATCTCGTCAAATTGGAATAAACCGCCATTATAAGCATCAATTGAAAGCTTTTCGTTACCTATATTAATATAACTAAAATATTTTTTAAACTCGTTATACAAAGGTGTGTAATGATCCAACTCTTGAAGTTTGTTATAGTCTTCAATAACTTTAGAAATTATGTTTGCAGGAATCAGCCCTTTGTCTTCGGCAAAGAAAATGAATAGAAAACGATCTAATAGCTTTTGAGATTTTTTGAACAAAATCAGTTTATCAATTTGCGGATTATTTTTGGTTAAATTTTGGAAAATGTTGTTTCTGAAAACAGAATAATCGTTATAAAGTTTTTTGGAAATATTCTCTTCGTGCTGGTTAGATTTTTCTTTTATTATTGCTGGAATATCTTTAAAAATACTCTCTTTACTAAAACAAAGATAAAGAAATTTGAATTCGTTCTCGGAAAGTTGGAAGACGTTAAACTCTTCAAATTCAGTTGCGTCATTAATATATAATCTGATTTTTTCAAAATTTGAAGTAATTATATATTTACAATTTGATTGATGAGCTTTGTAATTGAAAGCTTGTTTCTCAATTGTTTTCAGATCTTTCGTTCTTGCTGATTTCAACTCAATAACAGCAATTGGTTTGCCGTTTTTCAGAATTGCTCCGTCAGCTTTTTCTGCATCGGTTTTATTTTTAAATTCAGTTGTTAGATTGAAATTTTCATCGGGATTTATTGTATAATTTAAACACTCAACAAATAATTCTCGTAAAAATCCTTCTTGATATTGTTCTTCTTTGAGAGCTCTAATTCTTTCAGCTCTTCCAAAATCATTAAAATACTTCGTATATTTTTTATAATTCCCTTCTATTAAATCAGAAGGTAAATTTTCCAGATATTTCTTAACAATTATTTTTTGAAATAAAGACAATTACTTCCCCTTATCCCATTGCCAATAACAATTGTATCCCCAGACAACTTCATTGATACTCCTGACTTAGAAATAAATATTTACTCTCAAAAATATTAAATATTAATGAATATTTTTATTAAACCTGCTCTCAAATTTCTTATATTCATCTCTATCTTTGAATTCTTTATAAATGAATTTTTCCAATGTGATAATTCTGTTCTTGAATGAATACGGAAACCAATGAGTTACATCTTCCATATTACGACTTTTTGGCATTTGAGATTCCAATCGTCTCATAACTTGTGATAATCCTCTAATATCATAACCGGCTCTATATGCATAGATCACACCCATTTTATCTGCTTCCGTTTCGTATTTTTCTTTACGACCTTTTATAGATCTTTCATACATTTCATTTGATAATTCGTCCATCTCTTTTGTATCAGTTCCAAATTCTTTATCTAATTCAGTAAATGCATCTTCTGCTTTGAGTTTCACTTTTCTTTTATCTGCTTCGATACTTCCATGCTGTAAGGTAATATGTGATATTTCATGTCCCAATAAACATGCCAATTCACTTTCATTTTTACATTCTTTCAACATCCCTTCAGAAATTATAATAACACCAATCGGTAAAGCATTTACAAACAATTTATCGCTTTTGGCAATATGAACACAAATTGGCAAATCATAATATTCCGTATTTTCTGCAATTAACTGAGCAACATTATTTACATAATTCAATTCCCTTAAATCTGTAATTACACCATTTGCAGTAAATTTTGCTGCAATATAAGCACTCACAGCAAATAAAGATTCATCGATAGTAAATGGTTTTGGTTTCGATATCTTATATTTTCTCTGAAATTTTTTAGCACTCCATCTTCCATCATAAGTATTTCTTTTGAATTCTAAATATTTACTCGGTATCACATAATTTTTTCTCGGATGTTGAAAAATATCCTCATTTAATGACTTATCTCCCATTTTACTTTCAAAAAATCCCTTAACAGCAGCAGTTACCATTGTAGTTGAAGCTTTTTTATCGGAGATATCTTTAGCCATCATACCATAATCAATAGTTCCTTCCACTTTTACAAAAGCATTAGCTGATATCCATCCTTTTTCTCCTTTTGTGGTTTCAATCTTTTTCCAAGATTCACCATCCTCTAATATCGTAACATCAGCTCCTTTATTTAACACAGATACAGCAGGATAAAACGCTCCTTTTCCACTACGCATAGTCATATTATTATTAACAATCTGTGTAGCCATTAAAGTTGTAATTATTACAACTACTGCAGTGAAAATATAAAAAATTTTCTTTTTCATTAAAACCTCCTTTATAATTAATTAAGTTTACTATAATTAAAACAATTATACAATAAAATTTCCAATTAAATACAAATTTTAATAAATAATATTATTTTGTCTTAAAAGTAAAAACTCCCTGCTCGTCAATTAATTCCGGTGTCTTTTTCAAAAACTTACATCTATCTATAAATGCTTTTGAAGGAGCATCATCTTTAGATATTTCTAAAACATTTTTAAACGCTTTAATTGCCTTTTTCCAATCACGACTATGATAAATATTCAAAGCATTATGAAATCTATTTTCAACTTCAATCTTGTCAATTGTCATATTTTCAATTCTATCAATTAAAGTAAAGATCTTTATCGGTAGATCTTTCCCTTTCACACGTATAAAATCAATTTCTCTAAAGAAATAATCATCTTTTACATATTTCCAAGTATTTTCGCTTAGCATATTTGTAATTCCATAAGTTTTATTTACACCTTCTAATCGAGCAGATAAATTTACAGTATCACCGATAGCGGTATAATCCATTCGTTTTTCGCTTCCTAAATTTCCAACAACCATATCTCCACTACTTATACCAATACGAGTTTGGATCATAGATTTTGCAGAAGGAATAAGTTCATTGACTTTTTGTTCGCGAAAAGCTAAAATAACTTCACAAGCAGCTTTGGCATGATCTTTTCTTTCAATAGGAGCTCCGAAAATTGCCATGATCCCATCACCTGTATATTTATCAAGCAAACCGCCATTTTTTAAAACTATAGAAGTAATTATATGAAAATATTTATTTAATGTTTCAATGACTTTTTTGGGATCTTTCTTTTCAGAATATGTTGTAAATCCTTGTAAATCCGTAAATAAAACCGTACCTGTTATTTCAGAACCCGCCAAATCTATTTTATCGGGGTCTTTCATTAACAAGTCAATTACTCCTTTATCAAGATATCTTGAAAAAATTGTTTTTATCTGTCTTTTTGCCTGACCTTCGGTTAACATTTTATACATTGAAGAACTTGCACTAATTAGAATAATTCCCAAAACAGGAAAAACAAAATCGAAATTTATTGCCCATTTGAAAAATACAATAAAATTAATAAAAATAACAATAATTACCGATAAGACAGCTACACTTAAAGAATATTTTAAATCTTTTGTTAAAAATAAATAACTAACTAAAATCAATAGAAAAAAAGTCAATACACCGATCAATATAACAGAAGCTGACCTTAATCTGTGATGATTTAACAAATTATCAAACAATGTAGCATGAATTTCTCCACCTGGAAATGGAGCAACTGAAGTGAACGGAGTAGCTTTTAAATCTAATAATCCGGATGCGGAAGCACAGATCAATATATTTTTATCTTTATATTCAGAAAATGGTATTTGTGGTTCCATCCCTTGTTTATACTGAATAGCAGATAGAAAGACAGCATGGAAAGAGTCATATCGATATGTTCCTAATTTACTTTCTCCACCCGGTCCATACCAATAAATTCGATAATTTCCATATTTGTCTAAGAATATTTTGCTCTTTTTTGTGATAAGAACATTATTTTTTTTATTATATCTTATTACCGAATCTTTTGCTGTATAAAGATAAGCGGCAAAAGCTAATTGCGGAAACATCTTATCTCCAATTCTAACTATTAAAGGAGCCCTGCGGCAAACTCCATCATTATCATAAGTAAATCCGGTTGCACCAATAGATGCCACACCTTTACTTAATATCGGCAATGGTAATGAAATTGATGGATATTTTTCAGCGGGAAATAATTCAGAATTCTCAAAATTTAAGGTATATTTATCATAATTGCTTTTTTTAAGATCAGTTGTGGAATCAATTGCATTTGCTCCCAATATAACCTTTCCATTATTTGTAATAGAATTACTAAAATTTTTATTTGAACTCTCTGCATCTACTTCTAAACGAGCAATTTCCGATTGACTAAATAACATATCAAAAATGACTGTTTTGGCACCAGCTGCTTTTAAATAATCAAGAACAAAAGCATAAAATTCTCTTGGCCACGGCCAATTGATCATATATTTATCAGAAGAAAAGTAATCAATAGATTTATTATCAATCGCTATTATTATAATATTTGTATCACTTTTTGCAGATTGGTAAAATTTATGCCACTTTAAATCAACAGCTGCATATTCTATTTGCTTATAAAGATTACTAAATGAAAATAAAATCAATATAATAACAATAACAGCTGCACTCAAAATTGCAAGCACAGCTGTATTTTTTTTTCTTTTTTTATTCATTTTTTCCAACAATTATTAATTAAAATAATATTTGAGAAAAAATTATTTCAAAATTGAAATTTGTTTTAATGCAGTATTTTTATATTCACTTTCAGGATAATATTGTATTAATCTCTCAAATTCTTCAATAGCTCTACTATTATTCTTCAACTGTCTATAACAAAATCCCAATTTAAGTTGGGCATCATCATATTTATCGATTTCGTCAAAAGAAAACACTTTTTCAAATTCTTTTATTGATTGATTATATTCACCTAAAGCATAATAACATTCTGCAAGCCAATATTGAGAATTATCTCTTAATTTAACATTTGTACCATTAACCAAAGCACGAAATTGTGGAAGAGCTTTTTTATATTTTTTATTAGAAAAATCATCTCTTGCATCTTGATATGAATTTGCAGATATTTGTTTAACTTGTTTAACTCCTGAAGATAATTGAGATTTAATTTCATTAAGATTTTGTTTTAAAGAGCTGATAGCATCGCTTATTGAAGCAATTTCCTTATCATCTACAGAAGTAACAACTTTTTTACTGGAATCTGTTTCATTCCTTTCTATTTCAGCCATACCTTTATATAATAATTTTTGCTTCTCCACAAGTGTAGTTATTTTATCATCGTTTTCTTTAACTTTTTTAACAACAATTTTCAAATTTTCTTCATTCTTGTTATTGCTTTTTAAATCGTTAACTTCTTTTTCAACTTCACTAATTTTCTTAACAATTATTTTTATTTGATTGTCAATTTTTTTTACGCTTTTACCAACTCTATCCAATTCACCAATAATTATTTCTATTTGCTTATTTTGGGTTTTATCTTGACTTGAAGTTTCCGCCATTGCAATTTGGGCAAAAAATACGATGCTGAAAATTAGTACAAAACTCACTAAAAATCGCTTTTTCATCTCTTTCTCCTTTTAATTTTTTTCTTACTTAATTAAATGTAGAAGTAATTTAATAAAATTCCAATAAATATTAATAAAAAATACTGTTTTTTGTTCTTAATCACAAATTTCTTTGCTAATTCATCGGAATATTCATCATTTATTTTAAAATATTTCATTATTCTATTAATATTTAGATAAATACCATTAATTATAATTTAATTTATTTTTAACAATATTTACGTACTTTTTTTAATAATTACCATTTACATTAATTCTAATATTATACTAAAATTTGACCTTATCCTTTATTCTGTCTTTTATTTCAATACAGCCAATAAAATTCCTGCACTAACTGCCGAACCAATTACACCGGCAACATTTGGACCCATTGCATGCATCAATAAAAAATTAGATCTGTCGTATTGAGCTCCAACATGTTGAACAACACGAGCGGAATCAGGAACTGCACTTACTCCCGCAGCACCACAAAGTGGATTTATCTTATTTCCTTCTTCCAGAAACAAGTTCATAAATTTTGCAAAAAGTATTCCGCCAGAAGTTGCGATCATAAATGAAATTGCTCCCAAAACAAAAATAAATAATGAATCCTTAGTCAAAAAAGTTGTAGCTTGTGTGGAAGCTCCCACAGTAACTCCAAGCAAAATTGTTACAATATCAATGAGAGAATTTCTCGCTGTTTTTGCCAACCTACCGGTAACTCCACTTTCCTTTAACAAATTTCCAAAAAATAACATTCCGAGCAATGGTAAAGCACCGGGAGAAATAAAAGCAGTAATAATAAATCCTAAAATCGGGAATAGAATCTTCTCTACTTTTTTTACCTGTCTAACTGGTTTCATTTTCATTTTTCGTTCTTTTAGTGTCGTAAATAATTTCATAAGTGGTGGTTGAATAACCGGAACCAATGCCATATATGAATAAGCAGCAATAGCAATTGATCCCATCAAATGAGGTGCAAGTTTAGATGATAAAAATATTGCTGTTGGACCATCAGCTCCACCAATAATTCCAATTGCTCCACTTTCCATTGGAGTAAATCCTAAAGCATTCGCACCTATAAATGTAATAAAAATACCTAATTGAGCGGCAGCACCAAGAATAACGAGTTTTGGATTTGATAACAAAGCAGAAAAATCTGTCATTGCCCCAATTCCTAAAAATATTAATGGTGGATAAATACCTTTTAAT
>Ga0307928_10003975_pt1 | contig 11253 bp, 14 predicted proteins | sample AceLakmetagen232_FD_201815 | JGI IMG/M metagenome (GOLD analysis project Ga0307928, IMG submission 201815) | Saline water microbial communities from Ace Lake, Antarctica - #232 | ecosystem: Environmental > Aquatic > Non-marine Saline and Alkaline > Saline | place: Antarctica: Ace Lake...
CCTCTTCCCCTTTCCCATCAGACTTTTTTTGAGCTGCTTCTATTTCAGATTTAAGTTTATTTAATTTTTCAATTGCAACTTCTTCTTGTTTTTTCATTGTTTTTAATCTAAGTTCAAGAGTTTCTTTTTGTTTTTCGAGACCTTCTTTTACTTTTTTTGCGTCAGAAAGAATCAAAATATTTCCTACTGCTTTGTAAACTTTCTCTTCTTTTGTTTCTTCAAGCTCTTTTAATGCTTCAGTTATTACCTGGTTTTGGATTTTAAGGCTTTGGTTTTGATTTTCAATCGTAGCCAATTGAACCCTGCTTTTTTCAAATTCTTGTACCATATTATTTAAATCAGTCATCTTTATTCCCTCCGTTGATTTTGGAAATTTTCTTACACAACTCAATTAGTCTTGAATAAGAACTAAGTGAAGCTTTCAATGATGAATCATCTTCAGCATCTATTTTTAGTGAAACAACATTTTTATTCGTTGTTATCGTGGTTTTTGAACGTTTTTCGAACAAATTATTTAATTCAACAGAAACCGCTTTAACAGCAGATTCTGCAGATTTTTCATCTGAAAAAATTATTTGTTCTTCCTGTTTCATTAAACCAACTTTATAAAAAGCAAAATAAATTAAATTGCTTTAACAGTTTTTGAAATTGGTTCTCGGGTTTTAGAAAAAACCTTATATCCACAAGATGGACATCTTATTGAACCGCTTGCAAGAACAGGAACTTGTGTTCCGCATTTAAGACATGTGTACACTCAAATCACTCCTTTTTAATTTCATCAGAATCTTCTTCTTTTGAAACTTCTTCTTCAACTTCTTTAGAAACTTCTTCTTCAACTTCTTTAGAAACTTCTTCTTCAGACTTTTCATCTTTTGAAACTTCTTCTTTAGAATCTGATTTTTCTTCTTTAATTTCTTCAGACTCTTTTGATTCAGTATTTTCTTTAGGTTCTTCTATTTTTTCAGCAGTTTCGTCTTTTGGAGAAGAAACTTCTTCTAATTCAGTAGGTGCAAACTTTTTTTGCGAAACCATTTGCGAAATTATTTTTCCAGTTAATGTTTTTGGAAGGTATGCTCCTCCAACAAATTTGTGCGAACACTTATTACAGAAAAAAATTCCTGCACTTTTTCTTTTAACATTATTGGATCCGCAGTTAGGACAAAATTTTTTCTGAACTTGAATTGATTCAACTTTCAAAACTTTTTTTCTTATTCCAACTCCGTATCTTGAACCAAAACGGCCTGTGCTTGCTACTTTCTTTGTTTCGCCCATTTATCTCACACTCCAATTATACAAATTTCCTCATTTGTTTGCTGTTCTTATAAGCAACATCGATTGCATTATCAATTTCACTTACTGAAAAAGAACCTGCAAGTCCTTTTTGGAAAGCTGTAATGTTATCTTCTGTTACTGTAACAGAAAACCTAGCGCTCATTGCTTTTTCTTCAAAGTTAGAAGGGTCAGCAATTACAGTGTTTCCAATTTTTGCAAAAGTATTCAAAATTGGTTTGTGTTTTAGTTTTAGTTTTCCATTATATTCGTGGTGAACTATTCGTCCATCTTCAAGTTTTGGCATTTTTGTATCAAATAATGCACTAATTGCAGCTAAACCACACGCATCAAATAAGTTTCCTGCATTGTTAACAATATAAATGTCAACAAATCCAATCCAAACTTGTTCTCCTTCAACAATGCATAAATCGGAAAAATCAATTGTTTTTGATTCTCTTATTCCTCTATCAACAACTCTTGACAATTCAACTGCATCGCTTCTTGGAGGCCCATTTTCATAAGTAGGATCAGCCATTGGAACTAATTCTGCGCCAACACTAATTGATCCTTGTCCAGGAGAATCTGGGTAGGGTGTTCCTAAAACCATTTTTACTCCTGCAATTACTTCTGTTTCACCAAGTTTTACTCTTGCTTGACCATCAGCGTTTTCACTAACGTCTTTTGTTAAAACAACTTTTCTTACTTCGTCAACTTTTCTTCCATCGGCTCTTGAACCGTTTTTTAGGTCAGCGACTACTTTGTCAACTCTTAAATCCCACAACTCTGGCCTCATTTCTTTTCAACTCCTTTTTTTGTCTCAGTAATAACATATTTTTCTTTTAGAGCTTCTTTTTGTTTTTCATAAACTTCTAATGAAGCCTCAACTCCAAGTTTATATGCTTCTTGCCATTCTTTTTTTGAAAATACTCCATCAAGTTGAAGTAAAACAATTTCTTTTGAATTAGGCAAAATTGCTAAAGGAACATCTACTGCATCAGGAGCGTCTTCTTCGTCTTTATTTAAATCAACAATTACTTTTCCGCCGGCTCTTCCAACACCAGTTCCACTAACCATGTCCCTCATTGGAATTCCTGCATCAGCAAGTGCAACCGAAGCTGCTGCTAATGCTGCAATTCTTGAACCTGCATTACTATCAACAATATTAACAGTAACATCTATTTGTGTGTTTGGAAATCTTTCCATAAAAATTGCTTTTTCAAGTGCTTCTCCACAAACCTTAGATATTTCTATTTCTCTTCTTCCAGGTCTTGGATTTTTTCTATCAGGTACACTAAATGAAGACATTTTGTAAGTGAACTTCAGTACTGCTTTGTAAGGACTAGCTGTATGTTTTGGTAAACATTCTCTTGGACCATAAACTGAAGCAAGAACTTTATTTTGTCCCCATTCAAGATAAGCTGAACCATTAGCTCGAGGAATTACCCCTGCTTTAATTTTAATTGGCCTAAGCTCGTTGACTTTTCTTCCATCAAGTCTTTTTCCCTTGGAGTCAACATAAACAATTTTTTCTTCTTTTTTTGCCATTTATTCTTCACTCTCCATTTCTTCTTCTTCTACTTTTGCTTTTTTTTCAATTTTTGGTGAATTTTTTTTCAAGAATTCATTAATCTTATTAGTTAAGTTTTCGGTATGAGCTTCGTTTTCAATTTTTTTAATAGCTTTTCTTAATAAATCAAGGTCTCCGCCTTTAGCCCAAATTCTTCCGTTTCTTCCAACAATAATGCTAGAGTTTGTACCTTCTTTTAGAGAATTAAGCATTGAACCATCTCTACCAATTACTCTTGGGATTTTTACTGGTCCAATTTCAATTATTTCTCCTCCGAAAAACAACCTCGGGTTGCCAAGTTCCATTTCGTTAAGTTCATTAACTTTGTATATTTTTGCCGAAACAACACTACCTGGTTTTACTATTTCTCTTAATTCTTTTTTTGAAATAATACTCTGGTAAAAACTGTTAACGTCAACAGTGTACACTGAGAATTTTTCTGCTGAAATTACTCCAATTATTAAGTCTCCTTCTTGAGGAGTATATTTTCCTTCAAGTGGTACTACTGAAGCGTAGTCCGACTCATCATTAACAAGTCCTATTGAATCCGAATATATTTTTCCTTCGTTCACAAAAACATGAGAACCAAGTTTTTTTCTTTCCTCTGTAACCAGTTCACCTGGAATTACGAGTCTCTTTGTCATTTAGTTACACCTCTTACTTTTCAAGTATCTTTGATTCAAAATCGCCATGAGTTAAATGATTCAGTTCATTAAACAAATCAGTTTTTACTCCGGCTGAAATTTCAAGAATCGCCATTAATGATCCATCATTTCCCCATTCTTCTTTCTCAACACCGTACTTATGAAGAACAACACTTGCTTTTCCAGTGTATACTGCTGGAATTTTTACCACAAGTCTTAATTTTTCAAGTGAAAGCGGTATTAATTTCTTTAATTCTTTAACAACTTCATCTACTTGTTGTTTTATTGATTTGCTCAAATCAACATTGAATTTTATTTCTTGTAAAGCATTCTCAATCCGTTGAACTGGATGGGGAGTATTTGTTTGTGGATTAATAGCATTTCTTGAAATAAATGTAATGATTTCTTTTCGTTTATTTTCCGTAATTTGTTTTCTTTGTTCAGTGGTTAATTGAACATCCCCTTCAATAATTATTCTTTTAGCAATTTCTTTTGTTTCAAGCGTTCCAAAAACTTTTTGCACAATCTCTTCTGATTTTTCTTCGCCTTTTTTTGAATCTTTAAACACAGTATCGATTGCAAGAAGATCATCAAAATTTACTTCTTTACCATGCTTTAAATCCATTGCGATATGAGGATCTACAAGAACCTCAAATTTTTCGCCTGAATGCTCGTATCGAGCAATAACTGCATCTTCTGTTCTCACCATTTTTGAACAATACCTTTTAAAAAAATTATTTTGATATGAAACCACTCAATTCTTCTGAAGAAATTGAATTATACTTTTTGGTTTCCTCATCAATAAATACAAATTGAAGTTTATTAATATCAAAAACTTCTTTTTCTCCAATTCCTGCTTGAAGTGCTTTAATCATCATTTTAACAGCCGCATCTTTTGAAATATTAGCCTTCCACATTTTTTCAAAAATACTCATTGCTTTATCTCTATTTTTTCCAATTGCAACAGCATGATACTCAGCTAATGCTCCAGATGGTTCTGTTTCAAATAATCTTTTCCCGGTAGTATCAACACCACCAATAATAAGAGCAATTCCAAAAGGTCTCATGCCCGCATATTGAGTAAAAACTTGTTTTACATTAGAAACTTCTTTAGTGAGATTTTCAACAGAAATCGCTTCAGAATAATACATTCTATTATCTTGTGCTTTTTGTCTTGCAATTCCAATTATTCTTCTTGCGTCTCCCACAAGACCTGCAGAAACTGCTACAATATGGTCATCAACAGGAAAAATTTTTTCAACTGATGCAGGAATTAACAATTTACTATTAACTTTTTTATAAGTCCCGAAAAGAATTCCATTAGAATACTTACATGCCACGCCCATTGTTCCTTGAGAAACGATCTTTGAAGCATATTCTACTTGGTAAAGTCTTCCATCAGGGGAAAACATTGTTGCTGCTCTGTCATAGTTAGCCGATTGAGAAACTGGATACAAAATTAATCACTCTCTATTAGTCTTAAATACAATTATTACTAATCAGTAAACAATATAAAGGCAACTCTGACACTATTTAATCTTCTTTAAAGACCCAGAAACTGCCAAAATACAGGGGTTTACTCTAATTTCGCCAATTTTTTTAACAAAAAGCAAACCAGTCTTTACATTGTCTTCGGTTTCAAGAGAACAACGAAAAATACACTTATTTTGCCCAATCCACTTAACAAGCCAAAGTTTTTGCTCAGCAATACCTTTTTCACCAAAAATACGAGTAAATTTACTCCAAATACTGGCCCTAACCTCAACTTCATTCAAATCAACAGTAGAAATAAACTCTACTTTTATGTAACGCTTTTTTCCCCTAAGAGTAGGAGGAATTGGTTTTAAAGATTTTTTTTCAACCATTTTTGCTCACTTCATTCTCATTAATCATTCAAATCATCCTCTAAAATGTCTCGATAAAAACCAGCTAAATCAAACAATTCTTTTTCTACTTTCTTGGAATTAGTTTCCGTAGAAACTATTTCGCTCATTTTTTTCTCACTTAATTTACCATACCTTTCTTTCAAATAAACATACCTTGCCATAAGAGAAACCAATTTATCATGGTTAACTCTTTTATCTGCATACCAAACAATCTTTGCTTCAATAAAAGTTTTTTCGTCAAAATCGTTTACTTCTTCTAATCCGTGTTGTTTAATGATTTCTCCAAACTCAGGAAACCCTTTTTCTACTAAAATTTTCCTTGCTTCAAGAGTATGACTACACTTATTTTCAACACAATACATTTTTGTAAAATCATGCAATAATGCTGCCTTATCCACTAAATCAAGATTAATTTTTGTTCCCTTTATGGAAATTTTTTTTGCTAAAAAATTAGCTACTTTCCTAACCTTCGCAGTATGTAATTTAATGTGTTCAGGCATAGAATATTCTTGAATGATTTTTTCACATTCTTCTAAAGAAGGAATTTTCATTTCACCGACTATAGCGCTTGTACTCATTTTAATCGCTCCAATAATTTTTCAGAATTCTTTTTACAAGAAACACAACTTTGTTTGTTCATTCCAAGAAATACCCCAAAAGATCCAAGGTCTTTTGCAGAACGCATTTCAAATTCATTTTCTGCACCTGAACAAAACAAAACATTTACTTTTGCTTTTCCAAGCAACTTCAAAGCAAGAATCGCGTTTTTCATTAATTGTGTTTGTTTGAAACCATTAGCATTAAGAAATTCATTAAACAAAAAACAAACAAAAATATTATTTTCTTTTAAAACATTAGCCGTAGCTAAATCAAAACAATTCTTTGATGAACTAAAAGGTTGTAAAAGCAAATCGATTTTTTGATTTGCAGCCCAAGCATTCATTTCAATAGAACCGCCTCTAACCCCTAAAAAATCAGCTTTTCCTCTAAAACTTTGAAGTTCTTTATTATTTTTCTTTTCAAAAATTTTACAAGACAAAAGTTTTACGTTTGATTTTCTTTTCTTTTGATTAAACTCAGTAAGTTCATTTAAAGAAAAATCTTTAGCAACAATAACTACAGTATCCTTTAATTGTTTAGAAAACTCTTCAATCTTTTCCAATTCTAAAAATTGAACTAAATTTAGGTTCATAATGAAAAATAGGGGAAAGAAAAAGCAGTTAAATGCTTTTATTTAGCTTTTCTACTATTTGCCCTAAGACTTGGGAAGTTTTTCTCATGGCCTTTTCCTTTCTTTAGACCTCTTGATTTCTTTCCCGCACTAGTCAAGCCTCTTTCAGCTCGTTTAGTGTGTTTATTGAAAACAATCTTGTTTCTTTCTTTATCAACTCTAACACTAGGAGAACTAATGTCAACAAGAATTACTTCATAATAAGTATGTGTTCCGTCTTGACCAATCCAATAAGAATTAAGAACTTCACAATTAGGGAATTTTCTTCCAGTTCTTTGTTCAGCCATTACTTGTTTAGAAATTCTACGCGTAAGCTTATTTACACCCATTCTTTTTGGACGTCTTCCTTTAACAGGACGCCTATGCATTCCAGAACCTTTTCTGATTCTGCTTAAAGCAACAAAAAAACCATCTTTAGCTTTATAACCAAGTTCTCTTGCTCTAGGTAAATTAGAAGATTTATCCATTCTGACAACAGAAGCACGCATTTGTCTCTGTTCCTGAACCTTCTTTCTAAAAAGTTCAGCATAAGGATAATCCTTAGATTTTTTATCCTTCTTTACTTCCTTTTGAATGGTTGCCTTAATCTGCTTTGTTAAACTCATGAAAAAACCTTGTAAAATAAGTTGCTTTCTTAGTTATTCCTATTAGAGAACACTTATAAATATTACTCTAACACTCAATTTGGTTTTCTGGTTTTAAAAATAGTTTCGATAAAAGAATACTTAATGAAATGCGATAGGTGTAAAAAAAAGTCAGTAATTGTGCTACCCTACGGACCACATTATTTCTGCAAAGAACATTTTTCTCAATTTTTTGAAAAACGAGTACGCAAAACAATTAGATTAAACAAATTAATTCCATACGGAGAAAAAATAGCAATAGGTGTTAGTGGAGGAAAAGACTCAATGCTAACATTACATTTACTTAATAAAATTTTTAAAAACAAAAACAAAATTGAAGCAATAACAATAGATGAAGGAATTAAAGGTTATAGAAATAAAGCAATAGAGCTAGTTGAAAACTATTGTAAAATAAATAAAATCAAATTACACAAACCAACATTCGAAGAAACATTCAATACAACAATGGACAAAATAATGAAAAAAATAAATTCAAATGAAAAACTTGGAAGTAGTTGTAGTTATTGCGGAGTATTTCGAAGAGAATTACTAAATCGAAAAGCACTTGAAATAAAAGCAAACAAAATAGCAACTGGACATAATCTTGATGATGAAACGCAAAGCATAGTAATGAGTTTTTTTAACCATGACTTAACACGACTTGCAAGATTAGGCGAAATTGCAGGAATAAAAAAATACTCAAAATTTGTCCTAAGAATAAAACCACTTTACAATACTCCTGAAAAAGAAATAATTGCCTACTGTTCATTTCACTCAATACCATATTATTTGCATGAATGTTGTCCGTACTCTTGGATGGCAAAAAGAAACCATTATCGACAAGCACTTAATGAATTAGAAGACAATATCCCTGGAACAAAACACTCAATCATTGCTTCTTTTCAAGAACTAAAACCAGTACTTGTAAAAAAAGAACAAGAAAAATCAGGAAAAATAAAAAATTGCAAAAAATGCGGAAACATTACAAATACTGATTATTGTGCAGTTTGCAGACAATTAGAAAAAATTAAAAAATCAAAACCAAGTAAACAAAAAACAAGAAGTGCAAAGAAAAAATCTAATTTAACTTGTACTGAAACAAAAAGACTTAACCCAAACAATTAAAATGCTGAAAAAAACAATTAATCTATTAGTTTAAAAAAAACAAGTGGCATCTATGGCAAAATATAAAGCAGAAAAACAAAGACAACTTGCAAGAAAACAAGAACAAAAAACCAGATTTGGAAAACGAAAACTTGCATCAATTCCCAGGCCGCGAATGAATCAAGAATTAAGAAAACATTTAGTGTACACTTCAACGATAACAAAAGCATTTATGCAACGCCTTGCAAAAAAAAGATTTTTATACCAAGTTGAAAATGAGAAAAAAAGAAGAACAATTGGTGGACCCGATGTTGAATTAGTAAGTCTTTCTGCAGGATTACATGACATTGGAAAAACAAGAGAACGAGTTAGTAAAGCAATTGCTGGAACAAAACGATTAGGTGCACATAGAAAAAATGAAATGAAAAGGCATGTTACTAAAGGAGTAGAAATACTTAATGAAATTTCAAATGGATTACCTGGAAATAAACGCACTAAAGTTATTAAAATTGTTGAATCACACCATGAACATTGGAATGGTTCAGGATACCCTGAAGGATTGCGTGGAACTCAAATCCCTATAGGTGGAAGAGTCCTTTCTATTGTAGATGCCTTTTGTGCCTTAACCGAAAAAAGAAGTTACAAAGAAGGCAAACCAATTCCTGTTACTCTTAAAATATTACAAAAAGAAAGCGGAAATTTATTTGACCCTGAATTAGTACAAGAATTTCTTGAATTTGCAGAAAACAGAGACTTTAAAATGTATCAACCAACAAGAAGAATTACTGCTAAAAAATAATCAAAATATTTTTTTTAATGGGCCTGGGCGGATTTGAACCGCCGATCTTCGCCATGTCGAGGCGACGTCTACGACCAGACTAGACCACAAGCCCACGCAAAAATATACTTCCTTTAGGTTTGGAAATTCTTTTAATGTTTCTCTACTCACTTTACTTTTTGAACTTCGATTAAATTAGAATGTTGTTCTTGTTGAGAATTATTACCAGTAATTATTACAGTTTCATCTTTTTTCAAAAACTTTTTTCGCTTCAATAAAACAATAGCTTGAGTAGAATTAATTTTTTGTTTTTTTGATAAAAGCAAAGGAAATACTCCAAAATAAAGAGATAATAATTTTAATGTTCTTTTTGACCAAGTTAAACCAAAAATAGGAATCTTTGTTCTAAAACGAGAAATCATTTGAGGAGTAAAACCGCTTTTAGTAAACGCGATTATTTTGTTAATTTCTAAATACTTGCTTAGTTGAAAAATCGTTTTTGTAATAGAATCACTAATACTTTTTCTAAAAAAAGTTTTTACAAAATTAGGAACTTGTTCTTCAACTTCTTCACAAGCAAGACGCATTTCTTTAACTACAGTAACGGGATTATTCCCAATTGAAGTTTCTCCAGAAAGCATCAAACAATCAGCTCCATCTAAAACAGAATTAGCAATATCATTAATCTCTGCCCGAGTAGGATAATTATTCTCAATCATTGATTCAAGCATTTGAGTTGCCACCACTGAAAATTTTCCTGTGTTAATTGCTTGTTTAACAAGCTTTTTTTGAAGTAAAGGAATTGATTCTCTTTTAACTTCCGCACCCAAATCTCCTCTGGCAACTATTACTCCATCACAGGCAGTAAGAATTTCAGAATAATTTTTTACTCCTTCTTTTGATTCAATTTTTGCAATTAAAATAGAATCAAGACCGGTTCTTTTTTTTAACAAAATTAAATCTGCAGCAGACCTACAAAAAGAAAGTGCAAAAAAAGAAAGTTTTTTTTTCTTAGCCCATTCAATAACTTTGGAATCTTTTTTACTTAAAAAAGACAACCCTAAATTAACACTTGGAATATTTACTCCTTTGTTGTTTCTTAAAATGGAATTTGTTAAAAATTTCAAAACAAGTTTATTGTCTTTTTTAGAAATAACTTTTGCAGAATATTTTGCGTCTTCAAATAAAATTTTTGTACCCACACTAATTTTAGAATAAAAATTTTTATTAAAATAAAATTCATCTTTTGAAGAGAACCCAAAAGAAAGTTCTTGTGATTTTTTTATTTTTATCTCGCTTTTTAATCTTGCTCTTACTTCAGGCCCTTTCAAATCAATTATTATAGGCAATTCAGGAGAAACTTCTTTTATGAGTGAAACAAAAGAAGAATATTCTTCAAAAGACCCATGCGCAGTATTAATACGAAAAGCATTTACTCCAGCAGAAATCATTTTTTTTAAAATATTTTTATTAAAACAAGCAGGGCCAACAGTGGCAATTATTTTTGTAGAATAAAACTTCATGCAAAATAAAGTGCATTTTTAGTATTTTAAATCTTCGATTTGGCTTTTACTTGTTTTTTTTTCTTTAATTTTTCTTCAGGGATAGAATCTATTAATTCAGACACTGAAATAGCGAATTTTTTTTCAAAACCAGTTAAATGTTGCATTTTTGCATCAATTTTTTTCAAATAACTATTAATTGCTTTATCTCGTTCAATAATGCTTTGAGAAAGTTCTCTTTTTGATTTATTATAATCTTGAATACTTGTATTTATAGTATTAACAAATTGTTGCTTAAACAAATCAAGCGAATCCATTGTTGCATTAAACTTTTCAAGGTCTATTTTTTCAACAAGTGCATCAACCTGAGTTTCTTTTTCTTTAAGTTGTTTATTCCAAGCAACAAGATTTTTTACAAACAAATCATCAACATTTGCAGCATATTCTTTTCTTAATTCACCCGCATTAGAATCTTCTATTTTTGAGATTTGTTTTTTAAAAGAATCAAATTCTTTTCCAAGTTCAGAAAACTTATTATCTATACAAGATTCGTTTTCAATATTCTTTTTTTCAAAATCAACATCAATTTCTTTTTGTCGAGTAACAATTTGCTTTTCAAGTTCTTTAAGTTTAACAATCATATCAT